>Ga0307968_1002493_pt1 | contig 15333 bp, 19 predicted proteins | sample OrgLakmetagen650_FD_201834 | JGI IMG/M metagenome (GOLD analysis project Ga0307968, IMG submission 201834) | Saline water microbial communities from Organic Lake, Antarctica - #650 | ecosystem: Environmental > Aquatic > Non-marine Saline and Alkaline > Saline | place: Antarctica: Organic Lake... | reverse complement strand
GAGTGCATTATACTCGTGTCAAGGGATTGTATGAGGTGCCGACACACACCAGTTTCAGCCCAGGAGTGAAGACTACGTGAGTGCATTATACTTGTGTCAAGGGATTGTATGAGTTGCCGACACACACCAGTTTCAGCCCAGGAGTAGAAAAATACGTGTGAGTGCATTATACTCGTGTCAAGGGATTGTATGAGGTGCCAACACACACCAGTTTCAGCCCAGGAGTGAAGACTACGTGAGTGCATTATACTTGTGTCAAGGGATTGTATGAGGTGCCGACACACACCAGTTTCAGCCCAGGAGTAGAGAAATACATGTGAGTGCATGACACTTGTGTCAAGGCAGCGTATGAGGTACGCACACACACACACACACAAACACACACACACACCAATTTTAGCTCAGAAGTGGAGAAATACATGTGAGTGCATTATACTCGTGTCAAGGGATTGTATGAGGTGCCAACACACACCAGTTTCAGCCCAGGAGTAGAGAAATATGTGTGAGTGCATGACACTTGTGTCAAGGCAGCATATGAGGTACACACACACACACACACACACACACACACACACACAAGCACACACACACACACAACACACACACCAGTTGCAGCCCAAGAGTAGAGAACTACATGTTGGTGCATGACATTTGTGTCAAGGCAGCGTATGAGGTACGCACACACACACACACACAAACACACACACACACACCAATTTTAGCTCAGAAGTGGAGAAATACATGTGAGTGCATGACACTTGTGTCAAGGCAGCGTATGAGATGCCGACACACCACACACACACACACACACACACACACACACACACGCACACACACACACCACATACCAGTGCTGCTGCACTCTTCACTATTAGAAGAGGAAGAGGTTGAAGGGGGAGCTGAGGCTTGAGGAGATCCTGTTGTGAGCAAAAGTGAAAAAGTGTTAGCGTGTCAGCTAGAGCAGCAGAGAGCATTTGCAAGATTGTTTGTGGACGTGCATAGCTGTGGATGTTTGTGGATGTGCATAGCTGTCAAAAGAGGGCGAGAAGGTTGCTCCAAGCACAACTGGCAGGGTATCTAAAGCAGTGTGAAGGCAGACGCCGGTACCCTCTTCCACAAGACGAATGAAATTCCAATGAACGATCAAGGAAGGTGGTGTGAAAGTCTAAAAGCCTGTACTCTGCTCCTACCATGAGCTGCAACATTTGTGAATTATCAAATTCTGTTTCATGTTTCCTCTAAAAGCCTGTACTCTGCTCCTACCATGAGCTGCAACATTTGTGAACTATCAAATTCTGTTTCATGTTTCCTCTAAAAGCCTGTACTCTGCTCATACCATGAGCTGCAACATTTGTGAATTATCAAATTCTGTTTCATGTTTCCTCTAAAAGCCTGTACTCTGCTCATACCATGAGCTGCAACATTTGTGAATTATCAAATTCTGTTTCATGTTTCCTCTAAAAGCCTGTACGCTGCTCATACCATGAGCTGCAACATTTGTGAATTATCGACTTCTGTTTCATGTTTCCTCTAGCTACTGTTTCTTTTATTAAGCCAGGTGTGGTTTCGGATTTCTGCCAAGCTTCCGCTGAGATGCCCTTTGAGGCATATATAGCAATGTAACCTTCACCTTATCAATTCCATGGATGCACTTGCACTCACCCACGCCTTGCTGCTGCAGGTCCATGACTGATCGCAGAGCCAGCATGACAGGATGCTTGGGCGGCTTGCCTTTGAAGGTATTTGAGATGCTGTCTCGCCAAAATTGGTACCTGCGCCGCAATGAACGAGGCATTCATTCGATGTGGTAGAAAAACAGAGGAAGAAGTGCGTTAGGGGGTTAATTTCACAGACTTAATCCGCCCTCACGGACGCTGGCATGGCATACATCATTGTTTCTTTGGTACCAGTATAAATACCAACCACAGTTTCTGTAATTGCCTTTCCTAGGGTTACGGATCACTTTAACCAGTCAATAATTCTGCACGGGCGGCACGTCGCTTGTTAAGCACTTCACGCCACTTTTATTGGCTACATCGCTATAGCGATGTAACCTTACCTTACCTTACCTTATTGGCTACACAGGGACGCCCATCAGGGCGCCGCAGAGTACCCTGACAATACGAATGCTGTAAAGTACTAGAGCACTTTGTGTGTAGCTTGACTTGGCAGGTCACCCAACAACCAGGGTTTGAGTCCCATTAATTGTTTGTAGGGTTGGCCAGAACCATATATATACGGTGCATATACGGTATCTTTGGCAGGGAAATCACCAAATATACGGTCATATACGGTGTGTATATACAATTCTGGCCAACCCTACCAATTTGCTATCCCCCCCAAAAACCACTTGAACACCTCGCTTTTTACGAGCTAAGTCCAGTGCTTGAAAGCCCTTCTCTTCCAACACCAGCCCAGCAGCAGCAGCCACTAAAGAGAAATGGTGGCTATCAAGAGGAGTGCATTTGTACAAATTGCGCAGTAACAGACCAGTTTTGGCCAGCCTCATCCTGGGAAGGCCTAAAGTGCTACACACAATTTTTACGTGAGCACTGTGTAACTACGTTGACTAATTATTATTGATGCTCTACGCTACACGTTCCAAAACCCAAAAAATTGTTGGCTTCTGAAGCAGAAGTCCAGTACCTCATCTGCAAAACGGTGGGCTCCTTACTCCTGACTTGGTCAGCCACTAAAGCGGTCTCCACATTAAAGGCACGCAGCGCAAATACCGCAGGCCTAATGTCCTGTTCAGTGTCAAACGAGGGAGAGAGTCGTATCCTCGGTAAATGGCAGCAGGCATGATGGATCGCCGTAAAATGTTCCGCCAAATCTAAATATGTCTGGTCTGAAATCGTAGTGCGTAATGCAACTTGCACGTGACTTCACCCCAAAAAACAACACGTTAGCGTGCAAGATGGCTTGTGCGGAAATGGCTCGTAACGCCTGGAATATATCGCCCACTCCGTCAATTACCTTGGGAAGTTGTGCAGCCCACACATAGTTTTCATAGTCACAGGACCTGCGTAAGCACACAAAAAGCAACTTTGCGTGGTGCCTTGGCAGGTTTTCAACCTCGGCCAAACGATTGATGCCCAAGCGAGAGAGAGAATAGTTGCGGCTGTAGCGTTCCTTGAGAGACACAAACACTCACCTTACTTCCTCAATGCAGTATCCAAATGCAGCACGCGTGCCTGGATCCTGCACAGGACTCTTTCCGCCCCCAATGCATCGATGCTGCTGCTGCTGACCAGCCCAAGCTGCTTGGCCCCCCTCCGCTTGATGTGTTGCTGGACTTCCCTGGTTGGAGCCACACCACTCTAGCACTCTAGATCCCCCCGATATAAGTGAGGCACTAGGAGATGGTGGTCTCAGCTTTCTTCTGACTACAGGCAGCATTTTTGTGGTTGCTTTCAACAACTTTTAACAATAAAACGATAAGTAGTTACACAGATTTACATATAAATTTCGTATACCTATACAGCAGCCCTTTAGAGCAACTTGTCTGGACACCTGTCCCTAAAACCTGGACATGGCTGTTGCCGAGGCAAGTGGCATGTTTCTCTCTCTTACTTCGTGAAATGTCATGCAATTTCTACTAGCACGAGTAGTTCGTTGGGCACGCGACTCGCGCCTTCCCTCTCGCACTCGCACAGCAACACTCGCACACACACAACTTCACAGATGGACACCGGCCATCAAGAGGCAGTTACGAACGGCTCGGACCATCCTGTGCACACAGCAGCACCCTCTCAGAGGCAGAACGTGTACTTAGTGCGTTTCCCGAAGCCCGCCTATGACGAGGGGATCCTGCAGGCCCGGCAGGCTGAGTTCCAGGCGCTGGTGGGCAAGCTGCGCGAGCTGAACGAGAAGGGGGGAGCTGAGGGAAGCAAGAAGGGGGAGGGCAAGAAAACTGCCAAACGGGTGAGGGGCCCTCTGCTGCAAGTCTCTGTAATGCTGCAGAGCACATGCATAGCTAGGCGTGTAGGAGAAGGGTTGAGGTAGAGCAGCAGGTCTCGATCCGATCATGCAAGCGCGGAAGAATATCCTCTCCTCTCCTTTACAGAGCGTGTGCCTCGCAGCTTCCCCATGCTCTGGTTGTAAGGTTCTAGGCAGGGAAAGGCACACAGAGGCGCAACTCAACTATACACAATAGTGCACATGCTGTATACAAACCTGCCTAGGTACTACACACATGCTCTCAGAAGGCGTCCTCTTTCGAAAACTGGTGTTAGCAATTGCGTAACTGAGGGGAACGCATTTGCCCAACCTCATTTCGATTGTATGCACCAGTGTTTCATTCATATGCATCAAGCACTGCGTCAGCGCTCATGCCCTGCTTTTGCATTGATCGAGGCCCGGAATATTCAACTGCGCCACTGCGCACGCGCGCGCACACACACACACACACACACACACACACACACACACACACACACACACACACACTCACACACACACATACACACACATACACACACGCACACACACAAAACATACACAACACACACACACGCTCTGCAGCAAGAGCAGCGTGACTTGCGGGCGCGCATGGCGGAGGCCAAGAAGTTCAAGGATGAGTCAGACCCTGAATTCCAGGTATGCGTCTTCTTCACTGCGCACAAATATTTATGTAAAATGCCTCCCAGCTGGTGCCTGAGTATGGGCCGGTTACCTGCTTCTTTGCACCTGCTCTCGTGAGCAGCGTATCCCACCCATGTGGTGATAGCAGACAGTGCTAGCTGCTGCTAGTGTAGCCGGAACAAGTTCCTAAACTTGAGGTTACCTGTGTCTGTTACCTGAACCCTTTCCTGGCTCTGAGGCGGATTTCCACTACAGTTCATGTTCTGCAGTCATATCAGTCATGCTCACTCTTGCCTCCTTGAGTACGTACATACGTGCCACAAGTAAGTACGCATACACGCACACCAGGTACAGATACACACAAAGCCACACCAGTGTGCTGTGTCACTTGTACGTCTGATGTCCTTAAATTACCTGCAGGTACTGTGCCCCATACCCCATACGTGCTGCACCTGTGTTGTGTCAAATAAATTGTGCGCAGGCATATCCATACGTGCTGCATCCATACTTGCTTCGACATTCAAATGCTTCTTTTCAAGTGTGTGCTGCATCAGCACAGAATGTGAGCCTCATACCAAAATGAGGAAAGAGACGAAAGCTGCTGCAACATTCATAAAGTCACTGCACACATTTAGGGTTGGTCAGAACATTTATATATGGTCTGTATGCTAAGGTATTTTTGGCAGGAGAATCACCTAATATACAAATACACGGTCATATACGGTGTATATACAGGTTCTGGCCAACCCTGCACATATTATTAACACGTGTTTGTGTTTGTGTGTGCACGTGAGCAGGAGAAGGCTGCTCGCATCCGCCAGCTCAAGGATCTGAGGCAGACATACGTCGGCAAGATCATGGAGATCAAGTCCAATGTCCAGGTAGGTCAGGCTGAAGGGTTGGAGGTATTCAAGGAATTCTGCAGATTGGGGACTACCAAAGCTGTAATTAAGTGAGTGCTTCTAACGCTAATTATTGCCTTACGCTGATTGTTGCCTAAGCTGTAATTAAGTGAGTGCTTCTTACGCTGAATATTGCCTGGTTAAGTTGTCATTCCATGAAGCACCATTATTTGCTGATTCAGTCCAGGTGGATGTAAGACTATGAGGGGAGGAATATTTTTTTGTCCTAGGTTCAAGTTACGCCACTTTCTTTTGCACCTTTCGTCACCTTTCGTCACCTTTTATCACAAAGATGGCACACTACACGTGAGCAGCCGTTGATGTCACCTTGCAATTGACGAGTTCGGAATAGAGATCCTTGCTTTTAATCTTTGCTTTTTGTCCGGTCAAGTTCCCTTTTTGTCCATCTACCTTCAAGGCAGTCACTCCTGCAACATTTCTGACGGTTTGACCCTTTCTTTTTTCACCGGTCGGTCAAAGCACCGCACTCCTTAACTTTTTTGACCATGACCCTCTTTGTCCGCCTGCAGCTCAAGGCCTTGACCCCAATTAATTATGACTGTGTGGCGCTCTTAGTCCATCTGATTTCAGGAAACCGACTTCAATCAAAGGCCCCGACTCCAATCAATCATGACCGTTGGGCCCTCTTTGTCCATCTGCATTTCAGGGAACTAACTTTAATCAACCTGGCCGTGCGACCCCTTTTTCCCACCTGTCGGTCAAAGCAATCGCTCCATTCATTTCTTCTGACCGTGTGACCCTTTTTTTACCTCCTGTCGGTCAAAGCAATCCTTCCAATTGTTTCTGACCGCTTGCCTTCATTGTCTGTCTATTGTTCAGGGGACTGACTTGAGGAGTGAGGCGGACCTTGACGGCCGGATTCGTGAGTTGGAGGGCCAGATTTCAAGCGGGGTGAGTGTCTGCCTGTGTGTGTGTGAGTGTTTGTGTGCCCTTGTGTGTGTTTATGTGTGTAGTTGTATCTGTGCAGGATGCAACTCGTGTGCGTAAAACCCATGTGCACATACATGCATGAGATTATATGCGCGTGTGTGTGTATGTGTGCATCTGAATGCAGGGTGGTGGTGTAAAAGGGTATACACACAACACGCATACAAATGCATGCATACACACACAGAGAGATGAGCGTTTTCCCCCATCTCAAAAACGTATGATAAAGATTGCCTTATGGCGCACATTTCAGAGTCCAAGATGGTTGTCACAATTGTCTAAAACCCTACTCACGGCTTTCGGTCTGACACTGCGTGAGGAGAAGATGGTGGTGCAGGGTCGTGTCCTTATTGCATCTACCTCGTTAACAGCTTCCTCATGTTCACAGGGCCTGACACTGCGTGAGGAGAGGATGGTGGTGCAGAGCGCCTCCTAGCTGCTTGCTGCACACTCATTTTATTCATGCCTCAAAAAACAACTTCCTCATGTTCAAATGGCCTGGCACTGCGTGGGGAGAGGTTGGTGGTGCAGAGTGCCTCCTAGCTGCTTGCTGCACACTCATTTTATTTACACCTCAAAAAACAACTTCCTCATGTTCACAGGGCCTGGCACTGCGTGAGGAGAAGATGGTGGTGCAGAGCGCCTCCTAGCTGCTTGCTGCACACTCATTTTATTTACACCTCAAAAAACAACTTCCTCATGCTCACAGGGCCTGACACTGCGTGAGGAGAAGATGGTGGTGCAGAACATCTCCAAGCTGGCTGCACAGCGAAACAAGCTGAAGGAGTACGACATCTGCAAGCAGCCCCTGAACGAGTTGGAAGCTGAGAATCAAAAGGTGGGAGGCTTTGCTTGAATGTCACAAAAGCATGTTGTTGTGGTACAGATGGCAGAGATTTTGCCGCCGGGCGATGCTGCACATGGAGATGGAAAACCTATGCAGGCAGTGAGAACCACTCCTCACATTGATTAAGGAAAAGGAGCCACTTTGGTACCAGGTACCGCAAAAAGTTTACAAAAAAGGGTTTGTGGGATTAATGTATAAAAATACCAAAGCACTTGGCATCCAAGGGTAATCCCATGCTAACTAGTTATGGGTAGAGGTTTTGTTTCTTTGCCAGCAGCATTGATGCGCTCTCTCTCTCTGTCTCTCTCTTTTCCTCTCTCTTTCTCTCTCTCTCTCTCTCTCTCTCTCTCTCTCAGCTCGTGTATTTACACGTGTGTGTGTAAGCATGCGTGTGTATGCATGTGCTTGCATGCATGTATGTATATGTGCTTGCATGTGCGTGTGTTTTTGTTGTGTTGTACACATCTCCCAGCCCTGTGTCCCTCTTATGGTTAATTAAAATGCACAACAGCTGGAATAAGTGCAAGCTCAGCCTCCGTGCTCCCACTCATGCTCGCACTCATCACAAACACACACACGCACACACACACACACACACACACACTCACACTCACACACACACACAAGCACGCACACACATTCTTACACACTGCGTACGATTATGCTTGGTTCAGATCAAGGCCATCCTGCAAGAAATGGAGAGTGAGTTCAGCATCCTCAAGTCCGAGCGAGATGCAGCCAACAGCGTGGTGCAGAGCATCTACAAGCAGCTGCAAGAGTGCTCTAAGGTGGGTGGTGGGTAGGCTTGGGTACAATAAATGTGGGGAGTGGGTTAGACCATAGGTAGAATTGATATGGTGAGTGGGTTAGACCAAAGGTAGAATTGATATGGGGAGTGGGTTAGACTCTAGGTAGAATTGATATGGGGAGTGGGTTAGACCAAAGGTAGAATTTATATGGGGAGTGGGCTGGACCAAAGGTAGAATTGATATGGGGAGTGGGTAAGACCATCAGGATTTGGAATGCGAGCCATTACAGAGGACGTTAAGCATTGTGTTTGTTCACAATCTGAATATGTCGATTTGTCATTTGCATTCGGTCCTGATTTGCACAGGATCCAATGCAAATGACAAATCGACCTAATCAGATAGTGAACAAACACAATCAGGAAAGGTATAATTGATATGAGGAGTGGGTAGACATAGGTACAACCGACACACAAGAATCGGTTGTTGTTGCACCGTACGCACAAGCAGCAAGTGTGCTCAAAGATGTGTTCAATAAGGTATAACATTCTGCTGGTGTTTAGCACGCACAAGCAGCCGCAGGAGGGTAGGTTTTTGATCTTTTGCTGTTGCGCTTGAATTTCACTGTCCGTTTCAACAAAAGTCACCGCAACTGTGTGTGTGTTTGTGTGTGTATTAAAAGCTGTGGCTTGAATATGTGTTAGGTCACACAGCTGGCGGTGGCATATATATATTATATATACAGGGTTGGCCAGAACCGTATATATGCACCGTATATGACCGTATATTTGGTGAGTTCCCTGCCCAACATACCGGTTATACACCGTATATAAATGGTTCTGGCCAACCCTACTTATATACTTAAAAGTTCCAGCTGTAAAAGAAGGAAAAGTGATCATGGCTGCTGAAAGATGGTTGCCAAGGACCAGCAGCCACCGCTCAGAAAACAAGGTGTAGCAGCATTCGACCCAGCAGTTCAGTAATCGCGGCAGGTTCGAGTTGAGAGGCTTGTCCTCTTTGTGTGTGCAGAGATTTTTTACATAAGTGTGTGAGGCATGCGTAACTGCTCACACAGTCGCCAAATTGTGGGCTGTTTCAGCTGAATACACGAGGAAAGTGTGCGGTCACTGCTTCATAGCATGCGCGTGCTCATGATTGTGTGTGTGTGTGACTTCATAAGGAAGTTGCGTGGTCGCTGCTTCGTAGCATGCGCGTGCTCATAATTGTGTGTGTGTAAATACACGAGAAAAGTGTGCGGTCACTGCTTCATAGCATGCGCGTGCTCATGATTGTGTGTGTGTGCGCTTGTGACTACACAAGAAAGGCGTGTTTTCACTGCTTCATAGCATGCGCGTGCTCATGATTGTGTGCGTGTGCATGTGATTACACAAGGAGGATGTGTAGTCACCACTTTGTAGCTTGCGCACGCCCGAGCATACAGCACTTGCGTGTGGAATTTGCAGGATATGGAGGAGCTGGATGAGGAGGAGCGGGAGCTCACAAAGGCCAAGAATGATGCATACGAGGCTCTGCAGGTGTGTGCCTATGTTCACGCGTTTGCGTGTGCTGTGAGGCTCTGCAGGTGTGCCTGTGTTTGCGCGTTTGCGTGCACTGTGAGGCTCTGCAGGTGTGTGCCTGTGTTTGCGCGTTTGCGTGTACTGTGAGGCTCTGCAGGTGTGCCTGTGTTTGCGCGTTTGCGTGTACTGTGAGGCTCTGCAGGTGTGTGCCTGTGTTCGCGCATTTGCGTGTACTGTGAGGCTCTGCAGGTGTGTGCCTGTGTTCGCGCATTTGCGTGTACTGTGAGGCTCTGCAGGTGTGTGCCTATGATTGCGCGTTTGCGTGCACTGTGAGGCTCTGCAGGTGTGCCTGTGTTCGCGCGTTTGCGTGCACTGTGAGGCTCTGCAGGTGTGTGCCTGTGTTCGCGCGTTTGTGTGTACTGTGTGCATGCCCTCGTGTCTGCTACTTGTGTAGGTCCTCTGTACAGCCAGGGGCAATGCCTACAGAGCTCTGCAGCATCAACACACACACACACGAACGTACACACTGACGCGCACACACACTCACACACACACAGACACACACATACACGTACACAGACTGACACACACACACTGACTCACACACACACACACACACACACACACACACACACACACACACACACACACACACAGAAAGCACGTGAGGACAAGGACGCCAGCATGCGTGACTACCGAGAGAACAGGAAGTTTGCGCTGCGTGTGAGGGACCTTGTGGCCGCAGGGCAGCCAGAGGAAGCACGCCTGCTGGCTGTGACACAGGTGTGTGTGTGTGTTGTGTGTGTTGTGTTGTGTTGTCTTGTGTGTGCATGTATGCCAACGTTCAAACGCGCGTGCGTGTGCGTGTTTTTTGTGTGTGTTGTGTGTTGTACCTTTTGTGCAGTTAGTGTGGTTTTAAGTGCGTGGTTTTGTGCAGGCGATTGTGTGATGCAAAAGATCCAGTTTGAGTCTAGGGGCATGTGTGTGACGCAAAAGCTCCAGTCTCAGTCCAGGAGAAGCACAGCTGCTTTGCTTTGAGTGCTTGGCTTTGAGTGCTTGGCTTTGAGTGCTTGGCTTAGAGTGCTTGGCTTTGAGTGCTTGGCTTTGAGCGCTTGCTTTGAGCGCTTGGCTTTGAGTGCTTGGCTTTGAGTGCTTGCTTTAAGCGCTTGGCTTTGAGTGCTTGGCTTTGAGTGCTTGCTTTAAGCGCTTGGCTTTGAGTGCTTGCTTTAAGCGCTTGGCTTTGAGTGCTTGGCTTTGAGTGCTTGCTTTAAGCGCTTGGCTTTGAGTGCTTGGCTTTAAGCGCTTGGCTTTGAGTGCTTGGCTTTGAGTGCATGCTTTAAGCGCTTTGCTTTGAGTGCTTTGAGTACCACCCTGTGCAGATGCTGTGATTGTGTACAGGTGTACCTGAACTTGCACGTGATCTACGTGGGGTTGGCCAGAACTGTGTATATATGGTATATGTGCGGCGTGCTTTGCTGGGATTAATCAAACATACGGTCATATGCGGCATGTACATACGGTTCTGGCCAACCCAAGATGTATGTAGGGTTGGCCGGGACCATATATATACGGTGTGTATACGGTATTTTTGGCAGGGAAATCACAAAATGTACGGTCATATACGGTTCTGGCCAACCCTACATATATGCTATACCAAGAACAAGCGCACAAAGAGTGACCTGTTGCTTTCCTCAAGAATGCCTGCACACGATGTATGTAGTGCAAGCACAAGCAGTCACGTGTTGTCATATATTAAAGTTGGCCATGACCGTATGTATATACCGTATATGAACCTATATTTGATGATACCCTTCCAAAATACCGTATATACACCGTATATGTATATTTCTGGCCAACCCTAGACATTAGGTGACCATGTATTTGATGATTTCCCTGCCAAAATTACTGTATATACACCTTGTATATGGTCTCTGACCAACCCTCATTCATAAAATTGGCCAGGGACGCGTACCCTCACTTTACATGACCGTATATTTGATGATTTTCCTGCCAAAATTACCGTATATACACTGTATATTTGATGATTTCCCTGCCAAAATTACCGTATATACATATAGTTCTGGCCAACCCTGAGTGCAAGCACACAAGCATTTATGTGTTATCATATACAGCGTATATACACCGTACATATAGTTGTGGCCAACCCTAAGTGCAAGCACACAAGCATTTATATGAAATCATATACAGTGTATATACACCGTACATATAGTTCTGGCCAACCCTAACTGCAAGCACACAAGCATTTATGTGTCATCATATACAGGACCAGAATGCGGTTTTAACGCAGCTGTTGCCTTCTTCCCCTGAACTCATGATGTGTTGATCATGACGCGTTGATAATGATGTGTTGATGATGATGTAGGCATATCCAATCTAAACTTCAGAAAATGTGACTGACCCTTTGCACACACGCATACACACGCACACTCAAATACACACACACATACTCACAAACGTACACGCTCACGCGTGCAGGTAGATGAGTGGGCAGGCAAGCTCAGCACGGACGCCATGCTGCGCAAGGATTACGAAAAGCTGTGGTCCGAGCAGCGCAGGTACATGGTTTCGGAGCTGCTCCCCAGCAGCAGCCTGTCAGCGCAGCAGGTGCGTGTGTGTGTGTGTGTGTGTGTGCGTGTGTCAGTCTGTGTATGTGTCTGTGTGTGTGTGAGTGTGTGTGTCAGTGTGTGCGTGTGTGCGTGTGAGCGAGCGAGGGGAAGGAGGGAGGATTGAGGGTTTATACGTGTGTTTTTATAACGAACGTGTGTTGCTCGGGTAAAGCATTTTTCCACAATTTTCAAATGGAATTCACATGGGACGCAAGGCCTGTAAAATATGAAAAAAGATGGAACGCGAGGTCTGCAATACTGTACATTAGGTTTAAATTACAAAAGTTTTGATAAGGGCGCAAACCCTGTCAAATGAGAAGAGAGTATGTACTTCGTCCACTTAACCATCTTTACCGCATTTAACGATATATCTTGTTTTCTATTCACACTTAAAAAGCTATTATTTGTACGGTACCCAGCACCAAAGTGGCTCCTATTGATTCCATGGTACCCGGTTATAAAGTAGCTCCTTTTCCTTAATCATGTGGGGAGTGGTTTTTCACTGCGTAGTTCTTCTTTTTTCTCTCCAGAAACCCATCACAGAATTATTTGCCGTTCATAATACAGTGCGCTACATGGGTACTACCGCAACGGTGTCAAAGTCTGTCAAAGTAACACGGCAAGCAATTGTATGTGTAAGGGTGGGTAAATATGGTGACTGATTTTGCCAGCGAGGCTCGGCGAGCCTCAACGAGGCTCGGCACTCGCTGGGGAGGCCCTAGTTGGTGCATTGGTTAGAAAAAATCACTCTCAAATCTGCACGGATTGAGCCGAAACTTTTGCTATTGTTCGCTTATACATAAATGAACATTAACGTTGAGACCAGGTGGAAAATATGGGCGTGTGAGCTAGGAAAATTCGGTTTCCGTTTACATCCCTCCCTGTTGCACACCCCTTTTAACTCTTCCTGGTGTTATATAATAATAATTAATATTATTAATGAAGAAACTTGGTTTAAGAGATGGGCCTGTTTGCCGAATCAGCCACCAAAAATTTCGGATTTGGGGATTTTTGGGGAGATGGGGCTGATTCCGCCCAAAAGTGGACACCCTCGCTGGCCGACAAGTGTCTTCCACACCGGGAAAGAGGCTCGCCAAGGCTCGGCGAGCCTCACACCCGGCGAGTCTCGGCAAGGTCATGACCCACCCTTATGTATGTGTATGGTTGCTTGCAGCAGGCCACAGCTGTGCCATACACACATGTACACGTACACACACGTACACACACATGCTAGCACACAAATTAAGAAACAGATGTGTGTGTGCATTATCAAACGTCTGCATAGCAAATAATGAGTAATGTGTGCTCTCTTGTTTCGTTACTCACAGGAGGCTGCTGCCAAATTATTAAATGTGTGTGTGACTAAATGTCTGAAAGCAGACAATTAAATATGTGTGCTCTCTTGTCCTGTTACTACACACACACACACACACATAATACATACATACACACACATACCCACAGGAGGCTGCTGCCAAAGCCACCCCTCCAGGGAAGCAAAGTAAGAGCAAGGGAGAAGCCCTGCCCCCTCGCCAAAGTGGTGCTGAGCAGGTGTGGAGTCATGTGTGTCGATGTGGGTGTGGGTGTGTTTGTGTGAGTGTCTGTGTGTGTCGTTGTGTGTGTGGGGATGGGTGTGGGGGTGTGAGTGTCGTTGTGGATGTGGGTTTGGTTGTGTGGGTGTGGGGATGAGTGCAGGCGTGTGCGTTTATGTGTGTGCTGGGTGTGGGTGTTCAATTTTCTGTTTATAAAAGAGGACAGTGAGGGTGCAGCCCCTCACCAAAGGGCGCTGAGCAGGTGTATTTTAGTAGGTGTGGATGTGGGTGTGAATGTAGGTGTCCACAACATTTGTGTGTGTTTCTGGTTGGGTTTGGAATTTACTGTGACTGTAATGACATGATGCTGTTTGCAGCAACCGGCATAGTTTTTGCGCGAGAATCGACGCAGAAGTTGCAAGCTGAAACTTTTAACGACACGTGCTTTGGCGATCGATTGATGTACGCCATGCACTGATCCTTTTTGCATGATCGTCGTGCTTTCGGTCTTTGTGCTGGCCAAGTCCGCTGATGGCAAAGACCCGTAACAGCAACATGTGCTTTGGCCATCAATTGATATACGGCATACACTGATCCAGTCGCCAAGTTTGTGCTTTTGGTCTTTGTGCTGGCCAAGTCCGTGATCAAGATGCTGATGGCAACAATCTGTAACAGCAACACGTGCTTTGGCGATTGATTGATGTACGGCATACACTGATCCAGTCGCCAAGTTTGTGCTTTTGGTCTTTGTGCTGGCCAAGTCCGTGATCCAGATGCTGATGGCAAAGACCTGTAACAGCAACACGTGCTTTGGCCATCAATTGATATACGGCATACACTGATCCAGTCGCCAAGTTTGTGCTTTTGGTCTTTGTGCTGGCCAAGTCCGTGATCAAGTTGCTGATGGCAAAGACCTGTATTAGAAACACGTGCTTTGGCGATTGCTTGATTTATGGCATGCACTGATCCAGTCGCCAAGTTTGTGCTTTTGGTCTTTGTGCTGGCCAAGTCCGTGATCCAGATGCTGATGGCAAAGACCTGTAACAGCAACGCGTGCTTTGGCGATGGATTGATTTACGGCATACACTGATCCAATTGCCAAGTTTGTGCTTTTGGTCTTTGTGCTGGCCAAGTCCGTGATCCAGATGCTGATGGCAAAGACCTGTAACAGCAACATGTGCCTTTTGGCAATTGGTTGATTTACGGCATACACTGATCCAATTGCCAAGGTCGTCGTGCTTTTGATCTGTGTGCAGGCCAAGTCTGTGATCGAGATGCTGATGGCAGAGGCAAAGTCAGAAGCTGCTGCGGGAGGGACCAAGCCCGCTGGGGGTGCGCGGTTTGGAGAGGAGGAAGAGGAGGAGGGACTGAGTGCGGGAGAGGCTGCTACAGCACAGCAGGTGTGGGCGTGGGTGTGGGTGTGGGTGTGGGTGTTAGCCAGAGGAGGAGGGGTTGAGTGCGGGAGAGGCTGCTACGGCACAGCAGGTGTGGGTGTGGGCGTGGGCGTGTGTGTGAGCGTGGGTGTGGGTGTGCGTGTTTGCCAGAGGAGGAGGGATTGAGTGCGGGAGAGGCTGCTACAGCACAGCAGGTGTGGGCGTGGGCGTGGGCGTGGGCGTGGGTGTGGGTGTGG
>Ga0307968_1002491_pt1 | contig 15339 bp, 11 predicted proteins | sample OrgLakmetagen650_FD_201834 | JGI IMG/M metagenome (GOLD analysis project Ga0307968, IMG submission 201834) | Saline water microbial communities from Organic Lake, Antarctica - #650 | ecosystem: Environmental > Aquatic > Non-marine Saline and Alkaline > Saline | place: Antarctica: Organic Lake... | reverse complement strand
GGGGTGCGTGGGAGTGAGATGCATGAGCCACACTAGCTCAAACGCTGCTTAGGATTGGTGTAGAGGAACAATGAAATCCTCCTCTTTGGAGGGGATTGAAGTGTGGAAGGTGGGGGGGGTTGGGGTAGGTTTATATAATGGGAACCCACTACGACTGGTGTGGATGTGGAATGTGGAACTTCTGTTTGGAGGGGATTCAAGTGTGGATGGTGGGGGAGGTTGGGGTAGGTTTTTATAATGGGAATCCACTGTTGTTGGTGTGGATGTGGAATGTAGACATCCTATCTGGAGGGGATTGAAGTGTGGAAGATGGAAGGGGTTGGGGTTTATGGCTTGTGTAATGGGAATCCACTGTTTTTGGTGTGGATGTGGAATGTAGACATCCTATCTGGAGGGGATTGAAGTGTGGAAGGTGGGGGAGGTTGGGGTAGGTCTGTATAATGGGAAGCCACTATGGCTGGCGTGAAGGTGGAATATGGACATCCTATCTGGAGGGGATTGAAGTGTGGAAGATGGAAGGGGTTGGGATTTATGGCTTGTATAATGGGAATCCACTGTTGTTGGTGTGGATTGTGGATGTGAAATGTAGACATCCTATCTGGAGGGGATTGAAACGTGGAAGGTGGGGGGGCTTGGGGGGCACAAACTGTGGGGATGGAGTTATGAAATGCATTCAGACATTCACTATCGTGCTGCAAGACGTCTTGTCCGCACGCAGGCATTCACTATTGTGCCGCAATACGTCTTGTTCACACTCAGACATTCACCATTGTGCTGCCAGACGTCTTGTTTGCACTCAGGCATTCACCATTGTGCCGCAACACGTCTTGTTCGCACGCAGGCATTCACCATTGTGACGCAACATGTCTTGTTCGCACTCAGATATTCACTATCGTGCTGCAAGACGTCTTGTCCGCACGCAGGCATTCACTATTGTGCTGCAATACGTCTTGTTTGCACGCGGGCATTCACCATTGTGTTGCGGGAACTCTTGTTTGCACTCAGATATTCACTATCGTGCTGCAAGACGTCTTGTCCGCACGCAGGCATTCACTATTGTGCTGCAATACGTCTTGTCCGCACGCAGGCATTCAGCATTGTGACGCAATACGTCTTGATTATCACGCTTCGTCAACTAGCACACCTTGCCGCAGAAAGTGCGGGGTCAGACCCACCTGTGGAATGTCAGCTGGCAGAGGGGCAGACTCAGCCTCTAAGTCAGCCTGCCGCTTCTCTTCCTCCTCCTACGATGTGTGTGCGTGTGCGTGTGTGTGTGCGTGCGTGTGTATGAGGTGTGTGTTGCGTAATTGTCTACGTGTCTGTCCTGTATGCGTGAGCATGTGCTGTTGGTCCGCTTGGTTTATAATACCCTGCAACTTTTCTTGCATTGAGGTAGGGTTTCTGTTTTGTGTGACGACGCAAGGTCGCTGTTTTGTGTGACGACGCGTGGTTGTTTTGTGTGACGACGCATGGTTGCTGTTTTGTGTGACGACGCATGGTTGCTGTTTTGTGTGACGACGCGTGATTGCTGTTTTTGTGACGACGCATGGTTGTTTTGTGTGACAGCGCATGGTTGCTGTTTTGTGTGACGATGCGTGGTTGCTGTTTTGTGTGACGACGCGTGGTTGCTGTTTTGTGTGACGCCGCATGGTTGCTGTTTTGTGTGACGACATATGGTTGCTGTTTTGTGTGACGACGCATGGTTGCTGTTTAATGTGACAACGCGTGGTTGCTGTTTTGTGTGATTGTTTTGTGTGATGCCGCATGGTTGCTGTTTTGTGTGACGATGAGTGGTTGCAATTTTGTGTGACAATGAGTGGTTGCTGTTATGTGTGACGACGCGTGGTTGCTGATTTGTGTGACGACGCGTGGTTGCTGTTTTGTGTGACGACGCGTGGTTGCTATTTTGTGTGACGACCCGTGGTTGCTGTTTTGTGTGACGACGCGTGGTTGCTGTTTTGTGTGACGACGCGTGGTTGCTATTTTGTGTGACGACGCGTGGTTGCTGTTTTGTGTGACGCCGCGTGGTTGCTGTTTTGTGTGACGACGCGTGGTTGCTGTTTTGAGTGACGACGCATGGTTGCTGATTTGTGTGACGACGCGTGGTTGCTGTTTTGTGTGACGACGCGTGGTTGCTGTTTTGTGTGACGACGCATGGTTGCTGTTTTGTGAGACGAAGCGTGGTTGCTGTTTTGTGTGATTGTTTTGTGTGATGCCGCATGGTTGCTGTTTTGTGTGACGATGAGTGGTTGCTGTTTTGTGTGACGACGCGTGGTTGCTGTTTTGTGTGACGACGCGTGGTTGCTATTTTGTGTGACGACGCGTGGTTGCTGTTTTGTGTGACGACGCGTGGTTGCTGTTTTGTGTGACGACGCGTGGTTGCTGTTTTGTGTGACGACGCATGGTTGCTGTTTTGTGTGACGACGCATGGTTGCTGTTTTGTGTGACGATGCGTGGTTGCTATTTTGTGTGACGACGCATGGTTGCTTTTTTTAGTGTATTTACACTGTGTAATGCATACACAAATACATGTACACACACGCACACACACACACACACACAAGCAAGTATGCACAAATGCAGCGCACACAAATGTGAAAGCAAGCACACACACACTCACACACTCACACATCAAGACACACACTTTCAGTGTAAGCTCTGGCTTCAAGCTCAACGGCACTCACCAAATCTGCTTGAGGAAAACAGGCTCCAGGGTGGAGGGTGTACTGCTGGATGGCCTCAGTTTGTACGCAGTAGAGGTGGAATTCCTGCACACACACAGGTGTGTGATATGGTTAATTGCAAGCTAAATGGCTAGATGGCATATTGCTATAGCTATACTTGCTAATTGGGCAAGCTGTGCAGGAAGCAGAGTGTACTGCTGAATGGCCTCAGTTTGCAATGCAGAAGAGGTCGTGCAAGCGGAAATCCTGCGCACACAAACACACAATTCAATGATATGTCATTAGCGCAAAAAGGCATGCACAGCATTACAAGGAACGCCTGCACACGTTAACCATGAGTACTAGAGTGCTAACAACACACACATCTGTGGAGCAGAAATTCAGGTGATCCAGAATCAGAGCGTGCACATAGAGCGTGCACATAGAGCATGCACATAGAGCGTGCACAAAGAGCGTGCACACATCCAAAATCAGAGCTTGCACATATCCAGCAATGAAAAATGTGCACATACACGTACAAAAAGGCATCTACGGCTCAACACCCTCCATCGTTTCAGTCCCGATTGCTTGCGTGCATACTTAAACATCATCCGCGTTATAGTCTGAATAGGGTTGGCCAGGACCGTATATATACACCGTATATGACCGTATATTTGGTGACTTCCCTGCCAAAGATACCGCATAAAAACCATATACAAGTGGTTCTGGCCAATCCTAAATATAAAGGGCTCCTGTTCATATATATGGCGCTGGCCAACCCTAAGTATGAAGGGCTCCTGTTCAAATATATGGCGCTGGCCAATCACAAGTATGAAGGGCTCCTGTTCAAATATATGGCGCTGGCCAATCACAAGTATGAAGGGCTCCTGTTCAAATATATGGCGCTGGCCTACCCTAAGTATGACGGGCTCCTGTTCAAATATATGGCGCTGGCCAATCCTAAGTATGAAGGGCTCCTGTTCAAATATATGGCGCTGGCCAATCACAAGTATGAAGAGCTCCTGTTCAAATATATGGCGCTGGCCAATCACAAGTATGGAGGGCTCCTGTTTAAATATATGGCGCTGGCCAATCCTAGGAATGAAGGGCTCCTGTTCATATATATGGCGCTGGCCTACCCTAAGTATGAAGGGCTCCTGTTCAAATATATGGCCAATCCTAAGTATGAAGAGCTCCTGTTCATAACATTGATGAATGCAAAGTGCCCAAGGGCAAACACGGCTCTGCACTATAGAAGCAAATATGGGGTCACACAATACACATACACGCACGCACACACATACATACACACACACGCACGCACACACACACACCTGCACTAGTGACCCATGCTTGTAGCCCTGCTCTGTGAGGGTGCTCATTGATACACACACGCACACAAGCAACTATATACACATACACACACTTACACCCTTACGCACTCACACACACATACATGAACACACACATACACACACACGCACACACACACACACACCTGCACAGGTGATCCGTGTTTGTAGCCCTGCTCTGTGAGGGTGCTCATAGATAGGATGGGTAGCCGGACTTCAAACAGGCACAAGTGATCGAATGACGCGCTGCTGCTGTGAGCGTCTTGGTGAGCATGCAGCACGTACACCTGTGTATGTGTGTGCGCGCGCATGCGTGTGTGTGTGTGTGTGTGTGTGTGTGTGTGTGTGTGTGCACGTGTGTGTGTGTGTTATTTCAGCATAGTGTTGCAAAGCTCGTCAGGCACGAGTGGTCAACCATGGCACGAGTGGTTAACCAAAAAGCACGCTGTTGCTGTGAGCGTCTTGGTGGGCATGCAGCACGTACAGCTGTGTGTATGTGTGTGAATGTGTGTCATTCTGAAATGCTGACATGGTGTTGCAAAGCTTGTGAGGCACAAGTGGTGAATCCAAAAAATGCGCTACTGCTGTGAGCGTCTTGCTGTGCCTGCCTGCAGCACGTACATCTGTGGCATCATAAAATCGTGGTTCTCAAAAGCCCTGAAGCACATAGGTATGTTTAACCAAGAGGTGCGCTGCGGCTGCGGCTGCGGGTGTTTTGGTGGGGGTGCAGCACGTGCACTGAGTGTGAGTTACTTTGTGTTGGTGGCTTTACCAACTGTGGCGGCACGGGTGGTCAGGAAACGCATTTCGGCTGTAGGGGTACTTTGGTGAGCGTGCAGCACGCACACCTGGGTGCGTCAAGCAAATGTTGGCAGCTGACTTTACAAGCAAGCTCGTGAGGCATGGATGATCAATGATCAAGGACGCACGTCTGCCGTGGACATCTTGGTGAGCGTGCAGCACGCACACCTGGGTGCGTCATTAAATAATTGGCGACTGACTTTACAAGTAAGCCTGTGAGGCATGGATGATCAATGATCAAGGACGCACGCCTGCCGTGGACATCTTGGTGAGCGTGCAGCACGCACACCTGGGTGCGTCATTAAAAAATTGGCGGCTGACTTTACAAGCAAGCTCGTGAAGTATGGTAGATCAAGGACGCATCCCTGCCGTGGACATCTTGGTGATGGTGCATTACACAGCACAAAACTTTGATTTACACAAGTAGGGTTGGCCATAACCGTATATACACACCGTGCATGACCGTATATTCAGTGGTTTCCCTGCCAAAAATTCCGTATGCACTCATATCACTTGCATCATACGTATGGTTCTGGCCAGCCCTAGGCATGGATGATTGAAGGACGCACTCCTGCCGTGGACATTTTGGGGGTGTATTACTCAGTAGTAAGAACTGTGACCCACATAAGTAAGTGGCGTTGGTTCTCATCAATAAATCGTTCTATTCACAACAGAAAGTTAATTTTATTGCAGTAAAGAGGCTTTCGGGCTTGCAGTTCGTAAAGTAACATGTCCATGTGCAGAAAAAAATCAAGGAGCTGCACACAAGCACGCACATGCTTTTGCTTTGTGCTTTTATTTAAAGGTTAGGGTCTGCCTTCAAATATTCGTGTGAGTTCACTTGGTTCTGGAAGTGCAGACAGTTGCGGTTGTGGGATGATAGAGTCTGCATGCCACACGCACACACGCACACACGCACACACGCACACAATCACACACGCACATGCCATTGCTTTGTGCTTAAAAGCCAGCAGCTCCTTGCTGCAATCTGATTCATTGTGTAAAGCAACATTGCTGTGAGCAATCAAAATATACAACCCTGCCTGCACGCACACACACTAACACAAATACAAGCACACAGACACACGCACACACGCACCTGCTTACGCTTTGTGTTTGCCAGCACCACCACACTTGCCAGCACCACCACACACGCACCTGCTTACGCTTTGTGTTTGCCACCACCACCACACACGCACCTGCTTACGCTTTGTGTTTGCCAGCACGCACACACACGCACCTGCTTACGCTTTGTGTTTGCCAGCACCACCACACACGCACCTGCTTACGCTTTGTGTTTGCCAGCACACACCACACTGAAGTTAGGCTGGACCAGGAGGTGGTTGAAAAAACGCACCTGCTTACGCTTTGTGTTTGCCAGCACCACCACACTGAAGTTAGGCTGGACCAGGAGGTGGTTGAAAAAACGCACCTGCTTACGCTTTGTGTTTGCCAGCACCACCACACTGAAGTTAGGCTGGACCAGGAGGTGGTTGAAAAAGGCAGAGGGCCCCTCCTTGCTGCTTTGCAGCTCCAGCTTGTAGGTACATGACGCACTCATGTTGTTGCTGCCTGGACAGAGAAATCAACACAACATAAGAGGCAAAACGATGTTAACGCAATAACAGCTTGGAGGTGCATGACACACTCATGTTGCTGCTGCCTGGACAGAGAAATCAACACAACATATGAGGCAAAACGCTGGTAAAACAATAACAGCTTGTAGGTACATGACGCACTCATGTTGTTTCTGCCTGGACAGAGATGACCACACAGCATGTGAGGCAAAACGCTGTTAACACAATAACAGCTTGGAGGTACATGACGCACTCATGTTGTTGCTGCCTGGACAGAGAAATCAACACAACATAAGAGGCAAAACGATGTTAACGCAATAACAGCTTGGAGGTGCATGACGCCCTCATGTTGTTGCTGCCTGGACAGAGATGACCACACAGCATATGAGGCAAAACGCTGGTAACACATAAACAGCTTGTAGGTACATGACGCACTCATGTTGTTGCTGCCTGAATGAAGGTGGCCACACAACACATGAGGCAAAACGCTGGTAACGCAATAACAGCCTGGAGGTGCATGACGCACTCATGTTGCTGCTGCCTGGACAGAGATGGCCACACAACACATGAGGCAAAACGCTGTTAACGCAATAACAGCTTGGAGGTGCATGACGCACTCATGTTGCTGCTGCCTGGACAAAGATGGCCACACAACATATGAGGCAAAACGCTGTTAACGCAATAACAGCTTGGAGGTACATGACGCACTCATGTTGTTGCTGCCTGAATGAAGGTGGCCACACAACATATGAGGCAAAACGCAGTTAACGCAATAACAGCTTGGAGGTGCATGACGCACTCATGTTGTTGCTGCCTGAATGAAGGTGGCCACACAACATATGAGGCAAAACGCAGTTAACGCAATAACAGCTTGGAGGTGCATGACGCACTCACGTTGTTGCTGCCTGAATGAAGGTGGCCACACAACATATGAGGCAAAACGCTGTTAACGCAATAACAGCTTGTAGGTGCATGACGCACTCATGTTGTTTCTGCCTGGACAGAGATGGCCACACAACACATGAGGCAAAACGCTGGTAACGCAATAACAGCTTGGAGGTGCATGACGCACTCATGTTGTTGCTGCCTGAATGAAGGTGGCCACACAACATATGAGGCAAAACGCAGTTAACGCAATAACAGCTTGTAGGTACATGACGCACTCATGTTGTTGCTGCCTGAATGAAGGTGGCCACACAACATATGAGGCAAAACGCTGTTAACGCAATAACAGCTTGTAGGTGCATGACGCACTCATGTTGTTGCTGCCTGAATGAAGGTGGCCACACAACACATGAGGCAAAACGCTGTTAACGCAAGAACAGCTTGGAGGTGCATGACGCACTCATGTTGCTGCTGCCTGGACAGAGATGGCCACACAGCATATGAGGCAAAACGCTGGTAACGCAATAACAGCTTGGAGGTGCATGACGCACTCATGTTGTTGCTGCCTGGACAGAGATGGCCACACAACATATGAGGCAAAACGCTGGTAACACAAGAACAGCCTGGAGGTACGTGACGCACTCATGTTGTTGCTGCCTGAATGAAGGTGGCCACACAACATATGAGGCAAAACGCTGGTAACACAAAAACATCTTGTAGGTGCATGACGCACTCATACTGTTTCTGCCTGGACAGAGATGACCACACAGCATATGAGGCAAAACGCTGGTAACGCAATAACAGCTTGGAGGTGCATGACGCACTCATGTTGTTGCTGCCTGAATGAAGGTGGCCACACAACATAAGAGGCAAAACGCTGGTAACGCAAGAACAGCTTGGAGGTGCATGACGCACTCATGTTGCTGCTGCCTGGACAGAGAAATCAACACAACATAAGAGGCAAAACGCTGGTAACGCAATAACAGCTTGGAGGTGCATGACGCACTCATGTTGTTGCTGCCTGGACAGAGATGGCCACACAACATATGAGGCAAAACGCTGGTAACACAAGAACAGCCTGGAGGTACATGACGCACTCATGTTGTTGCTGCCTGAATGAAGGTAGCCACACAACATATGAGGCAAAACGCTGGTAACACAAAAACATCTTGTAGGTGCATGACGCACTCATGCTGCTGCTGCCTGAATGAAGGTGGCCACACAACATAAGAGGCAAAACGCTGGTAAAACCATAACAGCTTGGAGGTGCATGACGCACTCATGTTGTTGCTGCCTGGATGAAGGTGGCCACACAACATAAGAGGTAGAACGCTGTTAACACAATAACAGCAAGCAGGTGCATGACGCACTCATGTTGTTGCTGCCTGGACAGAGATGACCACACAACATATGAGGCAAAACACTGGTAACACAATAACAGCTTGGAGGTGCATGACGCACTCATGCTGTTGCTGCCTGAATGAAGGTGGCCACACAACATAAGAGGCAAAACGCTGGTAAAACCATAACAGCTTGGAGGTGCATGACGCACTCATGTTGTTGCTGCCTGAATGAAGGTGGCCACACAACATATGAGGCAAAACGCTGGTAACGCAATAACAGCTTGGAGGTGCATGACGCACTCATGTTGTTGCTGCCTGAATGAAGGTGGCCACACAACATATGAGGCAAAACACTGGTAACACAATAACAGCTTGGAGGTGCATGACGCACTCATGTTGTTGCTGCCTGAGTGAAGGTGGCCACACAACATAAGAGGTAGAACGCTGTTAACATAATAACAGCAAGCAGGTGCATGGTGCATTCATGCTGCCAGAATGATAAAATGCAGACAGCATGAAAGGCAAAACGCTTGAAGGTGCATGCAGCACGCATGCTGTGCTACCTTGGGCCAGGAACAGACACGCAGGATTAGAGATTTCTTACAAGCACATCTATCAATGCGCACATGCAAGCTACAAGGCAGCACGCATGCAGCATGCATACTACCTTGGACCAGAAACAGACACGCAGGATAAAACAATTCTTACAGGAAAATCCTTCAAAGCGCGCATGCATGCTACAAGGCAGCACGCATGCAGCATGCATACTACCTTGGACCAGAAACAGACACGCAGGATTAAAAACTTACAAGCAAAACCTGCAATGCGCGCACGCATGCTACAAGGCAGCACAGCACGCATGCAGCATGCATACTACCTTGGACCAGGACAGCAGCACGCATGCTACATACAAGGCAGCACGCACGCAACCTTACACCAGAAACGGGCACGCAGGATTATTAAATGCTTACAGGCAAATCCTTCAATGCACGCATGCTACAAACAAGGCAGCACGCACGCAACCTTAAACAAGAAACGAGCACGCAGGATAAAAAATGTGCACAGGCAAATCCTTCAATGCGCACACGCATGCTACAAGGCAGCACGCACGCAACCTTGAACAAGAAACGTGCACGCAGGATTAAAAATGTGTACAGGCAAATCCTTCAATGCGCGCACACATGCTACAAGGCAGCACGCACGCAACCTTGGACCAGCAATGGACACGCAGGATAAAGCAATTCTTAAAGGAAAATCCTTCAATGCGCGCACGCATGCTACAAGGCAGCACCCACGCATTCTTGGACCAGCAATGAACACGCAGGATTATTAAATGCTTACAGGCAAATCCTTCAATGCGCGCACGCATGCTATAAGGCAGCACGCATGCAGCATGCATACTACCTGGACCAGGAACAGACACGCAGGATTACAAAACTCTTACAGGAAAATCCTTTGATGCGCGCACGGCGCTCAAGCTGCTGCTGTCCATTTAGCAAGAAATTACATAAAGCAAGCTTGCACTCATGCTGCTGCTGCTGTCTATTGAAAAAATTACTACGAGAGGCAGGTTGAAGGTAAGCTATTTACACATGCATGCAGCATTCAGGTTGCCAGAATGAATAAAAGCATAAGAGCACAAGTGCAGCACATCTGTAAAGGAGGTTTGCACAAATTTAAGAAACCTGCAAGGGGTTCACCAGCCTACTCCTGTTTTACCAATTCGCTGAAGTAGAAGCGCAGCCCTTACTGTGCCAGCACAGTGTTTTGGTGGTGACAGTGGCAAGAGTAAAAGGAAGAATTACGCTAGTAGTGAAAATCATGACTCTCTACAGCAATTGGTGGTGAAAGTTGCAAGAGTAAAAGGAAGAACTACGCAAGCAGTAACATTCATCACTCTCTACAGCAATTGGTGGTGAAAATGGAAAGAGTAAAAGGAAGAACTAGCAGTGAAATTTATCACTCTCTACAGCAATTAAGGAAAAGGAGCCACGAGAAAGACTGCAAAAAGAGTAAACGAGTAAAACCACCACTTTCTGCAGAAACAAAGGAAAAGGAGTCACCTTGGTACCAGGTACCATAAAATCTTCTCACCAACAGGTGAGGAAAAAGGAAAAAACAGAAATTAAGAGTTAGCAAGTTGGAGGAACAGGTGCAACCATTTAACAGGGCCTTATACACAGGGCCTTATACACAGGGCCTTATACACAGGGCCTTATACACAGGGCCTTATACACAGGGCCTTATACACAGTGCCTTATACACAATGCCTTGTGTGGATTAGCTTTTGAAATAAAAATGAATAAACCACGAATTGCTGCCTTTATTAAGTGCACACATAAGCACATGTGCACATGTACACCCACATCCACACCTACACCCACAGCGACATACCCGGCCCCCCCCCCCAACACGCACACAAACACACACACACACACACACAACACACGACACATACACACACACACACACACACACACACAACACACACGACACATACACACACACACCTTCAGAGTGGTCAACAACCCACAGCTCCAGTGTAGAGGCCGTTGGGTTTGCAATGACAAGCACCGAGTGCTTTGCATGTGAGGGCAGGAAGTCAAGAGAAGAGGGCTCCGCTTTGCCCAGTTGCTTCCCCCCAAACGCAGCAAAGCTGAGGTCCGGCGAGTGCGGTAGGGGCTCAATCTGTGCAGCACGTGTGTGAATTGTATGTGTGTTGTACGTGTCGCTGTCAGTACAAGTGTATGCCATGCAGTTGAACTTGAGTTATTTGCGTGAGCGGAGGGGGCTCAATCTGTGCAGCACGTGCATGTGTATGTGTGTTGTATGTGTCGCTGTCAGTACAAGTGTATGCCATGCAGTTGAACTTGAGTCATTTGCGTGAGCAGAGGGGGCTCAATCTGTGCAGCACGTGCATGTGTATGTGTGTTGTATGTGTCGCTGTCATTACAAGTGTACACCATGCAGTTGAACTTGAGTTATTTGCGTGAGCAGAAGGGGCTCAATCTGTGCAGCACGTGTGTGCATTGTATGTGTGTTGTACGTGTCACTGTCATTACAAGTGTATGCCATGCAGTTGAATATGAGTTATTTGTGTGAGCAGAAGGGGCTCAATCTGTGCAGCACGTGTGTGTATTGTATGTGTGTTGTACGTGTTGTTGTCAGTACAAGTGTATGCCATGCAGTTGAACTTGAGATATTTGCGTGAGCAAAGGGGGCTCAATCTGTGCAGCACGTGTGTGTATGCGTGTTGTACATGTTGCTGTCAGTACATTGCAATTTGATTTATTTGTGTGTACGCCATGCAATTGAACTTGAGTTATTTGCATGTGCGGAAGGGGCTCAATCTGTGCAGCACTTGTGTGTATTGTATGTGTTGCTGTCAATGCAAGTGCACGCTCCCAAGTGCAGTTGAATCTGGGTATGCGTGGGGCAGGGGCTCAATATGTGCAGCACGTGAGTATGCTGTATGTCCCGCCGTCAGTGCCAGTGCAACGTTGGCATGCGTGGGGCAGTGTTTTAATATGTGCAGCACGTGTGTGTGTTGTATGCTGTTTGCTGTTTGCTGTATGTTGTTAGTTGTACGTTGTATGATCTGCTGTCAGTGCCAGTGCGACGATGGCATGCGTGGGGCAGGGTCTTAATATGCAGCACGTGTGTGCGTTGTTATGTTGTATGTTGTATGTTGTACGTTGTATGTTCTGCCGTCAGTGCCAGTGCGACGTTAGCATGCTTGGGGCAGTGGCTCAGTATGTGCAGCACGTGTGTGTTGCTATGTTGTATATTGTATATTGTAGGTACCGCCGCCAGTGCCAGTGCAAGTTCTTGATTTAGAGTTCAATTAATTTCTATTTCGTGTAGGGTAAAGCTGGATCTGCCAGTGTTACCTTGCACGAAATAGAAAGTAATTAAACTCTGATGCAACAGCTTGCACTGCAAGTCAAATGACGGCGTAGGTAGACCTACAATACACAACATAACAACATAACAACCAGGGCTGTGCAATGACGGTGCGACGGTACGGTCCGTCAAAATACGGTCTGATGGTGGACGCCGTAAATGACGGTGTCAGACCGTCATTTCGGAATTTAGGGACCGTCCGGACGGTACATGACAATACGGTGGACGGTACGGGCCAAAATCGCAAAAAGGCCAAAAAATGGATTTTTGACCCCAAAATGGCCATTTTGGCTCTTTTCTCCTTATTTTCATATATTGCATGAGTATTATTTGTATAAACAAACGATTGATGTAATAATAAAAAGAAAAGGAGAGGAAGAGAAAGAGCAAAACGTTTGTGTGTTGACCAGGATTCGAAACCTGGTCTCAACTTTTCACAGCCAAAAAGCACTTGACGGTGGGTTTACACAGTAAATACAGTGGACGGTCCCCTTGACCGTCTGGACGGTCGACACCGTCATTTCTGAGACACCGTCAATTTGACGCTCTGACGGTACGGACCGTCCACCGTACCATAATTACGGTGCAAGATCGCTCTGACGGTGTCATTGCACAGCCCTGATAACAACGCAAACACGTGCTGCACATATTGAGCCCCTGCCCCACACATGCCATCGTCGCACTTGCACTGACAGCAGATCATACAACATACAACATACAGCAAACAACGCACACACGTGCTGCACATATTAAGCCCCGATATTGTAGGTACCGCCGTCAATGCCAGTGCAAGCTGTTGCATCAGAGTTCAATTAATTTCTATTTCGTGTAGGGTAAAGCTGGATATGCCAGTGTTATGACAATGCAGTGCTCAATATGTTCAGCACGTGTGTGTGTTGCTATGTTGTTCTGTTGTATGTTGTATATTGTAGGTACCGCCGTCAATGCCAGTGCAAGCTGTTGCATCAGAGTTTAATTAAGTTCTATTTCGTGTAGGGTAAAGCTGGAGCTGCCAGCGTTACATAAATCTGAGCACATGCTTAGGTAGCTGTGAATGCCAGCTACACTTTGGCACTAAAATGGTGTTAATCGAATAAAGTGGCTGTGAGTGGCTGCCACCTGAATGCAAAAATGCACATTTTCAGGCATTTCCTCCGTTAGCCCCCTCTGACGTTTCCCTTATTCAAGCTAGGTGCGGTTACAGACTTTTTCCAAGCTTCTGCTCAGATGCCCCCTCAGGCATATATAGCGATGTAACCGTACCTTACCTATTAGGTTTACAAGATTTCCAAAAAAAGGGCTTCAGCCATGAAGTATGACTGCTCGCCTGTTCATATAGTAAACTAAGTTCATAAAGGCCTTACCTTACCTACGTACTAAAGCCCACAATTGCATACCTGACAATTGCCTTACCTTACCTACGTACTAAACACATTGCCACAGTTGCACCATTGCATACCTGACAATTGCCTTACCTTACCTACGTACTAAATTCACAAGGGCCTTACCTTACTAAACACATTGCCACAGTTGCACAATTGCATACCTGACCATTGCCTTATACCTTACCTACGTACTAAACACAATGCCACAATTGCATACCTGCTACGTACTATACACATTGCCACAAGTGCAAATTTATGAAGGCCTTACCTTACCTACGTACTTAGGCCCATTGCCACACGTACCTTACCACACGTGCCTTACCACACGTACCTTACCACACGTGCCTTACCACACGTACCTTACCACACGTACCTTGCCACACGTACCTTACAACACGTACCTTACCACACGTACCCTACCACACGTACCTTACCACACATGCCTTACCACACGTACCTTACCACACGTACCTTACCACACGTACCTTACCACACGCACCTTGCCACTACGCACCTTGCCACACGTACCTTACCTTCCCTACGTACTCAAATACATTGCCACGATTGCATACCTGCTGCTTGCTCTCCAAGTCAAGTCACACACACACATACACACACATGCACACACACAAACACACACACATGTGTATGCATGCATGCACACCACCACTACAGGACATTGTGGATTGCTTGGAGGTTGAGCTGCTTGCACAGGCTGACACATACACACGCACACACACACACACGCACATACACACACACAAATGTGTAGGCATGCATGCATGCACACCACCACTACAGGAAATTGTGGATTGCTTGGAGGTTGAGTTGCTCGCACAGGCTGACACATACACACACGCACACACACACACCCGCACACACACATACACAGAACATTGTGGATTTTTTATACAGTAAACTAGGTTCATGAAGGCCTTACCTTACCTACGTACTCAAACACATTGCCACAATCGCACACCTGCTGCTTGCTCTCTAAGTCAGGAGGCAAGGCCCAAACTCGTACGCTTCCATCAGACGTGCCAGCAGCAAGGAGATCACCCTGTGTGTGATGGATGCAAGCACAGCAAAGACAGATCAAAATTAAAGGGTTGTGAGACACGTCATGAAGTATGCTGAGGCTGTGCGCTTCCATCAGACGTGCCAGCAGCAAGGAGGTCACCCTGTGTGTGATGAATGCAAGCACATCACAGACAGATCAAATTTAAAGGGATGTGAGACACGTTATGAAGTATGCTGAGGCTGTGCGCTTCTATCAGACGTGCCAGCAGCATGGAGGTCACCCTGTGTGTGATGGATGCAAGCACAGCACAGACAGATCAAAATTAAAGGGTTGTGAGACACGTCATGAAGTATGCTGAGGCTGTGCGCTTCCATCAGACGTGCCAGCAGCAAGGAGGTCACCTTGTGTG
>Ga0307968_1002486_pt1 | contig 15345 bp, 15 predicted proteins | sample OrgLakmetagen650_FD_201834 | JGI IMG/M metagenome (GOLD analysis project Ga0307968, IMG submission 201834) | Saline water microbial communities from Organic Lake, Antarctica - #650 | ecosystem: Environmental > Aquatic > Non-marine Saline and Alkaline > Saline | place: Antarctica: Organic Lake... | reverse complement strand
GTGTTGGTAATGGTAATAACGGTGGTGGTACTGGTGGTGGGGGTGGGGGTAGTGGTAGTGGTAATAATGGTAATGGTGGTACTGGCGGTAGTGATGACGGTGGTGGAACAGGGCATGAAGTTGGAGATGGATCCACAGTGGGTAATGGTGGGGGCTGCAACAAAAGGGCACGTATCGAGGGAGGAGGGCACAATGAGCAGCAGCAGCCTCCTGTGTTGCAGCGTCTCAGAGACAGGTACGGAAGCTTCGTTATTTTTTCACGTCAAATGATTTGTGCAGGCGTTGCAGCTACTCAGCGAAAAGGACGGCAGCCGTGTTGCATCACTTATTGCTTGTCCTGTTCATTATTTTTTGTGCAGGCATTTGGTCTAACCTAGGGTTCTTGTACCCTCTGTGGTGCCTCAGAAAAGTTTGTGGCATCTCCCTGATAAGTCGCTGCTTGTGTGTGAACCTTGCTGGTGAATCAACAACGGTGCTCCTAAATTGACACACGGTTCAGGTTTGATGCGCTGCAAGGCAGAACAGCAGCAGGAATACCGCAAGCTGCACAAACAGCACTAATTGACCACCTGGTGCTTTTCAGTAGTTTATTCATCCTGATTGTGCAGGTTTGATGTGTTGCAAGGCAGCACAGCAGCAGGAACACTGCAAGCTGCACAAACAGCACTAATTGACCACCTGGTGCTTTTCAGTAGTTTATTCATCCTGATTGTGCAGGTTTGATGCGCTGCAAGGCAGCACAGCAGCAGGAACACTGCAAGCTGCACAAACAGCACTAATTGACCACCTGATGCTTGTCAGTAGTTTATATCTCCAAATTGTGCGGGTTCAATGCGCTGCAAGGCAGCACAGCAGCAGGAACACTGCAAGCTGCACAAACAGCACTAATTGACCACCTGATGCTTGTCAGTATTTTATTCTCCTGATTGTGCAGGTTTGATGTGCTGCAAGGCAGCACAGCAGCAAGAACACCGTAAGCTACACACACAGCAACTAGTGTCCATCTGGTGTTTCTCAGTAGTTTATATCTCCTAATTGTGCAAGTTCGGTGCGCTGCAAGGCAGCACAGCAGCAGGAACACCGCGAGCTGCACAAACAGCACCGATTGACCATCTGGTGTTTCTCAGTAGTTTATTTCTCCTAATTGTGCAGGTTTGATGCGCTGCAGGGCTGCGCAGCAGCCGGAACAATATGTAGCGGCGTAGAGAGAGGCAGCCGAGAGGAAAGATCTGCAGCAGCTGTTAGTGATGAGGGCGATCAGGAGCTGGCTATGCAGGCTGCTCGGATGTGTATTTGGGGTGGTTGTCGAAGTGGATAAACCTTGAGGCTCCGCTCCGGTTCATTGGTTGGAGCGTGCAACCCTGAAAAATAAGCAGATAATTAAGCAACATGATTTTATAAGCTGATTTGCCTGTGCAAAATTCAAGCGAGCGACGTAGAGAGAGACGGCCGAGAGGAGGGATCTGCAGCAGCTGTTAGTGGTGAGGGCGATCAGGAGCTGGCTATGCAGGGCGATCAGGAGCTGGTTATGCAGGGCGATCAGGAGCTGGCTATGCAGGTCGATCAGGAGCTGGCTATGCAGGGCGATCAGGAGCTGGCTATGCAGGCTGCTCTGATGTGTATTTGGGGTGGTTGTCGAAGTGGGGGCGGTGGTAGTGGTGTTGGTGATGATGATGGGGATACCAGCTAAGGAGTTCATGTGTCTTTCTATAAAATATTGAGCATCATTGTGCGGTAGAATTGAACTGGTTATCCAAGCAGATCTGGTGATGAATGTACATTTGGGTGGATAGGGGCAAGCTGCTGGTGGTTAGGTGATCTGAGCGAACGAAGCCATGGTGGCACTTTAAATGACTGGAGGTGATCATAATGCTGACCCAGTTTAAAGCAGCACATAATGAGGCTATTCTAAGGTACCTAGTGTTTCTTTGCTCATCAGCGCAAACAACCTTCTTTGTGACAGGAAAGCTATCATGCGTGTAGTTTTAACACAGTAGAGCGCAGGTCGTGCGTGCCAGAGGTTGCAGTTCGCATGTAGACCTAATCTGGAACGTTTTGTATTTTGTATGACACACAATTAATTGGTGCAGGACGGAAATTGGCTTACTTCTCACAGCCGCTGCTCGATGGTATCTTTTATAAAAAACATCCCTGTTCTTTTCGTGGTAATTTAGCAAGGAATGCAGACGACCCTCGCTAAAGGTATCCACTCACAAGGAAACATGGGTTTATGAAATGCATGCATTGTCCAATCTACTCTGGTATTTCAAAATCCACACTAGCACACTAGTAATGCTGGAGATGAACATGAAGATGCAAGTAGCGGCTATGCCAGTGTATGTGATGTCTGTTATTGCCAGCATGTTGCCCAAGATGTAATTGCAATGCTTGCGCTGCTGGCTCATATTACAAGCAACAGATCCCTTAAATGAAAAGCAAAAGCGCAATGGCAAACAGAAGAACACATTGATTGAGACAAAGGCCTTAACGGCGCGATGTAGTACCGGTTGTCTTGTGCTGCATCTGGCGATGGATGCAGACTGCTGAAATATAAAAATGGAGGTACTATTAGTGCGGCCAGGAAAAGTAAAAACAAGAAGAGCAAAACAGAGACTCGGGCTGGACTCGATGGGGAGAACTTTTACCAACATTTTTGCGCAAGCCGGGTTCTTGCGAGCTCATGTGCCCAAATGGGACAACAAATCAGAACACTAAAGTAGCATTTCCAAAATGACATCTGCAGCTTGGTAAACCAGGGCACCAGGTTTGTCAAAAGCACGTCCTCCCTCAATATATTATGACTGCAGCCAGGGGCGCTTGTAGGACTGCTTAGAGATGTGAGCTGTCACGGGAAACTAAAAAATGGCAAAACGAGCCTTCGAAGGCTGCCCGGCGGCACTGTAACGCCCGGGAATTTAAAAAGCGGCCTGAACTCGCTATTGATATCACCCGGTTTCAGTGCAATTCAATGCTTGCTAACACCAGGCAATGGTGCGAGTGGTTCAGAGTCTGCCCTTGGGCAGGGATGATGATGATGATGATGATCAATGCGATAATTCGGCAGCAAGTACAGTCGCGAAGTGCTATTAATTTCATACGAACTAACTTAAACTTCCGTGCGCCACCATCGGCCTCTCTGCAAAAGGATTGAGGTGATTCATAGCTCATGCATATGCACTCAGTGCCTGCACCTATTTGCAATGCTTAAATAATATTAAAGATAAGATAACAATTGCTAAGGACCCGGTCACACGGGGTTTGGATCATTTGGTTTACCCTCAATGAATGAAAAAGAATTGGGCATTCAGGATTCCAAAACACCCTTTAAAGTGTCCGACGAAAAGTCACGACCCAAAAATAGGCTAACCAAAGGACCAAGTCTCCTGACCAAGTCTCTAATTTGTCTTCCGCTAATTGCTTCTAATTCACTGTTTAAAATACATATATATTTCTAAAATGAATGAGCGAGCGATATGCAAGGTTATGGCTTTCATGACCTTTCTTTGCTTCAATCCTCCAGGCAGCTGAGAGCATGCTGGTAGGTTTTTTTTTGTCGCTTGCCATTAACATACAACAATTGTATTAAATCTTTGCTTATAATGGTGAACCTGGACTCAAGACGCGCTTATTAAGGTCCATGGGGGGGCCCGGGCACGAAACTGGAACATTGGAAAAGTTAACCAAATATATTAACCTCCCCCCTCCCCCCCCCAGTTACAAAACCTAACCAATGGTTAGGCTTAACCTAACCAACTCCCGTGTGACCGACTCATGGTTCACTTAATCCTAAATTATTCGGTAGCTAATAAGCCGTGTTATGGGGAAGGACCAAATGTGTAATATGCGCTGCTGAGCACTTGTTATGCAGGGTGAAGGGGGGGCGGGTGGGTCAGGGCAAGCAAGCAAGTACTTTTTTATATTCTATTTGTATATGTTTGTCTTAAAAAGGGAGATCTGATGATTCAAGTCCTAGGTGGTAGAAGCAAATTTCACAGGTTGCACATTCAATATCAGTGCGAGCAGCAGCTTGAGTGGTTTTGGACACTAGTCCAATTGTAAAGTAGGGCTAGGTTAGTGTTATTAGGGCCCATCTTTGTAGGGCCCTTTCAAAAATCATAGGAGCGTAGTGCCTGCTCCTTATAAACTGCCAAAAGCACGTCTTGTGCTGCTCGCTCATGAACATCTGAAGGCAAAACTGACAAAGACTGAAGCCCTGTAAGACTGCTTAGCAGCCGCACGATGTTGCTGAGCTTTACGATGAATCTAATAACATGAAATAGCGCAGGAGCTCCAAAAAAAAAATCCATGACAGTCACGTGTACATTTTGGGCCCCCCCAACCCCCTTCCTGACCCCCACACTTATTAAAAGGGTGCCATTCTGCTCTGAATTTAAGCAGCTGTCTGTTTGCACAGTTCTCTTGCCAGACAATTTAATACCTGAAGAGTTTAAGGGGCAAAACTGGTTTGCGCACGCTATTACACTGACCACCTGTTTGTGCACAAATTCAGCCAAAACCTTTGCCAAAGCACTTTTTTACTTCAATCAAATCATGCAACTTGTGCATAATGCAATGCATAAACTGTAAGTTTGGAATCAATTGCTGGTAATTTGCCTGAACACACCCCCGCGGCCTACTTGGGGGCATTCCATGCATTTCTATGACCAGGCACCCAGCCCCCCCCCCTTAAATCATCACCCAACAAGGATTCCAAAAATATATTAATATTTCGTGAAAGTGGCCCAGTAAAATTCTGGAGACCCCCCCCGAAATTCTCAGACCCCCCCTGGACCCTCCCCTTGACCCCCTCAGAATCAACTCATTTGTAAACCAATCGATCCTCGACGTGAGGATTCCGAATATGTATTATATGTTTCATTCGACACGTTACGCCAAAAAAATATGATTGCCTGCTGAATAGTAAATAGCTAGTGAATAGCAAAACCGAGCAATGAACTCCTAGCTACGAAGCAGCCGGTATATAACGCTATGTCATCAAGTCCCTCTCGACGTCTCAGCTGCCACAATTTGCAATCATATTATATATAAACTATAATGCATGAGAAAATGCCCCGATTGGTAATACCAGGCAGATTGCGCAAGGGTGGTTCAGAAATGCCCACCAATCAACGTGAACAAGTTGGCAGCCGATATAGTGCCGGTGAATTCAGTCCAGTATAAGCCGTGTTATAGGAAGGGACTCGCACAACTCTACAAAATGTGTATGCGCTGCTGAGCAATTATTTTGCAGGGTGAAGGGGATGGGTGGGTTAGGGCAAGCAAGCCCGTCGGTTTTGTGCTGTTCCGAGCTGCATGCCGATTTCCCCTTCGAGGCCTGGGGATTTTAGCCCCGGGATTTTAGTTGTTCCGCCGGACCTGGCTTAACGTAATTTATGAGCACGACACTGAACTCAATTCTATGATCAGGGGGCAATTTGAATTTGATCAGAGGGTGGAAGCTGCGCAAACCTAAATTGAGCGCCTCATCACCGTTGAAGTCCGCCGATGGTGACGACGTCCTTGTGGGCTTACGACGAGCGGCTTTTAATTACCAGTGGCTTGTGAATACGAAGGCTTGATAGCGTGTCATGACTTGTGCATGGTTCCAGCAGGCTCCACTCCGGTTCCATTGGTTGGAGCGTGCAACCCTGAAAAATAAGCAGATAATTAAGCAACATGAATTTATAAGCTGTTTGCAAAATTCAAATTTTGTATCGACGTGCAGTTGCAATCATTGCATGCGATATTCTAACAAGTTTAATTGAAAGAAACAACCCGTAACAAGGGCCTGCTTCGCATCTTCCTCGTTTCCCCCCATCTTCAGAACGCCATGGCTTTTGATGGTACGAGCTGTCTTTATTTCGTCCAAACATCCCCCCTCTCCTGACCATCTGCTGTTTTGTATGCACCTGCTTGCATCCGCCATTCAAATTCATCATCCCTCTTCCCTCCCTCCCTCCTCTTTCCACACAGAGGGCCGCGTGTTTGCTGACTACCAAGGCCTGGAGGAGCCCCGCGATGATGTGGACACCATTTCAAACGCCACGTACCTGAACAACTTCAAGGACTTCATCAGCAAGGCAGAGCCGCAATGGGACACAGACAAGAAGAACCAGCTGTTCTACCAGTGAGTAAGGCGTGGTGTGGCTACATCATCCAGGACTTCCTGGAGGGACCTTGAGCTTGTCTGTCATTTTAAATTTGCAGCGTACCTAATGCTCTAGCATGTTGTGTATGCGACGTGTCATACGAGTGACAGTATCCCAGCAAAGCGAGTTTTGGCAAATGAATGACCATCCGCCTAAAATAGAGCTAAACTTAGCTGCGCCTTTAAAACAGACGTACACACACACACACACACACACACACACATACTAATACACGCACCCACATTTACACACACGTGCTCACGTGCTCGCAAGCACGCACACAAATACATCCACACACTTACAATTACACACACATGCATAGTTCACGCATAGCACACGCAATTGACACGCACACGTGCACACACGCACACACGTACATACTCATACTCATACATACACATGTGCACACCACACTCAAACTCTTACACACACATACACACACACACACACGCACAGGAACCAGCTGTACCACAACAAGAACAAGCTGGTAGTGGACCTGGAACATGTTCGGGCGGAAAACAACCAGCTCGCTAAAGACTTGGAAGAGCGCCCGGGAGAGCTGCTACCCTTGGTAGGTGTTCCAGTTGGCATCGCAGGCGTGTGAACTTAGTGGGTTTGCCTGTGCACACGCATTGAGTGAGAATGAGGACAAAGTACCGGCATGCGTGTGCTAAGTGAGACCATCGTCAGTGCGGCACAAGCACAAGTCACGCTTTCTGTATACCGTACCTTAACGTACTCATCCCGCACCCCAAATTCCAGAAAGTTTTAGTAGAAAAACGCACCTTTCTGCATCCCCTGAATGCATAGTTTTGCCCTCCCCGCATAAACCCCGCAGGGCCTTCAGCCCTGTTCAGCACCAATAAGCTTCACAAACAACCTCAATGAAAGAGAACACCTCAAAAAAAGGGCAAAGGAAGGAAACATGCTGTTTGCATGTAGGTTTACTCTCTGTTCTGCTGCTGCCCAGAATCTCAAGAGATGCTTCCTCTTCCTCTAGCCACTATCACTGCTGCTCTTGCTACCGCCCAGAATCTCAAGATGGTGTTGCTTGGGTGCGGGCAGCCTTGGTCTCGTCTGCCCCTCCTGCATGCGCTAGCGTTGCACCTTGCTCCTCTTCAACCCCTATGCCTTCCTCCCACTTGTCCCCCTGCCACACAGCTTCCCCCTCATGCGTGCCAATGCCTGTGCATAACAGCTGTGCCCTTGAGGTGTCCCCACAACCAAATTGTGAGGCCGTAACAATCTTTCTCTGGCCTGCCAATCGGCCTTTTGTTGGCTGCCTCCTCCGCCTCAGCGCTCAGCCCGTTCCGCTTTTGCTTGCTGGCTCGGACGGGTGCCCTGCTGCTAAAATGTCGCCACGGCAATCGTTTTCTGGATTTCCCCCTCGGGAGCAACCATTGCTGGGGCTGGGGCTGCTGCTGCTGCTGCTGAGGCTAGTCCTGGTGCTGCTGGGGTGGGGGGTGGGGCTGGGGGAGCAGAGGGGGGCGGGGCGGAGGTCTCTCGCTGTTCATGTCTGCCATTGTCCCAGAAAGTGTAATTTTTCACCAACCCCGCATGACCCCGCAGGGTCAACATAAAAATATATTATAGCTTACCGCAGTCACCCTGCAAGGCAAAATACGATATTTATGCGGGGTGTTTGCCCTAAGGTACGGTGCTTCCATTCTCTATGGACATCAAGCAACATAAACGTGATAGCATGTACCTTGACAACCATCCTTCATGCCTTACTATCGTGCTGTGCCTTGCTGTGTTCTGCTACAGCAGCAGGAGTCGGATGCATTTTAAATCTTGCAGTGTAACCAGTGTGCATGCATGGCTGCAATTCTGCATAGCAGTCTATCAGCAAGCACATGCAGTGTGAGCTGCTCCAGCAGCAGGTGAGAGAGAGGATGTGTCGTATGTGTTGCTGAGATTTAAAACATCGCAGGGAGTGGCCACATCAGGTTTAGTTAGTTTAGTTTGGATTACAAAGGCATTCAACCTGGAATGGCTGCTCAACCTATGCGAACAAGGTAAACCTCAAAACAAACCAAGTAAAAAAAGGGCTGTGACGCAATTGGAAAATGCTAACCTGAAAGACATGAGAATTAGTAGGGTTGGTTAGGTACATCATAAATAGGGTTGGCCAGAAATATATATATATATATATATACAGTGCATATACGGTATTTTTGGCAGGGAAATCGCCAGATATACGGTCATATACGGTGCTTATGTACGGTTCTGGCCAACCCTAATCATAAATCAACATGCAGTGGTTGTCGTCATACGTGGCTGCACTAGGCTGCAATTTCAGGAAGCCAGCACAACTCCGTGCTGCGCCCTGCACACACTGTGTGTTCCACAAAGCCAGCACAACTCCGTGCTGCACCCTGCACACACTGTGTGTTTTACAAAGCCAGCACAAGTCCGTGCTGCGCCCTGCACACACTGTGTTTTACAAAGCCAGCACTAGTCCGTGCTGCGCCCTGCACACACTGTGTGTTTTACAAAGCCAGCACAACTCCGTGCTGCGCCCTGCACACACTGTGTGTTCCACAAAGCCAGCACAAGTCCGTGCTGCGCCCTGCACACACTGTGCTCCACAAAGCCAGCACAAGTCCGTGCTGCGCCCTGCACACACTGTGTTCCACTAAGTTCGCAGGGAGTGCGTGCTGCGCCCTGCACACACTGTGTTCCACTAAGTTCGCAGGGAGTGCGTGCTGCGCCCTGCACACACTGTGTGTTCCACAAAGCCAGCACAAATCCGTGCTGCGCCCTGCACACACTGTGTTTCACAAAGACAGCACAAGTCCGTGCTGCGCCCTGCACACACTGTGTTCCACAAAGTTCGCAGGGAGTGCGTGCTGCGCCCTGCACACACTGTGTTTTACAAAGCCAGCACAACTCCGTGCTGCGCCCTGCACACACTGTGTTTCACAAAGACAGCACAAGTCCGTGCTGCGCCCTGCACACACTGTGCTCCACAAAGCCAGCACAAGTCCGTGCTGCGCCCTGCACACACTGTGTGTTCCACAAAGTTTGCAGGGAGTGCGTGCATCATCCACCACTCACAGTTGTAAGCTGTAATGAAATATGGCTGCAGTTTGGGCACGCTCCTGTTGAGGTCGGTGCCAGAAAAATGCTGTGATCCGTTAAAGAGCAATGAGTGAGTGCGCAATGAACAGCTACATGAGTGGGTGCGCAATGAACAGTTACATGAGTGGGTGCGCAATGAACAGTTACATGAGTGGGTGCGCAATGGACAATTACGTGAGTGGGTTCGCCATGATCAGTCACATGAGTGGGTGGGCAATGGACAATTACATGAGTGGGTGCGAAATGAACTGCTACATGAGTGGGTGCGCAATGATCAGTTACATGAGTGGGTGCGCAACGAATAGTTACATGAGTGGGTGCGAAATGAACAGTTACATGGGTGGGTGCGCAATGAACAGTCACATGAGTGCCTGAGTACATGAGTACATGAGTACACCTCTTAGGGTTTAGCAACCCTGAATTCGAGTACATGAGTACATGAGTACACCTGACCCAAAACTTTGCGCAAAGATCAGTTACATGAGAGGGTGCAAAATGAACTGTTACACAACAGCTGCCGCACAGAGGTTACACAGGTTACCCATTACACAGGTTACCCGTTACACAGGTTACCCGTTACACAGGTTACCCGTTACACAGGTTACACAGGTTACACAGGTCAAAGCCATCAGTCAAAGGTCAAGTGTGACTGCCAGGCAATGCCTTTAGCACCCATACACCACAGCTGTCGTACAACATGGCTGCTGCAGTTTGAGCAAGCCGCTGTTGAGGTGCTGGAGAAGCACTTGACGGAGAACGAGGATGAGGCTTCTGCTGAGCCCAAACAGCAGGGCGTGCAGGTGAGGCACAGACACTGTGTGGATATGTAGGTATATGTGTGTGTATGTGTGTGCGCACTTGTGTGTGAGTCTGTGTATGTGTGTGTGCCTGTGTATTTGCGTGTGTGTATGTGTGTGTGCCTGTGTGTGTGTGTGCCTGTACGTGTGTATGTGTTTGTTTGTGCACTTGTGTGTGTCTGTGTGTGTTTGTGTAACTGTTTACTTGTGTGACAGTTTTGTATTTGTGTGTGTGTGTGTGTGTGTGTGTGTGTGTGTGTGTACGTTGTGCACGTGAGTGCGATGTAAGCACGCAAATGCACAGTTTTGCACGACCCCTTTTTTGCGTGTGTAGCTGAGCTGGCTAGCAGGGCGTGCTGGTGATGAGCTCACCATACATATACCCACATCACAAGAAACATATTCACACACTTTATCGCAAAAAATTCCCTTCGCACACACACACACACACACACACACACACACACGCACACACACACACGCACACACACACACACGCACACACACATACACACACACGCGCGCGCACACACATACACATACACACACACACACAAACACACATGCACACATATACAGGTTATGCTGTACTGCTCTACGTCCCTCAATCAGAGCCGCACTCGCTCCATCCGCGATTTAGCGGTGAGTGGCTTGCTACATTTGTGTGTGTACTTGTGGGGATGTGCTTGTGTGAGAGCGAGGTGTGGATGAGGGGAGTTCTGTAAGCGTGCTCGTGCACATGTGTTTGTGTGGCTGTGTGTGCGTGATTGTTGTGCATTGTGTGTGTGTGTGTGCGTGGTTGTTGTGCATTGTGTGTGTGCGTGATTGTTGTGCATTGTGTGTGTGCGTGATTGTTGTGCATTGTGTGTGCGTGGTTGTTGTGCATTGTGTGTGCGTGTTGTGGAGGTGGTCACACAAATGTGTTTGTTCGACATTCAGGTGTACAGTGTACCCTGAATTAAAAATAAGGTGTGATTTTTATCACACGCATCAAAATATGTTAGTGTGTGAGAAAAAAGGCGTTGAGTTACTGTTATTGTTGTGCTACTCTGCCAGCAACACACACACACACACACGCAAACACACTTAATCCCTCACGTACTCACATACCAACCTCAATCCACACAAGCTCACACTTTTAAATATTTGATGCAGTTATATACTGATCACACACACACGCACACACACACACACACACGCAAGAGCTTGCACTTTACCCACACTCTTTACGTTACACACACAATCACACACAAACACACACAAACCCACACAAACATACAAACAAACACACAAACACACAACACGCACACAGGCAGAGCGTGTGAGCCAATTGGTGATGGTGACTGGCATCGTGACTGCTTCTTCAAAGCCCAGGGTGCGTGGCGCACGAGCTTGTCTTGTACCGCATGTGTGTTTTGCGCTGAGTTCTGCTCTTGTGTTGGATGTCATATTGGGTGTGTCTGAGAGTGGGTGTGAGTGAGAGCAGGTGTGCTGGAGAGTGGGTTTGCGTGAGAGTGGGTGTTCACAATAGTGGGTTTGCGTGAGAGTGGGTATGCATAAGAGCAGGTGTGAGTGAGAGTGGGTGTGCGTGATATGAGAGCAATGGAGGAATGTGCCTTGTGAGTGTGTTTTGCGTAAACGTAGGTGTGGTGTTTGCATTTGCTGAGGGAGTGTGTGCATATGCTGGGGAGTGTGTGCAAATGCTGGGGAGTTTGTGCAAATGTTGGGGAGTGTATGCAAATGCTGGGGAGTGTGTGCAAATGCTGGGAGTGTGTGTATTTGCTGGGGAGTGTGTGCATTTGCTGGGGAGTGTGTGCATTTGCTGGGGAGTGTGTGCATTTGCTGGGGAGTGTGTGCATTTGTTAGGGAGTGTGCATTTTCTGGGGAGTGTCTGCATTTGCTGGGGAGTGTGTGCATTTGCTGGGGAGTGTGTGCATTTGCTGGGGAGTGTGTGCAAATGCTGGTGAGTGTGTGCAAATGCTGGGGAGTGTGTGCATTTGCTGGGGGAGTGTGTGCGTAATAGGTGTGTGCAATAGGTGTGTGCAATCTAGGAATTTTAGGCGTGAGTGGTGTGATGGATTGACTTGCGGTTTGGTATGATCTTATACTGCAATGTTATTCAGTCTGCTTGTGGTATACAGGACTCAGTCTGCTTGTGGTATACAGGACACATTTATAGGGTTGGCCAGAACCGTATATATATACACCGTATTTAACCGTATATTTGGTGATTTCCCTGCCAGAAATACCGTATATGCACTGTATATATATGGTTCTGGCCAACCCTACACATTTATGTTCCCACGCTTACACACTCACAAACACACAAACATACACGCTCACGTACACACACAGACACACACAGAGACACACACACGCACACACACGCACGCACACACGCACAGACACACACAGCACACACACACACACACACACACACACACACACACAGCACACACACACACACACAGCACACACACACACACACACACGCAGCACAAGGCCACCTCCTTGGTGGTGCAGTGCAAGAGCTGCAAGGGCCTGCTGCCCGTGGCCTGCAAGCCTGGGATGGGTGGCGCCATCATCCCCCGCTACTGCTCACTGAACACAAACCCAGTGCCAGGCTCAGAGAAGTGTGAGGAGGAGCCATACCAGGTAGGTGTGTGGGGGGAAAACTTTGCTTTCGCATTCAATCCAGATGACTTAACGAAATGATTTGAATAAGCATTGGTTATAGAAGTGCCAATTGCTGAAAGTAGCCGATGGTAGGTCTGTACAAAGAGTTGTAGCACAACCCCCCTTGCTAGGCAAGAGCCTAAGCAAGTAGCTGAGGGTGTGTGGGAGTGTCGGTGTTGTGCGTAAACTTAATCCTAGGAGGGGTGTCAGAGATGTGTGAGGAGGAGCCATTCCAGGTAGGAAGGTGGGGGGGGGGTGCTGCTGAAAATATGAGGGTGTGTGCGTGTGTCAATGTCATGTGTTTAACTCTGTTCAGAATTCTAGGACAGGGATCTCACTAAGAGCGTGAAAGGGAGCAAGATGGGGTTGCTGTTGAAGGTGGGGGCCAAGAAGCTTAACACAGGAGTGTACCCTAATGCAGTGCCACAGTGTGGCCCTCGTACGGTGATGAGGGGTAATTGAGTGCTGCTTGCTCGCTGTTGCTGCTGCTGCTGCTGCTGCTGCTGCTGCTGCTGCTGGTGGTGTGGGTGTGGGTGTGGGTGTGGGGATGGGGTTGGGTGTGTCAGCATGATGTGCTACACTTGCACACAGGAAAGAGAGGTCTGACTAGTACAGCTTTTAATTATTATATGTGTATTATGTTCATGTATGTGCCATATGGTTCCTTATCGTGAGGCAAGCATACGAGCATTGTGAGCATATTCATACATATATGCATAAACACACATGTGTACACACACACACACACACACACGCACATACACACAGGTCTTGCCTGACAAATCTCAGTACGTGGACCAGCAGACCCTGAAGCTCCAGGTAAAACCAAACACGTGCAATGTTTGTCGTTTCTTTTTAATCTGTGTATGTGTATGTGTATGTGTGTGTGTGTGTGTGTGCGTCATCAAAAATTGAGCAACCACACACAAACATACACACACATACATACACAGTACACATTTTCACTACATTTCACACACAAACACATGCACACACATGGACGCATGTTTTGCCCTTAGCTTTTTTTGTTCATTCAATGTAATGACAGCAGTTCTGTGTTTGCGTATCATCAACAAAAAACACTGACCACAACTTGTTAAATAATGTACACACACGCACACACACACACACACACGCACACACTCGCACACACATTGGCCCCCCCCACCCACACATACACGCATGCACACACACACACGCACACACACACACGCAGGAGAAACCAGAGGACGTGCCCACAGGAGAGCTACCCCGTACGGTCAGCCTCGTCATCGACCGCCACTTGGTCAACACAGTGACCCCTGGCACGCGTGTGAACGTGGTGGGCATCTACTCCACTTTCAAGGTATGTACGTGTGTGTGGGTGTGTGGGTGTGTTTGGGGGAGTGTGGGTGCAGGTTGGATGTGTGTGTGGGGGGGGGGAAGGGGGGTTGGGGGTTTGGGGTGGGCATGGGCGTGGGTGTTTGCGTATACATGTATGTGTATGTGATATATTGATTCCAGAATGCAAACAAGAAATGGATGGATTGTCAGCGCAATGAGAGAACAAAAGCAACCTTCCCCTTTAATCTCTTCCCCTGTTATCACTTTAAAGTGAATTGCTCGTGACCCAGATCTTGTGATGTATTCCACACAGGGCAAGGCCATGGACAAAGCTCCTCCTGCCCATGCAGGGACGGACATGACACACACACCTTGTTACGTCAGAAATATGTTTCCACCATAACTTCTCATTCTAAAGTGATAGCTCGTGACCCAGATCTTGTCATGCATTCCACACAGGGCAAGGCCATGGACAAGGCTCCTGCTGCCCTACAGCAGCCCTACCTCCGTGTGGTGTCCCTACAAGAAGAAGCAGGAGACTCACACTCACGCTTCAACTTCACGTGAGTCCTTTTCCAGATGGGAGTTTACAGTCCTCCCCAGGTTGTGAGAGTGTGCATAAAGGGTGTCCCTACAAGAAGAAGCAGGAGACTCACACTCGTGCTTCAACTTCACGTGAGTCCTTTTTCAGTTACAGTTTTAAGTCATTCACAATTTGTGAGAGTGTGCGTAAAGGGTGTACCTACAAAAAGAAGCAAGAGACACTCGCGCTTCAACTTCACGTGAGTCCTACAGATGGGGGTTTACAGTCACTCCCAGGTTGTGAGAGTGTGCAGAAAGGGTGTCCCTAAAAGAAGAAGCAGGAGACTCACACTCGTGCTTCAACTTCACGTGAGTCCTTTTTCAGTTACAGTTTTAAGCAGGGATGGGTCATACGGACTTTTGAGACGTCCCATACGGATTAATACGCTATTAATACGACATACGCGTATAATACGCAAACGTATTTTTGCTATTTTGGGGGGTACCCTGGGCTTGCACTAACCACCCTCCAACCACCACGAATTGTCTCCCCAGCCTCCAGAACATTATAATGCCTCCTGGTAAAGGCCCTGAGTGGCATCGTGTTGTTGTTATGGGACCGAAGGGGCAGATTTACGAGATGCCAGATGCCAGATGCCAGGATTCCGATGCCAGATGCCAGATGCCAGGATTCCCCCCGCATCCGCGAGCACTTCATGAGGCAGAATCCCAGCGTAGGTGTAGCAGCATGCAAAGCTGACCCGGCAGGAATCCTCAGGGCGTAGTCGCAGCGC
>Ga0307968_1002485_pt1 | contig 15348 bp, 19 predicted proteins | sample OrgLakmetagen650_FD_201834 | JGI IMG/M metagenome (GOLD analysis project Ga0307968, IMG submission 201834) | Saline water microbial communities from Organic Lake, Antarctica - #650 | ecosystem: Environmental > Aquatic > Non-marine Saline and Alkaline > Saline | place: Antarctica: Organic Lake... | reverse complement strand
ACGAGGTCAGCTTGACAGAGGCCTTTGATACAAGGGCTACAAAATGGTCCTAGCTCACCACGAGGTCAGCTTGACAGAGGCCATTTATAATACAGAGGGCTACAAAAGGGCCTTGCTCACCACGAGATCAGCTTGACAGAGGCCTTTGATACAAGGGCTACAAAATGGTCCTAGCTCACCATGATCAGCTTGACAGAGGCCTTTGATACAAGGGCTACAAAAAGGTCCTAGCTCACCACGAGGTCAGCTTAAAAGAGGCCTTTGATACAAGGGCTACAAAATGGTCCTAGCTCACCACGAGGTCAGCTTGACAGAGGCCTTTGATACAAGGGCTACAAAAAGGTCCTAGCTCACCATGATCAGCTTGACAGAGGCCTTTGATACAAGGGCTACAAAAAGGTCCTAGCTCACCACGAGGTCAGCTTGACAGAGGCCTTTGATACAAGGGCTACAAAAAGGTCCTAGCTCACCATGATCAGCTTGACAGAGGCCTTTGATACAAGGGCTACAAAATGGTCCTAGCTCACCACGAGGTCAGCTTGACAGAGGCCATTTATAATACAGAGGGCTACAAAATGGTCCTAGCTCAATCCTTCTCACCGCGTGGTCTCCACTTTGCCCCCACTTGTCTCTCGCACGTGCTCCCTGTCTTGCACCGCCTTGTTGCTCAGAGTGAGCTGCCTTAACTTGCTCCTGATCTGCACGCACATAAAACAGACAAAACAGACAGAAGCAACTACTTGATTGGATTGGGTGTTAAGGTCGCTTGCAACTCGCCACATGAGCTTGACCTCCAAGCTTGTGGGCAAGCTCCAAACTGGAGGACCTTCACATCAGGCGCTGCCAACGTTACACAGGCGCTGTCAACGTTACACAGGCGCTGTCAACGTTACACAGGCGCTGCCAACGTTACACAGGCGCTGCCAACGTTACACAGGCGCTGCCAACGTTACACAGGCGCTGTCAACGTTACACAGGCGCTGTCAACGTTACACAGGCGCTGTCAACGTTACACAGGCGCTGCCAACGTTACACAAGCGCTGCCAACATTATGGACCGCCGACAACCTAAGCCAGCAGCTCAGTCAGTAGCATGAAAATTACAACATAGATGGATTACAAGCTTCCCTCATTTCCGGCGCACGAGCTTCTGTCATATTCTTATAATTCCATGGGCTGGATCAGCTCTATGCAAGCACAAGCACAGGCACAACCACTCACCTGCCGGTACTCTCCCTTGATTTGGCCCGTTTCGGGGTCCATGACGTCAGGAGCTTCAAGCTGGGCTTGCAACACTGGCAACACCTTGAAGCTCTCCAGCACCTGGTCAATAGCGGCCAGACTGCTCACTAGAAAGCCGCCAATTCCATAGGCCACCTATGTACAGTGCGTTTGTGTGCATGAGTGTATGCCTCCTTGTATTTGTGTGTGCGTGCGCGTGTAGGCGTAAGGTTGGCCAGAACTGTACGCATGTGACACTTATGAACAGGGCTGCCCAGATTTTTTGACATTCACAGCATGTGACTGTACATGTGACTGCCCAGATTTGTTGACATTCACCGCATGTGACTGTACATGTGACTGTACATGTGACTGTACATGTGTGTGTACAAATTTCCTTGCTTTAAATACCGTATATACACTGTACGTACGTGTGTGCGCTTGGTTCTGAAAAAATCTAAGCGTGCCTGATACGTTTGATACCGTGTTTGGTCCTGACCAAGCTCGTGTGCACGTGTTTACATAAGGACGCTTGTGTGTGTGTGTGTGCGCGCGCACGTGCACGTGTGTTTGTATATATATACTTTTGAGAGTGGAGCAGGCTCTCGGCAGCTCGCTCTTTTGAGCAACCACAGACATGGTCGCCTAACCATTTGAATGAGCTTGCACATCCTGATCAATGACTCACGCAGCGTTTTGTTCTATGGTTGGGCCCACAGTCCACAAGTACCCTACTGGCGTGCCCCTAATGCTCTTGTGTACAAAAAGAAGCATTCGTCACCTTTGCGGGAAGAGAGGATGGAGGGTTTGCCTTAGACATGCGCTGGTATTCATCTAGCCGCACAGAGCGCCGCAAGCTTGCAAACTCCACCTGCCAATGAGAGTGCAGTAGGAGTAATAGATTGTGAGAGATTCACAAACAGCTACCGGCAGCAAGGAGATAGGAAACGAAAATCGATACAGGCAGTGAGTGGAATTCTCCCCCCAAAATATAACATGAGGATCAATGAGTGCTCTTTCACCAACCTCCTAAGCTGACTTGTGCGTACAATAATGTGTAGGGTTGGCCAAAACCATACATGTCTCAGGGTTGTTCAGTCCGTTTTTGGGAGAGCAAGGGTTCAATAAAGTCTGTGAAAGAAGAACAAGATAGTTCTAGACTCCAACTGTTTGAGCAGTTCGATGTGCAAATTCGAAAATAAGGGGTTTGCATGCTCGTCCAAAACATGCCTGAATTGTCATGAGTATGTATAATATATCATCATTAATAAGTGATCAACTAAACAAAAAGTCAAAACGTTGGACGGCCAACTAGGGCTATTTCCTGCATTTTGGATACAAATTTGGACCCAAACTTTCGAAAAAAAGGGCTAAAAGTTTGATAACTTTTGATGGCTCGCGAACGGCACTTTTAGAGTTTGTCAAAATGCGTGAAAATCCGCAAATTTTGCGTTGATCCCGAACTTTTGACCAAACCCCCAACTGAACAACCCTGATATGTATACGGTGTATGTACGATATGCAAGAATTTCACTGTTATTTGGTCACGGTTGTATTAACAATTCAGGCCAATTCTAAAATGTGCGGCTTTGATGCTGATGAGGAAGGAGCCCGATAAGCAAGCTCCAGGTCTCGCTAACCATACCGTCCCCAGGAAGCACAACGGAAGCACTCCTTTTTGTATTCACCTTGAAGTTGTCAGCCTGCGATACAAAAAGTGTGCAAGCGAAAGTGTGTGAGCACCCACGGCCCACTATTTTATACGCAAGTTTAGGGTTGGCCATAATTGTACATATAAGGTGTATGTACGGTATTTTTGGAAAATCACCAAATATATAGTCATATACGGTGTATGTGTATACGGTTCTGGCCCACCCTACTCAAATTACATTGGTGAGGTTAACTGAGCAAGTCTCTACAGCCAAGAAAGCGGGACTTTATTCCACAATCTCAAAAAGGTATCGCGGCATTAACGTTCATTTATTACAACACGCGTACAATGGCAAATCGACATTGCTAAATACTATATACGTGGAGCAGCATGCCAACGTTGCTAAACAGGTGCATAGCAGCATGACAACGTACCGCGAGCTCAAAACCAGACACTGGAATGGTCCCATCGCCGGAGTCGGAATACATCCTGCCCACTCCTGACCTGAAACCATAATCAGCGCACATAACCTGCGCAGAGTGGTATGTGTGTGTGTGTGTGTGTGCGCGCGTGAGTGCGTGCATCTGTATATGTGTGTATATTTGTGTAGGTATGTGTATACGTGTGTATGTCTCTATGTGTGTGCGTGTGCGCACGTGCGTCCCTTTAAAGCTTGCGCCACCAATGTCACAGTCCTCGGATTTAGGGGCGACTCTCATAAATCAAAATGGGTGTGCAGAAGCAAAATAGAATGTACTAGAGGTAAATTATTTAGAATTGACCGGCAGACAATCTACAAGTTCCCGTATTTAATCAGACATCAGCTGAAGTCTAGAGCACGTATGCATATCCTAAACACACAGGAGGCAACTCTAATATGAAATCTAACAAATGGACACACGTTGGCAATGCATGCGCACAAAGACACACACACACATACACACACACACAGAGCAGACAAAACTGTGCAGACCTACTTCGACAAACTGGCCGCCTCTGTCTACGAAAACGCTGCAGCTGTCACCCACGGCCTCATTTTCATTCTCCTCAAGGGCGTACATTGACTGCCTGCCACAGCGCACAAAAATGGGTAGTTGTCCGTAACTCCATTGTCACAAATCACTTAGCTGGGGGCTAGATACACTAGGGGGCTAGATACGAAAACGGGAAGTGTTGTAGAGTGTTAGATTTCAGCGACTAAAAGGATGGAGAGCTAACATTGTCCACCTCCACATTCATGCATGTCGTTAGGTAAGGAATAGGGCGTCCCATGATAAGCTTCTGCTTTTCTCCTTTATGCTCGGACTGACAGCGAGCTTGTTCAACTTCCCACCCGTTATCTTTCGCAGCAGACAACCACCATTTGGGCTTTCCTGCTGCCATCCTGGATCCTGGTGACCTCATGCTCTGAAGGGGCAAGCAAGCTTTCTCACACTGATGAGGGCTGCATGCGGCGCGCTTAAACTGGTGGGACAACATACTGTCTTATAAAATCACAAAACAAATTTTAATAACAATGTGCCGAGGAAAGATACGAACTTGCTACACGTCATAAACCCTTACGTCTAAAAATAAGTAATAAGTGAGCTAATTTTTTTTTTGGTTACTGCTTCTTATCAGGTCCGTTAAATACAACGTGTTGCCACAACACTGGGCAGATGCAAAATTGCGCACACGCGCGCGCACGCACACACACACACACACACACACACACACACAAACACAAACACACACACGCGCACACATACACATGCACATAATACACAAAAATACACGCATTACACACGCAAGTTTGCACGCGCGTACACACACATGCACATGCACACGCACACGTGCATGCACTCGCATACGCGCATGCAGCACACTCACATGCACACACACGCGCACACACACATACACACACTTGCACACACACACACACACACACACACACACACACACACACACACACACACACACACACACACACACACACACACACACACACACACACACAGACACAGACACAAACACACACACACACATGCAGAATGCCACTCCAGCGTAATCCACCAAAGCGTGCACCGTCTTTTGTTCACAGCACCCAGCAGTTCAGCTTCTTCCTTGCAAATCCCATGGATGGCAAGATTTCCTTTGTCAGTGACAGGTGTGTGTGTGTGTGTCGCTGCACGCAAGACTACTGCACATTCACATCCGTGTTTCTACATGCACGCACACGCACACACACATACACACATATACTCACATACACAGACACTTTTCACCATACCTACCACATAAAAGTACACATGCACAAACGCAGTTTTGCGAAGCAGCTGGGCTTCCTCCCTTCCAACAAAGAGGATCTTATTGGACAGGAGTTCCTAAACCTGGTCAAGTCTGAAAAAACGTGCAAGCGCTCTTTGGGAGGTGCGTGTGTTAGTTTGCGTGTACGTATGTGTCTTTGGGGGGTGTTTGTGTATGTGTGGGTGTGGGTGTGTTTGTGCGTGCGCGCTTGACATGGTACTGAATTTAGTTTAACTCCCAGGTCAAGCATGCACCACAAAAGCTCTAATTGCCAACTTGCAACACACACTCACATGACACGCTTCAGAAATAAGAGATGCGGTGCGGGAGGAGCGGACGTGCTCTGTTGTGGTGCTGACCGAAACGAAAGCCAAAACTCCTTTCTGGGCTCAGGTACGTAGAGAGGCATGTGGGGGTGTGCGTGCTGCAATTGTCACCTGTAAGGTGGCCAAAGCTACACACATGTATGTACTAACGGTGTGTATGTGGTTACCATCTAACATTACTGTAATGTTAGCATGGCAATGTTCAATTATGGTGTGCGTGTATGGTTTTGGCCAACCCTAGTCTTCTCCCACACGCCTGCACTCCTGACAAGTCAGGATGCCGCGCGCGTGTGTGTGTTGAGTTTCATTGCATTGAGCTTGGCGCCCATCGTAGCAACAACACAACAACTTAACCCATGCTCTGCAGTTTGCTCTGAGCCCGCTTCAGGACAGAAATGGCAAGCTGGTGCACCTGATGGGGCTGCAGGTGAGGAAGTTGGTTTTGTGTGTGTGCGCGTGTGTATATGTTAATATGTGTGTTGGCGTGCTTTTTATGTGTGTGCATGCGTGCATGCGTGTGTGTGCGTGTGTGTGCATGTGTGCGTATGTGCTCGTACTCATCGTGTATCGTGGTAAACGATCTAGCGCCTTTAGCTTGAGCACGTTGTATCAATCGTTCAAATCAAGATCTATCCTAAACTCACCTTCATTGCGCCATGGCCTGTGTTTGAATTTCATACTACAGCCGTCTACAGCGTACAATGCCATTAGCACATATACACACACTCGTGCACACACACTCACATACCCGCACACACATACATATACACTGCTCCGATGAGCGTAACAGACTATTCTTTTTGGCTAGGTTAGTCTGCCTCGGCTATTTCCGGCGTACAACGCTGTTATCTAGAAAGCACACGACCTTGCAAGGGAAACATATTGCCAAAACCGCATTTCACAACCGAATGCACGTGTGCGTCCACCTCTAGCAGAGAAAATATTTTTCTTTAATTTGATGAGATTTTGGTGATTAGCAGTTGGGCCATCTTGCCCATACAGCATATAGCTAGGGTCAGTTAGAAATATATTTATGTACATACGGTGTATACACGGCATTGTTGGCAGGGAAAACACCAAATATGCGGTCAGATACTGTTTATACATACGTTTCTGGCCAACCCTACATATAGCACGAAAGAGCAGGCTGGCCAGAAGCGTGTGTATCGTGTGATATGGTACAAGAGAGGTAAGGTACAAAAATAGGTAAGGTACAAAAGAGCAGGCTGGCCAGAAGCGTGTGTATCGTGTGATATGGTACAAGAGAGGTAAGGTACAAAAGAGCAGGCTGGCCAGAAGCATGTTTATCGTGTGAAATGGTACATATACTTGGGAGGCATCCCCACGTAAACCTCCACAGAAACGCCTTGCGGATGTGACTTTGTCTGTTATTATTTTTGGCCATGCCAAAGTGAGTCTGGCCAGCACTCTGCACACACTGCACACACAACCCTCCACACGTGCCTTCAATCGAACACCTGTTGAGTCTGGACACCTGTTGAGTTTGGATGCACCCTTTTTGGTGCACCATTGGGCTACACAAAGGCATGCAATTTAGAGTGGCTGCTCTACGACCTATGAGGACGAGGTAGATGTTACAACCAAACACAGCAAGGAGCTAAAGCGTAATTAGTGACTTCTGCTGCCAGGATCGTCTCTCCTGTGCGAGGGGACGGACTATTCGATATTTAAAAACTACGAGCGGACTTGCGAGTCTCGAGACAATCCGAGCGGACGATTCAACTTTTTTAGCCCACGTAATTGTTTATGTTAGTTTAGATTGGAATGGCTGCTCAACCAATGAGAACGAGGTCAATCATAAAACAAAGCAAGTCTGAATAAAGACACATCCTACCTCCCTCACTTCCCTGGCAGGCAGACGTGACACATCTGATTGGCAAGACCGACCCTGCGGCTGTGCATGATGGTGAGGGCAACGGGGCATGAGCGCACAGGGCATGTGTGCGTGCTTTTGCAGTGCATGTCTGTGTGTGCATTCACAGTTATGCATGATGGTGAGGGCAACGAGGCATGAGCGCACAGGTCATGTGTGCGTGCTTTTGCAGTGCATGTCTGTGTGTGCATTCACAGCTATGCATGATGGTGAGGGCAACGGGGCATGAGCGCACAGGGCATGTGCGTGCGTTTACATCGCTTGCATATGTGTGTGCATTTAAAGTACATGTGTGTGTGTGCGTCCATAATGCTTTTGTACGTGCACTCACAATGCATGTGTGTGCATCCATGGCGCATGTGTGTGTGCCTTTAGAGTGCATGCATGCGTGCACTCATAACGCATGTGTAGTGTATAGATATGTGTGTGCATTCTTATTGCATGTATACGTGCGCTCATAGTATACGTGTGTATTCATAGTTCATAGTTCATGCATTGATAGTGCATGATTGGGTGCACTAGCTATCTTGAATGGCCGGACATCACGATAGATGGGCCAACACGTTTAACCTTGATGGGCAAAAAACTATTGCCTTACTTTGTGGATAGTATTATATTTTTGCATGTGAATGTGTGTATGTGTATGTGTTTGCACGGATGTATGCATCAGCATTTGCCAAAGGGGCACGCACCTATGTGATATTGCACGCATTCACACAAACATCCACACAAGCATGCACATAGCAACACAAAAACACACACGCACGCACACACACACACAAGCTTGGTTGCTTTGAAGGTGTGGCATAAAAAGTGGTGTCAATTGACCTTTCTTTGGTGGAGCTACCCTGCACCTGCACCTGCACCTGCACCTGCACCTGCACCTAATTTGCCCTGGATTTACCCTGCACCTGCACCTGATTTGCCCTGGATTTACCCTGCACCTGATTTGAATGCCATTGATGTTGGCACACACGCGCATAAGGAGCTTGGCACACCGAAGTTGGTCAGCTGGTGTAAACCCTCAAATGTTACTTGCACGTGCAGGCGAGTGCCTAGAAAGTGTGGCAGAAGAGATGGAGCTTGACTCAAAGAAGCTAGCTGCTGCACTTAAGCTTGAGCCAAACTGGGAGAGTGCAGGTGAGTGGGACATGCATACACGCACACACATGCGTACACACACACACACACCATCCACACTCACACATACACACACATGCACGCTTGCACACACACACACACACACACATACACACACACACACCATCCACACTCACACATACACACACATGCACGCTTGCGCTCACACACACACACACACATACGCACGCACGCACACCGCAGGACACCCTCCAATTTCCGTACCTTGCTCCCTCAAGCACGCCCTGTCCTCCATCCTGTCGGCCTTCGTCCTATCCAGCCCACACTTGCCGGACTGTCCAATCGTGTTTGTTTCAGAGCCCTTTTTGAAGCTGACGGGCTACCCCAGGTGCGGAGATGCATGTGCCGAGTACACCCCAGGGTCGCTGCATGGCACAAGGATGAAAAGATGTGACACTGTGGCTGCATAATAAAGGCACAGTCATACAAGGCCTAACAGCGTACAGACACAAGCAGCTGCATGACTTTTTCGATTTCTGCAGAGCTCATTCCAAACACGTAATGACGCTAGGAGTGCTGTTATGTAGAGACGTGGTAGGAGCAGGTTGAGTTCTTATGCGCGCTGTGCTGAACAAGGTCTATAAACGTCACCATTGTTGAAGAAACGGGCGGGCTGCGGGGCTGCAGAAAGGCAGAGGCGTGAAATGAGCGGTATGAGCCATAGAGTACTGACAGCTAGGTGAGATTAAGCTGCCAGGTCAAAAGACTGGACAAGATGGCGGACTGAGGTGTTGTATTAATACAGAGGCGTTAAATGTGCGTGATGAGTCATAAAACACTCACAGCCAGGCAAGACAGGTTTACCGGGTCAAAAGCCCAAAGAGGTCAGGGGTGAAGCATTCTGTAGAGCAATGCGCGCATGCCCTTCGTTCCTGCAGCTTTGGATGGTTGTAATGACCTTGCCAAGTTAATTGTGTTGCAGTTTTGTGATCTGATCCATGTCATATGCTCTGCCCTCAACCCACTTTTCTCTTCGCCCGTTTTGATCTGCCTGTTGTGAAACAGGGAGGAGGTGCTGGGAAGGAACTGCCGGTTCCTACAAGGCCCAGGTGCGTGCAGTCTTGATGACGGTATGTTAAAATTCTGTTGCGCATTTCTGTGTAGGAAATTCTGCTGCGCAATCTTGATGACGGTGTGGGAAATTCCGTCGCACATTTTTGCACATTTTGGTCATAGATCCCTGTGATCTTTGCATGCAATGCCAAATGCCAGTCGTCATTGTCTGTGGCAGGAGCCCAAACAAACCGCAGCGAGGGGCATCCTGTGTTTGGTCTTGCAGACAATTTTTTAATGTACCTTTCTTGCATCATACATAGAGTTAATCATACCCATATAAATACGGTGTATGTACGGTATTTTAACAGGGGAGCGTCCAGATGTGCGGTATAATATGGTGTGTGTATGTATGCTTCTGGCCAAACCTATTCATACACATGCACATCATACACATGCACATCATACACATGCACGAGAGGGGCATGGGAAAGAATGCTTTTGTAACACTCATGTAGGCAGCAGACATCCTTGAATGCATTTTGACAAAGCTTGTCAGACACGTCTGGTGTGGTTGTGTGTTTTCCCTCATCCAGAAACAAACATCCTTGGTGTGGTTGTGTGTTTTTCCTCTTCTGGCTGCAGACATCCTTGAGTAAGCTGCGACACCGTGGCTGTGTGTACATGCTGCATTCCATTCATGCTGCATTCCATTCATGTGGTACTTGTAGAAAAAGGAACCACACTCTTGCCAACACTCGTATGCCAGGCACATGCCCTAAAGAGGTGCAGAAGATTCGAGATGCGATCGCCCAAGAGAAACCGGTTACCGTGACCCTCCTGAATTACACTGCTGATGCCAGGCCGTTCTGGTGAGAGATTTACTGCTGCTGCTGCTGCTGCTGCTGCTGCTGCTGCTGCTGTATGTGGTGTGCGTGTGGCTGGCTGGCTGGCTGAAAAGTACAACGATCCGAGTCAACCCCCTCTTTATTACTCTTCGCCACAGTTGGAGCACAGATGCTGCTTTTTCAAAAACAAACAAGCTCCGTGCTGCTTATAATGCATTTAAAAATCGAAGGGCAAGCTGGATCACTCGTTCCGCAGGCCATGTAAAAGTATGGCTAAAGACGGCACACAACACACAGGGCACACCTCGCATTTTGAATGCTCATCTTCCTCCTGTTAGTTATTTCCTCTTTTAGTTAAATTATGTAGAGAAAATTATGTTAGTTGCTCACTTCAGGGCTGCTGTGACCTTTTGTGGATGGAAGGGCAATCCATTATGTCTACCTTAAAGATAAATGTAGGGGAGGTTCAGACGTCGTCTGATTAGGTTATGGAAATGCAAGCACACAATTTGCTGACTTGCCATAGCCCACATACTCACGCACACATACATACACAGAACAAACCGTTGCTTCTACTTCCGTGGCTTGTTTGCCCTGGAAGGATTCAGATGAAGCCCACCTGCTAGCTTAATCCTGGCTAAAAGTATAAACTAGCCAGCTCAAGCAGCTTGAGCGTGCTCATCAATAGCTCCATCCTAATCGCATGTTCCTATGCAGGAATCTGCTCCACGTTGCGCCGGTCCGTGATACAACAGGAAAGGTAGGCTGAGTTCTCCCCCCCATCTGTCAAGACTTTTTACCCTCACTTTCACACATTCCGCTACATAAATTTACTTCTCTCTCTCTCTCTCTCTCTCTCTCTCTCTCTCTATTTGTGTGTGTATATCTATTCATAAACCTGCCTGTCTGTCTGTCTGCCTGCCTGCCTGCCTGCCTGCCTGCCTGCCTGCCTGCCTGCCTGCCTGCCTGCCTGTCCGTCCGTCCGTTTGTCCGTCCGTCCGTTTGTCCGTCTATTTGTCTGTCTGTCTGTCTGTCTGTCTATTTGTCTGTCTGTTTGTCTGTCTATGTCCGTCTGTCCGGCTGTCTGTCCGTCTGTCCGTCTATCTATCTGCCTGCCTGCCTGTCTATGTACTGCTTCATTTCTCTCAACAAACTTCTGTTCTCTCCCACCAACACCCACTCACATAATGGTGTGTGCACGGCACCCACGCATTTACACGCACTCACGTTGTTTTCTGCAGGTGGCTTACCACATTGGCGTGCAGCTGGGCATGAAAGCCTGCATGAGCAATGCACCGTCCGGCGAGTCAGCTGCTGTTGACGAGAGCCCACCTGATCCGTCTACAACTCTGCAAGCTTCTAGCCTGAAACTGCCTTATCCTCCTCCTCCCCAGCAGCAACAGCAGCAGCAGCAGCAGCAGCAGCAATCACAATTGCAAGAACACACAAGCATTGCAGCACAGCCACAAGCACAGCAGCAAGCGCAGCAGCAGTCCCAGGGAAGTCTGGAACGGCCACTGGAAGGGGAGATGTTTAGCAGCAGTGGCGGCTGCAAGGATTTGATACCGGAGCTGCTGCAAGGACAAACGTCCGAGCCGCCAGTGCTTATTGCCCCCCCGCCCGTCGTCAATTTCAAGGACAAGCTCTACTATTCAGGAGTGACAGGAGCGGTGAGTCTTGAGGGAAGTGTAGCCTTGCATTGTGCACTGTACATTTCTCTAAAAGGTACGCTAAAAGGTAGAGACGTTTCGCATGGCTGCGTTGTGCAGTACGACCTGTGTTGTGCTGCACTTAATACTTACAAGACTGTGAGTACAGTTCTCTAGATCCACCAACTTCCCAACCTCCTAATGCTCTTCTGCTGGAGGTAATCTTGCAAAGGGAGCTCGTTTGCTTTTTCTATAAGGGGATGTTTACATACTCATACGCCACGTTGCTGCCCTGCAATTCGCTAACTCAAAAGGTTCATGAGCTGCGCACTCATTCATTTGATGAATTGGGATTGTAAAATTTGCTGTGGCCCTGCCTGCCTGGTTGTGCACTGCACTAGTTCCATTTCATACCTTGGAAAGGAATGGCCAAATAGCTTTTACATGTACCGCACCTTACCATATTCACCCCGGAACCCAAAATTGATAAATATGAAAATTAACCCTGGGTAATAACCTCGGACCCTTTCAACAAATATTTTAGCCATTCCCGCACCAACCCCGGTGAGGAGTTTGCCCAGCGCTTGCACGTGTGTGTTAGTATACTTGTTAGTATGCGCGTATACAGTGCTTGTTTACATGTGTGTATGTATGTATGTGTGTGTGTGAGAGTGAGAGCGTGTGTTCTGGGTTGGGAGGGGGGCAGGGACGGTGGAAGAGCCATTTCCTCTCTGTTCGTCCACCTGACAAACTTTATTATCGGCAACCCCGGAGCCTCAAAATAAATATATAGTAAAAAACACCAGCATCATTTCGGAGGGCAAAAAAGTTATTAAATTGGGGTGGTTTAGGAAAGGTACGATATTTTTAGACTAGGATCTGTGGCAGTTTTTGTTGCCAGGTCAAACAACAAGGCTGGGATGCCTCCTCATGTTGTGTGAACCTTGTCTTTGTCCTTGTCCTTGTCCTTGTCAAAGCCACAGCACAAACGCAAGACCTCAAGCTGAAAAGGTCAAGATTTGCCAATTGTTTTGGGGCACGCTTGTAGGTGCGCGTGGCCGTCCGTAGCTTAGGCGGAGATGGCTTGGGATTGAGGCGTGGGTCCATAGACCAAGCGTTGCCGTCTGGGCACGGGCCACGTTACAGGAAGGCGATGAGTAGCGGCTTGGGGCCTAACAGCTTTGGCACTGATTTAAGAAACATACTGCATCAAGCACCGGTCTTGCCGCGTTCCTCTGTTGATTTTGCTTACAGCGGGGCAGGAGGCTCGCTGCGCAGTGCAGACTTTGGGTTAAATGAAAATGAAAATCCCTAGGAGTAGGAATCGTTTATCTTTTGTGTAGATCGAGTGACTGTTTTAGATAGCAGCCACATCTGAGCAAAAGCAAACGCACCAATCATTGTGTAACATCACGCTCAAATTTAAGTCAAATATTAACACCCTTGACTTGGTTAGACTCTTCGTTTCCAATCACATGGAAACTTCAATTAAATTTCCAATCACATGGAAACTTCAATTGGAAAAAGCTTCCGCTCGTAAAAGCAGACCAAAGGTTACAAGGTTCACAAGGTTTACAAAGAAAAGCCTCCAGTCAAGAAGTATGACTGCTCGCCTGTTCATAAAGTAAGAAAAGTTTATGAAGGAAAAGATGGAGATTGTTTCCTGGTGCAAGAAAGCCAACACATCCTGGGTTTCCGCTTGTGTAAATAAAAGCACGTAGGTACTTCCTGCGGAGAGAAACCATCTGAGGGTGCATCGTCGGAGTGTAGTTAAACGTTACCAGCCTGGCTTACCAGGCTTACTGACTCGATTACCAAGGTAATAAGCGGGCGGTAAGCGGCTGGGTTACCGACTTGAAGGCGAGTAGTAAACGATACGATCGGTAACATTTTTTTCCATCTAAAATTCAAAACCTTTAAGAAGACGGCCTGGAAAGCCAGCTAGCTTCCAAAAGAATATGTATGTAGTCTTGGACATCAATAGTTACAATGGCTACAACGCATGGAGGGTGCCCATCAGGTGTTTGGCCGATCGGCTGAGATTGAAAGAGAAAAAGTCTAGTGTTCTGTTGAGAAAAGAAATTATAAACAAGGTTGTTGACCTGTTGCAGCAGCAAAAAAGGGTTTGGCTGCCGAAAAGTCTTCCAAAAAGGAGTACACGTTTCTTATCCTGGACATCATCATCAGCCTCACACGAGTCACAAGTAGGGGAAGAGGTGGAATTTCAAGTTGCTGTTTTAAAGCGAGCGTGTGTGTGCACAAAGTCAAACGAGCCACACTGCAAATGACATCTCCAGGAAGGTCAAGGAAAGAAAAGAGAAGAAAAGAAAAGACTCCGCTGGTAATGATGACACAGCCAGCATGATTAAGGGAATGCGAATGACATCTCAAGGAACATGTATCGGGCACAAACATCAACAAACTTAATATTTCCTTCATCCACAAACCCGCATCTTATTATTAGAAAAGAAAAGACTCCGCTGGTAGTGATGACACAGCCAGCATGGTTAAGGGAGGGGGTTACTTAGGTGCCCGCACCAGGCAACCCCCCACCGCGCAAACAATTAGAAAGAAATTAATGTGGGTCAGGGTGGTTGTGTGCCGAAGTACCCGGACCCAATCCTTGACTGTTGTTGCTTGTGTTATATTGCAGTGCACATCTTGTTTCTATGAGTATAGAAATGTGTCTGATGGAGTGATCATTCAGTTTGTGTGTCAGGTTTTTAAATCTTATGGTAATCCAACGAGGATAACGTGAAGCTTGACTTTCCTGTATCCTTGTCTGTTTAGGTTGGCCATAAGCATGCTGTGCTGTGCTTTTGCTTTTAAGAGTTGGGGATCAGGCCTCGTGTGTACACAGAATTTAAACTCAATCAGGTGAACCTCTTACTGGTTTGAATTCAATTTCTTGTCTTTAGCAAGCTGTTGAAAATTTGGGTTGCGGGTTGTTACGCGAGAGGAGCACACAGTGCTAGGTAAAAATAGGATGGCGTCAGGACGAGAAGAGGCTTTTAAAGCATGTGCTGTTAGTTTTGGTAGCAACCAAGAAGGCAGTGTTTTGTTGGCAGTGTTTTTCAGATCTAGGCCTTGCTCTGATAGTTTATCTGCGCTGCCTACGTCAGTGTAGGCAATTGATTTGGCATCACATGGTCCCTTTTGTAGGGCTTGGACAATCAGCACGCTTGCCATTTTCTGGCGTTTTATAATCATGTTTTTCATTTTAGTGTGTTGGCAACCTGAGAGTATGTGAAGCGCACTATCAGTGATGCAGATGGGGCAGTTTGCATTGGGAGAGAAGCCGTACCTGTAGGCATGTTTTA
>Ga0307968_1002478_pt1 | contig 15358 bp, 18 predicted proteins | sample OrgLakmetagen650_FD_201834 | JGI IMG/M metagenome (GOLD analysis project Ga0307968, IMG submission 201834) | Saline water microbial communities from Organic Lake, Antarctica - #650 | ecosystem: Environmental > Aquatic > Non-marine Saline and Alkaline > Saline | place: Antarctica: Organic Lake... | reverse complement strand
TGTTTCATGATACGGACACTGTTTCATGATAAGGACACTGTATCATGATACGTACACTGTTTCATGACAAGGACACTGTTTCATGATAAGGACTCTGTTTCATGATGAGGACACTGTTTCATGATAAGGACACTGTTTCATGATGAGGACACAGTTTCATGATGAGGACACTGTTTTATGATAAGGATACTGTTTCATGATAAGGACACTGTTTCATGATGCGGACACTGTTTCATGATAAGGACACTGTTTCATGATGAGGACACAGTTTCATGACGAGGACACTGTTTTATAATAAGGATACTGTTTCATGATAAGGACACTGTTTCATTATAAGGACACTGTTTCATGATAAGGACACTGTTTCATGATGAGGACACAGTTTCATGATGAGGACACTGTTTTATGATAAGGATACTGTTTCATGATAAGGACACTGTTTCATTATAAGGACACTGTTTCATGATAAGGACACTGTTTCATTATAAGGACACTGTTTCATGATAAGGACACTGTTGGGCAGAAGGGTCCTGAATGCTGAGTGCTGGATGCAAGATTACAGGTGGTAGGTTCTGCTGGTTGGAGAAGTGTCGAATGATGAATTATGGATGCTGCATGCTGCATGCTGAATGCTGCACCTGAATGCTGCATGCTGTGTCACTGAGGTGTAATAAGGCTGATTGCTGAATGCTGCATGACCAAGGCGGGCATTGTTGGGCATAGGCGTCCTGAATGCTGAATGCAAGACTTTATGTGCAATGCATTGCTGGTCAAAGAGGTCATGGTTGCTAGGTTTGTGTGACCCACGGCTGCTGCGCATTGATTTTGAGGTTTAGTGTGAACGACAGTGGGTGAGCGATTGCTGCCCTTGAGCGAGTTAGTGGGTGGTATACGTTTACCATGGATAATTATGTATATAAATATAGTACTATGTATAATAATACTTTGTATAACTATTATATAATTATAGTTATATATCGTAAATTCAATCACTTCCACTTTGAAAATTAATTAAAATTTCAATTTCAGTTCGTAAGGGGGTCTGGGGAATAATTTCTGAGTTCGAAAACACTCCGGGAGGGACCTGTCAGGAATTGAGTTCGAGAGCCCCTTGTGAATGCTGTCTGTGCACTGCTACTGTTGTTTGTTGAGAGGCTGAATCTGTTGCTGAGGCTGGAGCTGTGGCTGAGACTGTGGCTGTGGCTGTGGCTGAGGCTGTGGTTGAAGCTGTGGCTGATGCTGATGCTGCACAGTGCTCAGAAGCAGCGAAAGAGAGGTAAGGGATTTACATGCAGCAATAGCCACAAGGGGCAAACGCAATGGGGATAGAGAAGGAGGCTTGTTGGAGCTGCATTTACGGGCGCCCCACGGGCCTCTTCATCACAGCCTCGCCCCTTGCCTTTGCCTCTTGCTCTCTCTGCCAGCTCCTGAGCTGCCTCTCCCTCTGCAGCCTTTCAGCTGGGGACTGAGGCTTCAAGAACTCGGCCAGGGGGGTCACACTGGCGCGCTTGGAGCTCATTTCAATTTTCACCCTCAAAACCACTATAAATGATTTAATTATCACTTCGAATTCAGTTCGCAGAGGCCTCCAAGAATTAATGAGAAGTTTCGTTTTCTGGCCAAAAGATTAATTAATTTCCGAATTGATCATGAACAGACGGCATAAGTATGCATTAACCATATATAATTATGTGTGTATACGATACACAACAGCACACAAAAGGACGCAATAAAGCACTCTAAAACTTAAATACACACGTACACATGAACACAGACTTGCACACACTTACACACATACACATACACAAACACACACATTACACACCACACACGCGCACACACACATGCAGGTTGTGGCCCTGTTGCTAGGGTGTCACTTGGTCTTGCAAGGCGCTCTGACAGCGGAGCAGCTCACAAACTACATCTTCTACGTGGAGTTCGTAACCTATGCCAGTTTGAGCGCGTGCGATGAGGTTGGTTCATCTTATGCTGGGGTTCCTTTATTATAGTCTAGGCATGTGTATTTCTCTTAGCGGTGTGCCTGTGTTGTGTATTTGTGCATGTGCGTGTGTGGGAATGTGTGTTTGTGCGTGTGCGTGTGTGCGTGCGTGCATGCGTGCGCGTGTGCGGTTGTGTGTGTGTGAGTGTGTGTTGTTCACTATTTGTGTGAACATGCTTGAATATTGCTTAATAATCTGAGCAAAACCCCATGCCATCAATCACGTATCACATGTAGAAAGGTTAACCCGTCCTTGAGGATCTGTGCAACACCGTATGCCCTCAATTGTATGAACAAAGGCTGCAGCAAACTTCCCCTTGAGGACTTGTGCGGAATTGTATGCCTTCAATCACATGTGTGAAGGCTGCAGCAAACTTCCTCTTGAAGACTTGTGCAAATTTGTATGCCTTCAATCACATGTGTGAAGGCTGGAGCAAACTTCCTCTTGAGGACTTGTGCGAATTTGTATGCCTTCAATCACATGTGTGAAGGCTGCAGCAAGCTCGCCCTTGAGAATCTGTGCAAAATGTTATGCATTCAATCACATGTGCCAAGGCTGCAGCAAACCTGTCTTTGAGAATCTGTGCAAAATGTTATGCATTCAATCACATGTGCCAAGGCTGCAGCAAGCTCGCCCTTGAGAATCTGTGCAAAATGTTATGCCTTTAAATACATGTGCCAAGGCTGCAGCAAACCTGTTTTTGAGCACTCGTAAACACAATCTGGCATATTGTCAGGAGCCTGCGTTTCTGTACGTTATCATACTGCTTGCCGTACAGATAGTGGGTGTAGAACAAAAGAAGGGAAAACATTTGGAGGGAAAACATTTGTAGCGACACAAACCTTTTCTTGCAGGTGGTAAGATGCAGCCACATTTTGGTGGTGCACACGATGGTGTAAGAGGTGGTTGTTATGGTTATATTGTTATATATTATGTTATATTATATATATTATGTTATGGTGTTGCACACGATGGTGTAAGAGGTGGTTGTTATGGTTATGTTATATTAGATACCGTACGAACAATATATCACGCCGCAAAAATATTGTTTTTGGGGGGTGCGGCGAGCTCACACCCCCTGAAATATATAAATAGTTGAGGGGGTGCGGATCGGTGCGGATTAAATTTAAATAATTACTTTTGAGTTTTTGACGGGTCATGAGTGGAAAAGAGCCCCCGAGAGCCCCTGTGGGCCTGCAAGGTGCACATCGCTGCTGAGTTCCGAGACTGGCTGAAGAAGCGGTTCCCATTTGTGCATCATCTTGGTCGGCTCTTGGTTGTGCATCATCTTGGCCGGCTGGCTGCACAGGTGTTGCTCAGAGGGGAGTGAGGAGGGGGGCAGTGAAGATCGGGCTCTCTCTCTAGAGGGGGGCTCTCTCTCTAGAGAGGGGGGCTCTCTCTCTAGAGGGGGGCAATGAGGAGAGGGATGGGGAAGCAGATGGTAATGATACTTGAGTTAAGAAAGACTAGAAGACAAAACTAGTGCCAGTTGATGTACAATGTACAGTGGATGACAGAGTTCAGCAGAACCAGACTCAGTTTGATATTTCTCAGTGCACTTGGACAAATGCCATGTTAATGTGTTATGGAATGCACCTCTGAGTCCCTTGGTGCGGTTCTGAGGGCATTATGCCCCTGCGGATTGGTGCGGCAAGCGCTAAATTATATATTGAGAGGGGTGCGGATTGGTGCGGACAGGGTAAAAATAACTCTTTTTTTGAGGGGTGCGGAACGAGTACATGTCCCTACGGTATATATTTTTTTTGTTATGGTTATGTTATGGTGTTGCACACGATGGTGTAAGAGGTGGTTGAGCCCCTTTGGGGCACTTAGTAGTATGAAAGACACACACAAACACACACACACATACACACTGCTCGCTGTGTGCAGATGGTGGAGGTGGCAGAGGCGCTGGGGTCCAGCGAGCGTGTGATGGCCTTCCTAGATGCCAAACCAGCACCACAGGTGAGGTCCAAAAGTCTGTTTATTATTGTTGTTGGTGGTGCTGGTGGTAATGCTGGTGCTTGTGCTGGTGCTGGTGCTGGTATGATTGTTGCTGTTGTTGGTGGTGGTGCTGGTGCTGGTGCTGGTGCTGGTGCTGGTGCTGGTGCTGGTGCTGGTGTTGGCGGTGTTGGTCTTGTTGTTTTTGTTGTTGGTGGTGGTGGTTGTGGTGGTGGTGGTGGTGGTGCAAGCCGTATTGATTACTGACGCACCTACATTTGTTGTTGTTGTAAGTCGCATAGGTTACTGACCCTTGCACACGTGTGCCAGGATCCAGCACCAGCAAAAGCATCATGGCCTTCCTGAACTACGAGCCAACGCACTGCAAGCTGCTCAAGCTGCACCTGCCCTAAGACTGCTTTGTTATCAAAAATCGAAAGCGGTGAATAGCCTTACATGCAGCGGGTATTGGCGAGAGCATGACCCACCAACGCACACGCCAACTGAGTTAAGAGCCACTGGAGAAAATGCAGCACACGCTTCGCACATATTTGTGAACATGTTTGAAGGTTGTGTTTGCTCATGCCATGCAAAGAGCAGCAGGACGCATGCTGGCTGAGTCCGAGCACATACGTATTTGTGAACATGTTTGAAGGTTATGTTTGCTCATGCCATGCAAAGAGCAGCAGGACGCATGCTGGCTGAGTCCGAGCACATACACATTTGTGAACATGTTTGAAGGTTATGTTTGCTCATGCCATGCAAAGAGCAGCAGGACGCATGCTGGCTGAGCCTGAGCACATACATATGTGAACGCAGGCAAACACACACACTTCACACACACACACAAGTAATCCACGCATGTGTGCACACCTTGCACATGTCGTGCAGATAGCAGCAGGGCGCACGCTGACTGAGTTCAAAGGCCACATGGAACTTAAGGCCGTCAGCTTCAGGTGCGAAGCCTTTTTGCTTATTGTTGCTATTTACAATTTGTCTTACGTGAATGCATTTGAGCAGTATGGATTGGCCAGAACCGTATACATACACCAGATATGTCTGTATATTTGGGGATTTCTTCGCCAATAATACCGTATGTACATATGTACATGTATCGAGTTTATGGTACTGGCCAGCCCACGGGTGTTCTGCTGTAACGCTGTTTGTGAGTTGACGGTGTTGATTTAAACAATAGGTCCCAGCCCTTTACCACAGCAACGCTTCATGTAAAATTACGAAATCCCTCATGCGCCTTTGATCGTGTACCCACCAGTGCATGCGCCTTTGATCGAGTACCCACCAGTACATGTGCCTTTGATCGTATACCCACCAGTGCATGCGCCTTTGATCGAGTACCCACCAGTGCATGCGCCTTTGATTGAGTACCCACCACTACACACGCCTTTGATCGTGTACCCACCAGTGCATGCGCCTTTGATCGTGTACCCACCAGTGCATGCGCCTTTGATCGAGTACCCATCAGTACACACGCCTTTGATCGTGTACCCACCACTACACACGCCTTTGATCGAGTACCCACCAGTACATGCGCCTTTGATCGAGTACCCACCAGTACACGCGCCTTTGATCGTGTACCCACCAGTGCATGCGCCTTTGATCGTATACCCACCAGTGCACGTGCCTTTGATCGTGAACCCACCAGTACACGCGCCTTTGATCGTATACCCACCAGTACATGCGCCTTTGATCGTGTACCCACCAGTACATGCGCCTTTTATCGTGTACCCACCAGCACATGCGCCTTTGATCGTGTACCCACCAGTAATCATGCGCCTAAATTGAAACGTGTCTTTTGCAGTGGCCTTGCGTACAGTGGAGTTGATCAGTCTCACACCTTGCTCACACCTTTTGGCCTACACTTGCATGCTCAGCTCACATTTGTGCCCTGCCTATATGTGCTCTGCAAGCACAGATACATTATATGCTTGCAAACACACCCTGTTCGTTTGTCTTCTGCCATGCTCTTCGCTTGATCGCGTGCTGACAATTCACACACATACACACGTATCCATATATCCATCACATTGCCGAACATCCGTACATATCCACACGTATGATCCATACACTTTGTCAAACACACATACGTTCAAATTGATATGTACGTATCCATGCACATATCCATACACACTGTCAGACACGCATACGTTCAAATTGATATGTACATATCCATGCACATATCCATACACACTGTCAAATATACATGCGTCCATTTCCTTACGTACATATTCTTACACATGCAATTTACAACAATTTATGCCTCCACACACTTTTCACAACACGCTCACATATGCATTGACATACACTACCGCATTCTTCACAGACACTTTCACATGCGCTTAGAAGAAATGCACGTGCATATACACATTCAAAAATACTTGGCATTAAACACCTCTTCACATATGCTTTCACTCACCCACTTATATACATACGCACATATTATAATCCACTTACCTACCCCACAACTCACATTCGTTTGCGCTTGCATTTCACGCACATTCAATTTCACATTATATTCACCTGCCCAAGACACATTCACATTCTCTTTCTCATTCACTTTCATGCACACACACACACACACTTGCGTACACACACACGCACACACACATCCACATTCACTTGCACAGGCACCCCACACTCCATAATCACATTAGTTCATTTATTCCCTTTGCGTTCCATGCACACACTTACAAACCACACGCGCGCACATATCCACGTTCATTTTCACAGGTACCCCACGAGGCCTAGCAATGTCACCTTGAGCGATGTCAGCCTGAAAGTCAAGCCAGGCAACCTTTTGCACACTTATGTACACGTTCGCACACACACACACACACACACACACACACACGCATACACATACACATACACATACACACACACACATACACATACACACGCGCATGCACACACAACACACACAGGTATCCCACAAGACCCAACAACGTCGCCTTGAGCAACGTCAGCTTGAAATTCGAGCCAGGCAACCTTGTAGCTCTTGTGGGCCTCAGCGGCTCTGGCAAGGTGTGCACATGATGTAATAATATTGACGTTTCAATGTTGATGTTATAATATTGACGTTTCAATGATGATATTATTATATTGACGTTTCAATGTTGATGTTATTCAATGTTGATGTTATAATATTGACGTTTCAATGATGATGTTAATATATTGACGTTTCAATGATGATGTTAATATATTGACGTTTCAATGTTGATGTTATTCAATGTTGATGTTATTATAGTGACGTTCTAATGTTGAAGTTAAATATTGATGCTTACGTATTGCCAAAAGCATCTGCTCTCTACTAAAACAGGGTGTGTGTCTGTTTAGATTGTGGGCCTCAGCGGCTCTGGCAAGGTGTGCACATCATTTTAGTTCAGGGCAGAGAAAATGTTCCTGGTTATCCTGGACGGTTTATGAAAATGGTCTATGAAAATGTTCCTGGCTATGCTGGACAATTAATGAAAATTGTTTATGAAAATGGTCCTGATTATGCTGAATAGTTTATGAAATTGTGAAAATGTTTCTGGTTGTGCTGGATAGTCTATGAATTGTATACGCAGGCAAATGTATGGAGTACATTCTGTTCATAACACACACGCACACACACACACACAAACACGCACACACATACATACATACACACACATGAATTGTATATGCGGGCAAATGTATGGAGTACAATCTGTTTATATTTCAACGTGACTCGTCTTTTTTTATCGTATGTGCTTTTTATCGTATGTGCAGACGAATTCACAAAGCATAAATGTTTCTCACGAAGTGTAAATGTTGCTTGGCCAAACCATGAGGATCTGGATTTCAAAATGCTTGCGAGCGCGCCAACATGCAACGTCTTTTGTGCCTCCTTGTAAATCTATAGTCCTGCCTCATGTGATGAGCAATAAATAGACCTGCCTCATGTGATGAGCAATGCAAAGACCTGCCTCATGTGATGAGTAATGCAAAGACCTGCCTCATGTGATGAGCAATGCATAGACCTGCCTCATGCGATGAGCAATACATGGACCTGCCTCATGTGATGAGCAATGCATAGACCTGCCTCATGTGATGAGCAATGCATAGCCCTGCCTCATGAGATGAGCAATGCATAGACCTGCCTCATGTGATGAGCAATGCATAGACCTGCCTCATGTGATGAGCGATGCATAGCCCTGCCTCATGTGATGAGCAATTAATAGACTTGCCTCAGATGCAGCTGGCTTGGATCTATGTGTAATTTTTGGAGCACCCTATAGTGGATCTCCTACCAGCTTGTGTGCTTTGATGCATGACCAACTTTTTTGCATGAAGCACAGCGTGTATTTGTGCAGACGCAGCGTGTGCAAGCATTGTGTGTGTGTGTGTGTGCATAGCCACGGCAAGATGATCAGATGTAACAATTCAATACCTACCATGCTTTGATACGCTTCTCTTATTTATTCTTCCGTGTGTGTGAGTGCAGACTACGCTCGTGGCGCTCCTTCAATAACTGCATGAACCAAACCAGGGCATGCTAACATATAAGTGGTCCTTGTATCACACACGCAAACAAAGTTGTTCGTGATTGCTCGGTGTGTGTTTGTGAGTGCAGACCACCCTCGTGGCGCTCCTTCAACGGCTGTATGACCCGGACGAAGGCATGGTGCTTGTGGATGGCGTCGACTTGCGCGAAGTGGATGCCGGGTGGTACAGAGCACAGATTGGAGTAGTCAGCCAGGTGTGTGTGTGGTGTGTGTGTATGTGTGTGTGTGTGCGTGTATGTGTGTTTGTGTGTGTGTATGTGTGTGCGTGTATGTGTGTGTGTGTGTGCGTGTATGTGTGTGTGTGTGTGTGTGTGTGTGTGTGTGTGTGTGTGTGGACTTGCGTGAAGTCATTGCCAGATGGTACAGAGCGCAGATCGGAGTGGTCAGCCAGGTGTGTTTGTGGTGTGTGTGTGCTGGTGTGTGCGTGCGTGTGTGTGTTAACTTGTACTGGTGTTCGTGGTGTGTGCATGTGTATGCGTGTGTGTATGCATGTGCCTGTGTGTGAACTACTAGTGTGTGTGGTGTGTATGTAATGCCCAACGGAGTTTGCCACTGCAAGTGTAAGTTTGCAATGGTGGACAGAAGCAGGCTTTTAAGACGAAAAGGGCTCTGCTGCTCCTTGACTTGTGTGATTGAACGTCAAGTGGTCCGCGCACTAATTGTTGTGTGGTCAGCCACGTGTGTGCATGTTGTGTATGTAGGGTGTGGCCAGAACCATATATATATATATACAATGTATACACAGTATTATGGGCAGGGAAAGCACCAAATAAATATACGGTCATGAACGGTGCATATATACGGTTCTGGCCAACCCTATGTGTATGCATGGCAGTGTATGTACACATGCGCAATTGCACAAGGGTGAGGCTGTTGGAAATCAGTTGTGTAGTGGCTGCAGTCGGTGCAACAGCAGGGATTACATGAGGCATCCAGCTTTCGTACGTACTGAGATACATATACATGTCACCACACTCATGCACACACGCACACACGTGCACACATATACATGTCACCACACTCATGCACACATGCACATACTGAAACACATATACATATCACCACACTCATGCACACACGCACATACTGAAATACTTATACATGTCGCCACACTCATGCACACACACGTGCACACATATACATGTCACCACACTCATGCACACACGCACATACTGAAACACATATACATATCACCACACTCATGCACACACGCACATACTGAAACACATACATGTCACCACACTCATGCACACACACACATGTACTGAAACACATACATTTCACCACACTCATGCACACACGCACACACGTACACATACTTCACCACACACACTCACACGCGCACACACACAAACACACACACTTGTACGCACGCTTCACCTTTCTTATGTCACACGGATTCAGGAGCCTCGATTGTTCAGCATGAGTGTGGCTGACAACATTGCGTATGGCTGCCCGCACCAAGTCACGCGAGCAGAGATTGAAGACGCAGCCACGCAGTCCAATGCGTACAACTTTTGTGCCAGCTTGCCTCAAGGCTTTGACACCATAGTCACAGACAGGTGTGTGTGTGGGGGGGTATTTGTGTGCATGATTGTGTGTGTATGTTTGTGTGTGTGTGTATGTGCTAATCTATTGAAAGGAAAATTGTCGTGTACAGCATGAGGCACCGACTTGACCCAGGGCTTTCACATCATATAAATATATAGCAGTATGCACTTATACAAAGGTAGGGCTTTCGCATCATATAAATATATAGCGATATACACTTATTAAAAGGTAGGGCTTTCACATTAGATAAATATATAGCGATATACACTTATATGAAGGTAGGGCTTTCACATCATACAAATATATAGCGATATACACTTATTAAAAGGTAGGGCGTTCACATCATACAAATGTATAGCGATATACACTTATTAAAAGGTAGGGCTTTCACATCAGATAAATATATAGCGATATACACTTATAAAAAGGTAGGGCTTTCAAATCATATAAATATATAGCGGTGAACACTCATACAAAGGTGTTTAAACCATATCACATATACAAAGGTGTTTATTATACATAAATAATTTATATGTCGATTCTTGACGTGTCAAAAGTTGAGCTTACTTAGATGGACACGAACCTGCAACCATACTCAAATTCATCATCATGATCAAGTGTGTTCATTTTGTAAGAATGCTGAATTAAATGTTAGGAACCTTCAAGCTCTGTTGGACACTGATGCGTGCATTGATGCACTGATGCACTGATGCACTGGTGTGTGGTTGCACTGATGCACTGATGCACTGATGTGTGTTTGCAGGCTTGCATTGATGCTTTGATGCACTGACGCACTGATGCACTGGTGCAATGATGCACTGGTGTGGCTTGCGCTGATGTGTGGTTTCGCTGATGCACTGCTGCACTGACGCACTGACGCACTGATGCACTGATGCACTGATGCACTGATGTGTGGTTTCACTGATGCACTGATGCAATGATGTGTGGTTGCACTGATGCACTGATGCACTGATGCATTCGTGCACTGATGTGTGGTTTCACTGATGCTTTGATGCACTGATGTGTGGTTGCACTGATGCATTGACGCACTGGTGCACTGATGCACTGATGCACTGATGCTTTGATGCACTGACGCACTGACGCACTGATGCACTGACGCACTGATGCACTGATGCACTGACGCACTGATGCACTGGTGCACTGATGTGTGGTTGCACTGATGCACTGATGCACTGACGCACTGATGCACTGACGCACTGATGCACTGACGCACTGATGTGTGGTTGCACTGACGCACTGATGCACTGATGTGTGGCTGCACTGGTGTGGTTTGCACTGATGCACTGATGCTCTGATGCACTGATGCACTGATGCACTGATGCACTGACGCACTGACGCACTGATGCACTGACGCACTGATGTGTGGTTTCACTGATGCACTGATGCACTGATGTGTGGTTTCACTGATGCACTGATGCACTGACACACTGATGCACTGATGTGTGGTTTCACTGATGCACTGATGCTCTGATGCACTGATGCACTGATGCACTGATGCACTGATGCACTGGTGCACTGACGCACTGACGCACTGGTGCACTGATGCGCTGACGCACTGATGTGTGGTTTCACTGATGCTCTGATGCACTGATGTGTGGCTGCACTGGTGTATGGTTGCACTGGTGTGTGGTTGCACTGATGCACTGACACACTGATGCACTGATGCACTGATGCACTGACGCACTGATGCACTGGTGCACTAATGCACTGGTGTGGCTTGCACTGATGTGTGGTTGCAGGCTTGCATTGATGCACTGATGTATGGTTGCACTGGTGTGGCTTGCACTGACGTGTGGTTGCAGGCTAGGCATGGATCAAGCTGGCTTGTATTCAAGTGCAATGATACAACGTTGCAGGCTTGCATTGATTAAGCTGGCTTGAATTCAAGTGCAAGGATACAACAGTTTATATTAATATTTTATTGCACTTTGGTGTGCTCTACAGCTGCAGGTTGTTATCAGACGGGCAGAATCTTGCCCCTAGTAAGGGCGTCACAGATGACGTGATCTGTAAATTGTAACAGGGACTACACTGTGCGGCTGCAGGTCGTTATCAGGCGGGCAGAATCTTGCCCCTAGCAAGGGCGTCACAGATGACGTGATCTGTAAATTGTAACAGGGACTGCCCTGTGCAGCTGCAGGTTGTTATCAGGCGGGCAGAATCTTGCCCCTAGCAAGGGCGTCACAGATGACGTGATCTGTAAATTGTAACAGGGACTGTACTGTGCGGCTGCAGGTTGTTATCAGGCGGGCAGAAGCAGCGCCTGGCCTTAGCAAGGGCATTAGTGCGACGCCCGAGGTTTTTGATATTAGACGAGGCCACGAGCGCACTGGTGAGTGAATCCATGCGGCGCCTGGAGTATTAAATTAATTACATGCGTGCTGCACAGTGAGTGATGGTTTATTGGTGCAGCACCCAAGGTTTCTGATATTAAACGAGGCCACGAGTGTGCTGATGAGTGAATTAATGCGGCGCCTTTAGTGTTAATTTGATTACATGAGTGCAGCACAGTAAATGATAGCTAATTGATGCAGCACCCAAGGTTTTGATATTAGACAAGGCCGCGAGCGCGCTGGTGAGTGAATTAATGCGGCGCCTGGGGTATTTAATTAATTACATGAGTGTGGCACAGTGAGTGATGTCTAATTGGTGCAGCACCCGAGGTTTTTGATATTGAACGAGGCCACGAGCGCGCTGGTGAGTTAACTAATGCGGCGCCTGGAGTATTATTTTGATTGCATGAGTGTCACAGTGAATGATGGATAAATGGTGCAACGCTCAGGGGTTTAATATTAGTTTACATGAGTGTGGAACAGTGAGTGATGGCTAATTAATGCAGCGCCGGGGGGGGTGATATAAATTTAAGTTTCTTACACAAGTGCGGCACAGTGAGTGATGGTTAATTTATGCAGCGCCGGGGGGGTTAATATTATTTTAATTTCATTACACGAGTGCGGCACAGTGAGTGATGGCCAATTAATGCAGCGCCCGGGGTTGAACAATAGTTTGATTTATTTAATGAGTGCGGCACAGTGAATGATGGCTAATTGATGCAGCGCCTGGGGGTTAAATAATACTTGTTTAATTTAATGGCATGAGTACGTCACAGTCAGTGATGGCTAAGTAATGCAGCGCCCGGGGGTTTAACATTATTTTAATTTATTTATGAGTGCGGCACAGTGAATGATGGCTAATTGATGCAGCGCTTGGGGGTTAAATAATACTTGTTTAATTTAATGGCATGAGTACGTCACAGTCAGTGATGGCTAATTAATGCAGCGCCCGGGGGTTTAACATTATTTTAATTTATTTATGAGTGCGGCACAGTGAACGATGGCTAACTATTGCAGCGCTTGGGGGTTGAATATTAGTTTAATTTAATGGCATGAATACGTCACAGTCAGTGATGGCTAATTAATGCAGCGCCCGGGGGTTTAACATTAGACGAGGCCACGAACGCATTAGTGAGTGATCGAAAGAGCATCTTGCGTGATTTGCATGTCGCCCAACTAGCTGGACACGGAGGAAGTAAAGGGCTCTTGCTTTGCTGTATGAGTGCTTACGGCTGCACCGCTTTTTGCAAACGACCTGTGTCTAATTCTCCCCACTAGTCAAAGGACGCGTGGATAGAAGGGTTCTCCCACTAGTCACACAGATAGGGTTCTCCCCACTAGTCACACAATGTGTGGACACGCGTGGACAATAGTCACAGGACACGTGGATAGAAGGGTTCTCCCACTAGTCACACAGATAGGGTTCTCCCCACTTGTCACACAATGCGTGGACACAACGCGTGGACACAACGCGTGGACAAAGTCACAGGACGCGTGGATAGAAGGGTTCTCCCACTAGTCAAACAATGCGTGGACACCGCGTGGTCACAACGCGTGGTCACAATGCGTGCACAATAGTCACAGGACGCGTGGATAGAAGGGCAATCGTAACTTGCTGCATGATGGCTCATGTCTGCACCACTTTCTGCAAACAACCTGTGTTGCTTCTGATTCTTTCTTCCACAATAGTCAAGGGATGTGGAGGTAGAACAGGGCGTCGCAAGCAGTGTTGTGCACATACGGCGTCATTCAAAGTTGGCACCGTAAATAACGATCGTAAATAACGGCGTTACCGTCACTAAACTCTGACGATTGACGGCGTAATTTACTATTTTCACCGTCAATTTGACATAAATTACGCCGTCAGCGTCATTTACCATTGACGCCGTCAAGCATCAGGTGCACAACACTGGTCGCAAGACTTACTTGCCGTGTGAATGCTGACCACTACGCAGTACCTTGAAGTGCAAGGTGCCCCAGATGCTGCGATGGCTGCTTGCAACCGTACAACATCTCCGCAAACAGCCTGCGTTGCTTCATAACACGCAGGATGCAGAGAGTGAAAACAAAACATCTTTGCAAACAGCCTGCATTGCTTCATAACATGCGCAAGGTGCCCTAGATGCTGCGCTGGTCGCTCTTTACCTCAATACTTGCAAGAAATATGCGTTCTACTTCTGTTTCTGTCTTCTAACATACATAGGGTTGGCCAGAACCGTATTTTTACGTATATGTACACCTTATATTTGGTGATTTCCAAGCCAAAAATACCGTATGTACACCGTATATTTGTGGTTCTGGCCAACCCTAAACATGCAGGATGCGGAGAGCGAAGCACAGGTGCAAGGTGCCCGAGTTGCTGCGACGGTCAATCTTTACCTCAATACTTGTTCAAGCCTGCTTCTGTCTTCTAACTATTTTAACGCACAGGACGCAGTGAGTGAAGCACAAGTGCAAGGTGCCCGAGTTGCTGCGACGGTCGTTCTTTACCTCAATGCTTACTCAAGCCTGCTTCTGTCTTCTAACTCTTTTAACGCACAGGACGCAGAGAGCGAAGCACAAGTGCAAGGTGCCCTAGATGCTGCGATGGCCGCCCGCGACCGTACCGTGATTGTGATTGCGCACCGTCTGTCCACTGTCCGCAATGCGGACGTCACTGTAGTCATGGATAAGGGCACGGTGAGTGTGTGTGTGTGCTGCGTCGCTGTCCGAAATGCGGACGTCACTGTAGTCATGGATAAGGGCACGGTGAGTGTGTGTGTGTGCTGCGTCGCTGTCCGAAATGCGGACGTCACTGTAGTCATGGATAAGGTCACGGTGAGTGTGTGTGTGCTGCGTCGCTGTCCGAAATGCGGACGTCACTGTTGTCATGGATAAGGGCACGGTGAGTGTGTGTGTGTGCTGCGTCGCTGTCCGAAATGCGGACGTCACTGTAGTCATGGATAAGGGCACGGTGAGTGTGTGT
>Ga0307968_1002477_pt1 | contig 15360 bp, 14 predicted proteins | sample OrgLakmetagen650_FD_201834 | JGI IMG/M metagenome (GOLD analysis project Ga0307968, IMG submission 201834) | Saline water microbial communities from Organic Lake, Antarctica - #650 | ecosystem: Environmental > Aquatic > Non-marine Saline and Alkaline > Saline | place: Antarctica: Organic Lake... | reverse complement strand
TGTGTGTGTGTGTGTGTGTGTGTGTGTGTGTACGTGTGTGTGTGTGATTACGTACGTGCGTGTGTGTGTGTGCATGTGTGTGTGTGAATGTGTGTGTGTGTGTGTGTGTGTGTGTGTGTGTGTGTGTGTGTGTGTGTGTGTGTGTGTGTGTTTGTGTGTGCTTGCGTACGTGCGTGCTGTGTGTGTGTTGTGAGTGTATATATATGTGTGTGTGTGTGTGTGTGTATATATGTGTGTGTCTGTGTGGTACTTGCCAGGTTGGAGAGATTTCCACTCACCATCTGTTCCCCGCATGACCTTGACAACGAAACGAAAAAGGTAACACGCCACGTCGAATGCAAAGATGAAGACCAGCACTGGCCATCGCGTCCTGTTTGGCACAGGAATGACATTTATAAGTCACCACAAAACCAAGGAAATTTACGCGCTGAGCTGAAGGGGAAAGAAGGCGTGGCGGGTCCTTGGAGCTCAGCACACCTCTTGTCCACAGCATAGGACAACCACAAGGTAAACTGACCACATACCTTGCCACTTCCTGCAGGTAAGCTCCTTCCACGCCTGCATGGAGAGAGTATACTATTCACTCACATTGCGTGGTGAAAGGGAGCGTTGAGCTTATGATAATGTGAGACCTCAGCACGTCTCTCTATCCTCTCACGCGCTAGACAACTCTGGATTGACTAAGTGCTATTAAACATGCAAATGTGTGCTGTGTTCTGCCACAGTGTGCACAGAAACTGAACGGCCTGGTGGCAAGTGGCCACCACAGCGTGCCGTGCAGCTTCCTGTGCTTGCAAAAGTCTCACGACTGCATATTGGACACTCACTTGGCTGGGAGAAAATCAAAGACAGCCGCTGCATTGTAAAGCCATCTGTGCTCCCGCTCGGGCGTGGAGGAGGCCCTCCGCCTGAACTCCCCCTCTCAAGCTGCATTCAGACCAGCCAGCAAAGCTGCTTTTCTTCTCTCTGCTTTCTTTCAGTCTCGTTTCAGCCACGCAAGGCATTTAATCAAAGCACTGCTGCAAGCAACCATCCGAGGTGCCGAGAAGGTACCCTAACATATATTTGAAAATGTTAAAACATGCTGGTCCAAGTCGAAAATACAGTATTAAAAATCTCGACTTGTCACAGCAATTTGTTACAGTTTATACTGAGTACCTTCCCACATTCTACCAATTTGGTATCACGCCCAGCGAGGCAGCAGTATTGCAAGCTGGTATGTTTCCATATTCCCACTCCATATTTCCACTCCATTGGTTCTTGATCCTATCAATACTAGTTCCAGGCTTACACAAGGATGATAATTATGAACTGGACGCACCGAGGAGGGCGCAGTCCCAACGAGTACGTACGCTTTTGCGCGTTTGGTACAGCAATAGACGGATGCTTGGTCATGTCAGCCTGTTCACGCAAGCAACTCATCAGACTCATGCAACTCTTTATTTTGGGGGGCTGTATTGTTGCGGGGGTCTGTACTGCTCTCTGGGCTCGAATCCTTCTTGCCACACAACTCACTCCACCACAGCCTTCCACACAAGCATGATTTCCCTAATATCACCATGGTATCACCCGCAGGAGGGAGTGCACACATTTTCAAGGCAATAGATGGGCTCAGTGCACATTAATGTTTAGATCAACTTCAATAGTTGTGAAGCATATTTTTCCCAACATTTTTTCCAAACGTTCCAACGTTCTTTCCAAACAACCCAGCACTGCAGCTTGATGCTAGCACACTGTTCAGGGTGAAGCACACGTTTTGCTGGACTGTCAGCACGAACTTCTTGTCAGCCTTCGCACACAGCACCAGCTTGTCTTCCCACCTCAGTATGAGGATGGCCCAACTTGGTTGAGGACCTTTCTGAACCTACAAGGTGCATCTGGCGTTGCCTCTTTTGTGAGTGCCTGGCCCTTTTCCCTTGCTTTTTTCTGGCTCCTTTTCTGGTCTGGTTACAGGCTTTCACCAAGCTTCCGCTTATACGCCCCCAGAGGCATATATAGCGATGTAATCTTACCACACCTTAGCGCTAGCTCCATTTCAATTTTGTTACAGAGACTGTCAAAAAATCATAGCCCCAGTTCGTGTCCAAAAAACTGCTGCTTAATTTCTTATTTTTGTCATTATATGGCAAGTGTACTGTTAGTCCAAGCCCTACAAAAGGGACAATGCGGTGCAAACCAAATTGCCTACACTGACATAGGCAGTGCAGAAAATCTAGCAGAACAGGACCTAGATCTGAAAAACACTGCCAACAAAACAATGCCCTATTAGTTGCTACCAAACCTAACAGCAGATGCTTTGGAAGCCTCCTCTCGTCCCGACGCTATCTTATTTCACCAAGTACTGTATGATCTTCTTGGGTAACCACCCGCAACTTAGATTTTCAGCAGCTTGCTACAGACAAGAAACTGAATCCAAACCAGTGGGAGGTTCGCTGGATTGAGTTTAAATTATGTGAAGACACTGGTTTTGATCATCAGTATCAAAAAGCAAAAGCACAGCACAGCGTGCTTTTCTCCAACCTACATAGACAGGGATATAGGGAAGTCAAGCTCCACGTGGAAAAAAAAGGAATCTGCCTGGTGCGATTGCCTGGTGCGGGCACCTATGTAACTCACTCCTTGTTGATCATGCTGGCTGTGGCATCACTACTAGTAGCGTAGTCTTTTCTTTTCTATCCTGAATGAAAGCATCTCAATCGTGGTTCACAGTACTGAAATGGGAGGCTTTAACAGCTCTGCCCCGCTGTTGGTGTCAAGAGCAGTCGGCAAGAAGCCTCAATTGGAACTCCTGATGTGGCACTACATCAGAAATATTCCCGGACGTAGAAGGTGTGAGACTAAGGCACGTACTTGCATATTTGGTTTACGCAACTTTTTGTCTTTAATTTCTAGATATTATTGACCATTGACACGAGCAGAAGCAAGTATAGTAGCAGATACAGAACTAATTTCTTGGTGACCAGGGGCCATAGTAAGATGGCGAACCATTTCAGCCTCTTGTTTGTTGCACTTTGAGGCCTTCTTGCCTGGCCTGGAGTTATTGCCTGCTTCTTTTCAATTTGCCGTCTACTGCACTGTCGCTCTAAAGTAATTGAATTGGAGCAATGTCAATCATACTTCTAAGAGTAGTATTTAGGTAAGGTAGGGTTCGTTACATCGCTATATATGCCTCTGGGGGGCATCTGAGCGGAAGCTCGGAAACAGCCTAACCAACAAGGCGCTAAAAAATCAAGGGAAAAGGGCTAGGCACTCAGCCACAAAAGAGGCCACAGCATACATATCTCGTCGGAATGTTAGAACGTCTTACTTGTTGACTTCTTTAGGCTTCTTGAGTGCTTATTAAAAAATTAGGTTTTGGCTTACTGAAGAAGTCGAATAGGTAAGCCAAAGAAGCCGGGACGGCAAGTAAGCAGCAGTAATCCAAGCAAGTAAGGATTATTCAATATATGGCTTCGTGCTTGGTAATGCTTCCTCCTTCCTTAAAAAGCCAAGCAGACTTGTGAGCTGTGAGCTGAGGAAACCTTTTTCTTTCTTTTTACACCTTTTTTTGAGGACTTTTCAGCAGCCCAACCATTTTTGCTGCAACAGGTCAATAACCAACTTGTTCATGATTTCCTTTCTCAGCAGGACAATAGACTTTTTTCTTTTTCTTTTAAAGCTTATGGATTTATTTGCGGCTGGCCGAGACCAGTCAGCAGCCGATCAGCCAAACAACCTGGCTGAAGGTCCCCCCCCATTGTAACCATTATAACCATTAGAAAGCCAAGCAGGTAACCCAGGATTAGTAAGCGTGATCATGTGCCTTGGCTTCTCAAGTACCGTACAGACTTTATATCACCGCGCAAAAATATCGTTTTTTGCCCTGCGGGGTGACTGCGCGCACGAAAAATATCTATTTATTTTGGGGGTGCGGGATTGAAAAACGGGGATTTTTGGAGTATTTTGGAGCCTGTCAGGCAAAAATCCCTGTGCGGGGTTGGTGTAAATTAAATATTTCCAGGGTGCAGGGTTGATGCGGGAGTGTGAAACTAAAATATTTTTTTGGGGCTGCGGACTGAACCCAAGTCTGTACGGTAAGCACAAAATAAGGATGTTGAAGAATTGCTTAGTAAGCCTAAGAAGCTCTGGATAAGCCGGGTGGAAACTAGATCAGTAAGTGCTCAGTGTGTTACAGTAAGCCTGGCCAATAAGCCGCAAATGACCAGACCAGTAAGCGGTAAGAAGCCTGCAATAAGTAACAAAGAACCAGGCAAATAAGCCATAATAAGCCTGGCCGATAAGCCGCAAATAACCAAGCCAGTAAGCCACAATAAGGCTGGCAAATAAGTGACAATAAGCCAGCTTAAGAAGCATGCAGTAAGCCTGATTAGGAAGCCACAAAGAAGCAGGCTAGGAAGCCACAGTAAGGCTGACAAACAAGCGTCAGTAAGCCAGCCTAAAAAGCATGCAGTAAGCCTGATTAGTAAGCCACGCTTATTGGCCTGGCTTATTGTGGCTTGCTGGCCTGATTATTTGCGGCTTACTGGTCAGCTACTAATCAGGCTTACTGCATGCTTCTTAAGCTAGCTTACTGCCGCTTGTTTGTCTGCCTTACTGTGGCTTCCTAGCCTGCTTCTTTGTGGCTTCCTAATCAGGCTTACTGCATGCTTCTTAAGCTGGCTTACTGCCGCTTGTTTGTCAGCCTTACAGTGACTTCCTTGACCGCTTATTTGTGGCTTATTACTGCTTGCTGATCTGTGTGGGTTACCTGGGCTTGCCAAGCCTGCTTCCTTGGATTCCTGCACCAGTAAGAACCCACCGCTCCATAGCTGGATTGTCAAGGCACTCGTGGCTTCTTGGAATTTTATTGAAAGCATTACTCCTGGCTTCCTGTCCGCTTCCTAGGTAGTAATCAAGCTGGCTTACTAGCCGCTTGTTCATCAAATAAGCGAGCAGTAAACCAAACAATAGATCCTAGCAAGGCTTTCTAACATTCTGACGCTGGCGAATTCAAAAAGAAAAGAATAGTACACTCTTTTTCATTCATGCTACCTACTGAGGCCGGAGGGTCACGCGTTCTCTACCTGTTTCCTTTTCTCTGGATTTGGTCAAGTGGTCGACAAAATCGTCAATAGGGGTATGCAGGAAACTAATGCAGCTTGGTCCCTTCCAGTGCACAAGCAAAGAAAAATCAACACTGCACGAGACAACACAGCTACAACTACACAGCAACAAGTTGACAAGAGCCGGCACGAAATCATACAAGCCAGCCAGTTGTTGACAATAAGAAAATTTGAGATGCTGAAATTGAAATCATGATGGCAGAGCGAGTGAGGCAAATAATTACACACATAGTTTGACGAGCATCAAACATCACATCACAGACACTGCAGTTATTCAAGCATTGTTTTACTACTCTAACTCCACATCTTGATACGTCAAACACCCGAAAGGTTCAAACAAAGATGTCCATTCGCTTGTGGACTGCAGGGATGGAGCACCCTTGTTTGGTACGACCTGTTCATCAATTGGCAGAAGTAACAGAAACATAAAAAGAGGTTGACAGTTTTGTGCATTGCTTAGGCTACCCATGATGCATGAATTTTGGTAGCTGCATTTCTGACTCCGCATGGAGGCTCATCTACGCTGCTATCCAAGCAAGGACACAGGTTTGATGTGTGCACTTGCTCTCAAGTCAAGCGCCTTGATCCTTTTACCGTGTTCTTCCTCTGGGCTGAATATGGGGAATAACGTCTATGTGCTGTACAACTGAGGGTGGTAATAAACGGGAGGGAGTGACAGAAGGCCAAATAGCAGCCTTATTTAAAAAAGTAGGGTTGGCCGGAACCATACCTTTATAGGTACCTATACATGGTGTTCAAACAGTATTTTTAGCAAGGAAACAACCATACCATACATACAGCCATAGACGGTGCAGACATACGAATCTGGCCAACCCTAAATTTAAGGCTTTGTGCTCACACCACACCCATAACCACACCTTCAAACGCTAAGTGCGTCCTGTCAAACACAAACGCACACACACACACACACACACACACACACACACACACACACACACACACACACCTGAAAGGCTCTCCCTTGAGACGATGGTGGTCGCAGCAAAGCGTTCACAATTACTGCAGCCACGTCCTCACGTGACACATGCTGCTGCGCACTGCTGCCACCAAGAGCTTCACTGCTACCCAGAGAGCCCTGTAGACCCCCCTAAAGATGTGTGCATATAAAGAACCTAGGTGTGAGTACCTCCTAGCTGAATGCGTGTGTGCGTGCGTGCATGCGTTTGTGTTTGTGGGTGGGTGGGTGCGTGTGTGTGTATGTGTGTGTGCCGTGTGTGTGAGTGTGTATGTGTGTATGTGTGGGTGTATGTGTGTGTACATGTACTGCGCATGTTTGTGCACGTGTGTATGTGTCAGTGTGAGAGTGCGTGTGTGCGCACGCGTGCATCTGTGTGTTTGTGTGTGCATGCTTGCTAAAAGTATTTGTGATAATTTTTGTCGTATGCATCTGTTATTTCTGGAAGAAATATGTAGCATAGGCTTTTGCCATAAGCCCACAGCCCATTTTGCGCGCCTTGGAAATGTGTCCTGCTCTACCTTCAGGTCTGCACATTTGCCAAGACTCTTGGTCTCCTTATTCCTCAAGGCCTAGCCAGTCAATTTTTGTCAATTTTTTTTGTCACCACATGCATCAAGCTAATCGCCCTTGACGTTGACGACCACATTAGCTTCTTATACCTGGTGTTCGAGGCAATTGTTTAGTGCAACTATATTGTGCATGTTTGAACCAGCAGTGCAATGGTTCCTGGGTGGAGGAAAGCATCAATGCGTATTTTGGCTGCAGCTTGCATGCCTTTAAAAATCGAATGCAAGCTTTTGAATCCTGGATCAAAATAGAGATCGGGCATACATGCTTCTTGAACAACAGGACTTCACAGAGGGCAAATTTTTTACACAACTTATGCTCTGATGCCTTCTCCCATCTCCCAGACATCAGCAATAGGTTTGAGGGGTTTGGGAATTAATACCTCATCCCGTTTACAACTACCTTATTTATCTGATTCTGCGGGATACTACGTCATTTTAGTACGTAATGCGTTATGCAATGCAATCTTGGCCAATATTACACTACGCCCAGGGAAGTACAAACCGACCGGGGCCCGGAATAAATAACAAAATTCTGGGCTGCCCCGGAGGGGTAGCCCAAAGCTGGTCCGGGTACCCCGGAAATTTGAAGGGACGACAACCCCTGCGATTCCGGGGTACCCGATAAAATTTTATATGTAGTTCCGTGAATTTTGGAAATGACAGTAATGACACTGTGAGAATGGGAAGAAGAGGGAATGGTCAGCCACCAGGAAGGGGGATAGTGAGCCATCCCAGCAAGAGGCTCCCCCTCCTGACCAGGCCTCCCTACGAAGCGAGTGCTGGGCTTGAGTGCTTGCATCTTGCATGGCTGCATGCAAGCACCAAACTGACTGAATGAAAATCTCTCCAGATGGAAGCCCCCCGCTCCTCCTCCCTCTGCTACCCCCCTTCCCCCTGCCCCAGGCCCTGATGAGGCCTCAACTAGCAGCCATGCGCGAACTTCGAGCGATGGTCAAGCATATGCGAGCACACACACATACGCACAAGGCGCACACATACACACACACATACACACACACGCACACACATACGAGCACGCACACAGGCACACACAACCACGCACACGCACACGCACACAAGCACACACACATACGCACACATGCACACACGCATACACACACAAATATACACTCAAATAAACACGCACAAAGTGTACACACAACTCACACACAACACGCAAATGAACGCACACACTCACACATCACACACACACATAAACACACACAAAACGCACACACACATATACGCGCACACACACGCACACAACACACACACGCATACACACTCACACACAAACACACACACGCACACACCCACATGCACGCACACACGTACGCACACACACGCACACTCACGCACACACATACACACACAAGCACGCACATAGGCACACACAACCATGCACACACGCACATACAGACACAAGCACACACACATACGCACATACACACACACGCAGACGCACGCACACACACACGCACATACACATGCTCACACACACATGCACGCACACACGTATGCACACACACACACATACACAAGCATTAACATCGTGCTTGGGAAAATTTATAACACCCTGAATAATATTGAAAGCAGTTCCGGGGAACCCTGGAAAATTTTACAGGCTGTTCCAGGCCCCCCTGAATAATTTGGGCAGCACCATGTGTACTTCTCTGATTACGCCCTCACACCCTTTTCGATATATACACCAGTACTTGCACAGCACCCTCACAGTCATGCCCTGCAAGCAAGAAAGGGGCACAACCCATCCAGTACAATGTGCACACCAGCATCAACTCGCTATACAACTGTGCCAAAGATGAGTGAGAGCTCAATAGGTATGGATCAGATCTGGTGAGCAGCCTTGCACGAATTAACACTTACGGGCCTCACCATGCAAGGTGCCACAGCACCACACTCCCAGTCAATGCGGCCAATGTACACTTGGATTCACTTTCACTTTACAGGCTGTTGCTCACCTCCACACTTGTGGGCAGCAACGCAATGCCCTGCTGACCTCCGGGCACATCTAGCAGACCGGCCACGCGAATAATGGTGTACGGCACACCTGTAGTTTGTAGTAGAACAAGCAGTTGCGAAGCAGGCCTCTGACAACCCGTAACTGATTAGGTTGAAAGACAGTTTAAAACAATAAAGTCATGACAACCTTGCAGCAGTCAATTTCCTTCAAAACGAGGGTGGAATCGATAGCCTTGTTATAGGCATTGTAGGCTTCTTCCACTCATCACGTTTGCCTTTGCGTGCGCAGTTGGCCAGTTCCACTCAAACAGGTTTGGCCACAACTGCATATGCACACTGTACATTGTTGCAGATATGGCAAATGTTTCAAGGGGGGCGACTGAGGCCAAGAATGGGCATGCCTTTCAGTAAGATGGAAGTGGTGTGAGGGTGAGGGGTGTGGTTGCCCTGTGAATAAAAAAGGTAGCGCATCGGGACACTTGCCCAGTCGCTCCTCTCTGAGAACGTCACTGCCAAATATTGCGTGTGTACATTGTTTACATGCATACATTTATCTGGCCAGCCCTAAACACGTTCATATGGTGACACCTCGAAAATCAATCTACGATGCATTCATGCTTCTGGCACACTCTGTATGAGCATGGATCAAATCACTGCCACAACAAAGTTCAAGACTCAGTTCAACAATACATGGGACTCATCAATGCATGGGGCTCAGTTCATCAATACACGGGACTCAGTTCATCAATACATGGGACTCAGTTCATCAATACATGGGACTCAGTTCATCAATACATGGGACTCAGTTCATCAATACATGCGGGAGTACGTGTACGAGCTTGCCTGACTTGATAACAGCTGCCTCTCGTGCAGGGTCTCGCAGTGCCCCCACTCCGCCATCTCCACTAAGCATGGCCATCAGGCCGCTCTGTTCAAGCAGTGTGTGGACTAGTTGAGTACCCCAAACAAACGAGTGTCTATTAATCAACGACAAGAACAAGGACGGACAAGGTCCAGAATGTTTAGCCCTTGCAGCGCTGCCCCAGACACACACACACACACACACACAAGAGGTATGCATGCAAAAACGCACACACGCAAGCACATACAATTACATAAACACACAAACATACATACAAACACACACGCATACAAACATACACACATCTCCTTTAGCTAGACATATGCATGAAAGCAGGAAGTGAGTGTAGGTATACCCAAGCAAGCTGCATGCAAATACATGCATTCTTTCCTGTCCAATTCAAATCCTGGGCTCCTTTACAACAACCTGCCTTCTGCCACGGATTTGACTCTTTTTTGTGCCCGACACAAGCTCGTTTTCATGTGTTCAGGCTAGCACATCTGCACGTCCTGGAGGCATTTAGGAAAAGGGGCTTGGCTACCAAAAAGCCAACCAGCCCTTGCGCCCTGTGTACACCCTTCGTCAATTACGTTGCCAATCTTGTCCACGGACCAGACACGGTAAATCAGGACCGTCATAGTTTTTGTGAAAAAGCAGATTTCAGGCCTAGCTTGCCCTTCTCTGGTCCCCAATGACATTCACGTTACTTCTTCCTTTGGTGGATATTACAACGTGTGGTACCAAATGGTTCCTTGCTTCCAAATGGTGCTGGGAATTTGTCTCACTGCCTGTTTCGTTCTGTTTTTTAATTTCCAGCAAAACACTGACAGGTGATAACAAAACATAGATATTCATTCACTGATACAGACCTCCTGCGGTATCCCGGTAGACGACAGCAGCACGATATGGGACAGGCCCGCAGGCTTGGCCACCTGCAGGCAAGGTTACAGGCATCGTGGAAGAAAGGAGAGAGAAGCTGCCATTGACAATGCTCGCTTCCTTAAGCCGGGTGAGCCTGTTCGCGTTGAGCTAGTAGTGTTTTTCAGAGTAGGCCAGAAGGTTAGAGCATGAGGTGATTCACAGCACTGTATGACGGAAGCAAAGTGTGCTACGTACAACACAACTGCTTGCACCAATCCTACTCCAAGATTCTTCTCAAGCATTTCTCGCATTAAGCATTTCTCGCATCAAGCATTTCTCGCATCAAGCATTTCTCGCATCAAGCATTTCTCATCTTGCATTTCTCGCATCAAGCATTTGGAACGGCTGCCAACTGCAGGCACGGCACAGCACACCACATTGCTCCCATGGACATGCCTGGGAACTTGCAAGGTCAGGCATCACATCCTCCAAACTCAGAAATGGCCCCTTGTCACCCCAAACGCACCATCAAGCCTGTGCCTTCTTCACTCACCTCAGGAATGGCCCCCAGTTTCCCCAAGCACACCACCGAGCCCGTATCTTTAAGCGCACGGCTCATGATACGTGGGTCGCTGGTATCGCTTCGAATGGGGTACACGTACGGACCGTATGCATCTTGGGTCTTTACAGGGTCCTTGACAAGCACGCGGATGGCGGCCCTGAAGCAGTATCAGATGCAAGAGCTCTTTTAGCCTCTGCTGCAATTGTGATGTGCCTCAAATTGCCTGTCATAACTGACACTTTATGGCATCTTCACAACCAAGGCGCCAGAGGTCAAGCAGAGCGCCGACAAAAGCCAACGTCTTGTCTACTCCTGCATTAAATTCCTCCTTTCATCTCTCATTCCTCTTTCCTGCCAGGGGCTGTATCCATTTCATGCGCACCTTCATCATATCCCACACAGCCTGTTTGCGGTCAAACAAGCGATCCTTTGAGTACCTACTTAGAGAGCAACATTCAGCTCTAAGCTCCAGATGTTGCACGTCTGTCAACACTGCTATGATTTGGAGTTCATCACACAGCTCGCATGTAGTCACTTGCACAACAATATGATTTGGAGTTCATCACACAGCTCGCATGTAGTCACTTACACAACACAGCACACTGTCGTTGACGCAAGAAAAGAGTCACGAGTGGCAGCAGGCAGCGTGCATAGGACGCCATCTACCAAAACAAGCTTCCGCGCACATTGCGCATACAAAAACTTTGTCTGTCGAGTGAAATAGAACCAACAAAAGAAGGAATCGACAGCTGGTGGACAGGCGGATGCAAGCGGAGTGAAAATCTACTTATTTTGACATATTCACAAAAGTGCTCACCTCGCTAGGATGAGCTGTAGAAGGACCTGCTCCCCACTTGGGCTATCGGCATCTGTCACAAGGATGGCGTTGCCCTCCTCGTCTTCTTCCCCCTCTTCATCCTGTGTGGGTGTGACAATGGTTGAAACTGTGTCCTATTCCCCATCCTCACCCTGTCTGGATGTGATATTGGTCAAAACCGTGCCTCATCTTTATTCCCTATTTGGCACTGACAGACACTCAGACACTCAGGTACGCAGGGGGTGCATAAATCATAATCATTTCCTTAATATATTGTAGCGACTTGCAACCAGCTCCACCAAGGAGGGTAGCAGCCGCAGTTAAACCATGTCAAATAAAGAACGCAGGGGTGTGGCAGGGCCACCTCAGAGGGAGGGCCCCCAGGAAGGGCGTTTCCTACACTGTCGCGTCCTAACTGGTGACATGTTTCATGCCCAACCTCCGTCCATCGCTTTGCGTGCATCAAAGCCTGGAAATGTATACGCATGCAAATGAGCTCAATGTGTTCAGCACACACCAACAGCATCTTGTTAGGCACAGTGTCTTAATTAGCAAGACGCGCGCTTTAGTTCTTTCCACGTTCACAAACAGGTCTTAGCACCCCTAACTGCTAATTGTGTTCGAGAAACACTTAACAGGAGCTGGAGTTATCGCTCTGTTACATTAGTTTGAGCACCATCCTGGATCCAATCTGTCTCTATGCCAGTGCCAGATTGAAGCTTGTGTGTTATTACTGTGTACAGGCCAACATTGCTGAACTGCTTCTCATTGGTAGACACGAGCAACGCAGTCCTGGCCAGCAGGGTACTGGTATCCATATTGCATACCTGGTCCTCATCATCAGCCCCTCCGTCCTTGGGCAGCTCTCGCTCTCCCTGGCCGTACCATTTCCTTAACTGTGTGAAATATGTGTATGTGCAGCGATTGTAGTGTGTTAGGGGCACATGCGGCGTCCAGGGTCCGCCTATCGCGTCATAATATAAGACACGCAACCTGTGATGCTGCCTCTGGTAGACAAAGCCTCTCTTCATTTGTCAGTAACGTGCTTGCAAACCAACGGTAATAACTGAGAACTTGTTGGTTTGAGATTCACTTCCCTGCTTTCTCCCTCAATCAATATTACCGCCCCTATCTCATAGTTGCTACATGATCCGTGCACAAGGAAGAGCAAGAGCTACCAAGCCGTCCAATGTGGGCCATTTGACATTTACATTACTCCCCGTTTCTACATGCTTGGTTCTAGGTGTGCACCGACCTTGGGTCCAGCTGCATGCAAAAGGAAGGAAAAAAGGGAATGTGAACAAAAAGTGTATCTCGCTCAAATTTCATCCATGCCTGAGGGCCCACCCTAGCACGCGGCGCAAGCGATGCCTTGTGAACACAAATGTGGAGTTGATTTCATACCGCAGCAGATGCAGCGTGCTTTGGATACCCTGATCATCCAGCTGCACCTACCTAACACGAAGTCCAACAAGTCGTCCTGGAGACCAAACTCCTCTTTCGGCTGTGCATCTTTGTTCTGGCTCCGCCTGACCACTGATGCCCTGCTACTGCTGTCCCTGTAAGCTCTTCTAATACATTTACTGCTACTGGGTAAAACGTGTGCTTTTAGACTTTTTGAGAATGATGGCCGTACTAAGTCCGATTTATTGAGCAGTGACATTTTCTACTTATTTTATTAATAGCGTTTCAGTTGGCATTTCCAACAATTAATCTGCCAACAATTTATCTGCCAACAATTAATCTGCCAACAATTAATCTGCATCTGTCAACTGGGCACTACAATCACCAAATGCCATGCAGAGCATAGGCAGGAAAAGAAGACACAGGTCTCCTTCTCCAGTGTGCGAGCCACGCGTGCGCAGGTAAGTGATTTTTAGCGTGGATAGTCTGTATCTTGACACACGGACACATGATTGCACGCCAATGCAACTGTGACGATTCTGTGCAGTTCTTGTTGCTTTAAACAGGTACGAGGTGTCCTTCGTCTGCACGCGATGCACGACCCTGTGTCTGTATATGCGTGTTGCGTTGCATCTGTAAATTTACCCTCGTGCTCATGTAAAAAACCACTTCTTCAACAGGCAAATATCGCTGCTAAGAGAGACACCTAATGATCCTCCCAGCTCATGCGTTTGCTCAATTAAATTTGTCATGCACACACTATTGCGCAGGCGTTGGGCAGGCGGTGCGGGGGGGGGTACGTGGGGCATGCACAACCATGACCACGCCCAGGCACAGCCAAGTGCAAGCACCAGCGGCAGCAGCAGCAGCAGCAGCAGTGAGGGATCTGAGGAATCCGAAGAAGATGGTGATGAAATAGGACAAGAAAGGGAGGCCGAAATCCCGCACCCAGTCCAAAGACGAGGAGTACAGGAACGAGATTATACTTGGGCTGTAAGTTTTTTCAAAGCACGCGTTTTTTCATGGCATGGTCAATTTCATGCATGGTGCCTACGATGTCCAGCCTTGGGCTCATCAGATCTTCTGTGTTTGATAAGGGAAAACATATGTATACCAGCTTCAAAGCATAAACAGTTGAATGTATGATGGATGTGTGTGTGTGTGTGTGTGTGTGTGTGTGTGTGTGTGTGTGTGCTTGTGAGTAAGAACGAGAGTATATGCGTGTGTTTCGATGAATAATTTGTGGTGTGTATGTGCTGAAATACGATTGCAAGCTCTGCTGAAATTGTTGGGCAATGAGCTCCCACGCCTAAGAGACCTTTGGTTTTACGGAAACTTTTACACTCACGCAAAGATCCCACACTGAACAGGAATTGAGGGAGTTATTGGGCTTTCAACCCCTACCTGAATTTGCACCTGCATCCCAAGCTATGGTTCATGAGTTTATAGACGAGAGCGGACAGGAGGAGAGTGGGGAGGAGGAGGAGGACGGCACAGAGGAGCAGGGAGAAGAAAGGTATGCTTGTGCGCTGATTTTTTTGACAAGTATAAGGTCGTCCCCATGCTACCTCCACCCCGTTCCCCGACCAAACAGTGCCAACAAGCTTAAATTTCTTCAGGCTTCATTGCTGGCACACTGCACCAATCCACGCTCTCTGCAATTGGTGGGCCTTGACAATTTATCCTGCAACTCTGGTGTGAGTCTGAGGTCACAGGAAGGCACAAGTTCTTCGGCAATAAAATAAAGGTGTTTATTACGGTGCAGATGAATCTGACAAGCCGTGGGTATGAAGAGTGCATTTTGCCGTTTGTTCCAGTGTTTATGTCATCGTAAGCATATTATAGAACATCCGAGTTATTCAGAATACCGTACAACCCTGGATTCAATCCGCACCCCCCAAAAAATATTAAATTATGGCCAACCCCGCACATAACGCACCCCAAAATAAAATATTTTTGGCGACCCCGCACAACCACGCACCCCCCAAAAAGATATTTTTCAGCAAGGGCGCACCACCCTGTTCTGGTTAACATTTTCACTTAGCCTCACCCTAAAGGGAGAAGAATCTGTTCTTCTTTGGCCTGCCAGGACCCCTATAGGCCTCCTTCTCCTCTAGCTGTCTCTTCTCCCTCTCCATCGCTGACTCCTGCAGCTTTCCACGGCTTGCTTCCACTTCCTTGGCCTGCTGCTCTGCTGCTCGCTGCTTCTCCTCTGCTGTCGCTG
>Ga0307968_1002475_pt1 | contig 15367 bp, 19 predicted proteins | sample OrgLakmetagen650_FD_201834 | JGI IMG/M metagenome (GOLD analysis project Ga0307968, IMG submission 201834) | Saline water microbial communities from Organic Lake, Antarctica - #650 | ecosystem: Environmental > Aquatic > Non-marine Saline and Alkaline > Saline | place: Antarctica: Organic Lake... | reverse complement strand
TTGCTCAGCTCTTTTTGCTCACCTGTGCCAACATGTAAGCTCTTTTTGCTCACCTGAGCCAACATGTAAGCAAGATTGCTCAGCTCTTTTTGCTCACCTGTGCCAACATGTAAGCTCTTTTTGCTCAGCTCTTTTTGCTCACCTGTGCCAACATGTAAGCTCTTTTTGCTCACCTGAGCCAACATGTAAGCAAGATTGCTCAGCTCTTTTTGCTCACCTGTGCCAACATGTAAGCTCTTTTTGCTCACCTGAGCCAACATATAAGCAAGATTGCTCAGCTTTTTTTGCTCACCTGTGCCAACATGTAAGCTCTTTTTGCTCACCTGAGCCAACATGTAAGCAAGATTGCTCAGCTCTTTTTGCTCACCTGTGCCAACATGTAAGCTCTTTTTGCTCACCTGAGCCAACATGTAAGCTCTTTTTGCTCACCTAAGCCAACATGTAAGCAAGACTGCTCAGCTCTTTTTGCTCACCTGTGCCAACATGTAAGCAAGATTGCTCAGCTCCTCCACAGCTCCAGTCATGCGGCTGCCATCCCGGTTTAAGGGCGGAGGCACAGGCGAGGCAGCAGTCAGTGCTTGCACCTTGGGTGCGCGCGCCTGCGCTTGAGCTTGTACCAGCTGGACCTGCGTGCGCAGAGAGTGTGATGTGGTGTTGCACAGGTTTGGGATGTGCAACAGCTTGCTGTGGAAGGGAAGGCTGTACGATTGTTTGGGCCAAGCAGGCAATGGAAAATGGTGAGCAAGAGAGCTGGTGATCCCGATTGGATCCGGCAACCAAATCAGCTTTGAAACTGGAATTGTTCACCCTTGTTTTATTCACTCAGATTATTACAGGTACTTTATAGCTATGCATTATGCATGTCGATTTAGCTCTTGAGTGATAGAACAAAGGAGCAAGCTAAATAGGTCAGTGGGTAGCAAGGCATTGAAGTATAGCAAAGGAGGCAACTTTTAATGAAAAATACTTAACGCTGGCCATGCCAGAGAACGATAACTTTCATGAGGGTCATCATCAGGCTCGTGCACGTAATATTTTGATGGGAGCACGGCAGTAACTCTGATTTCAAACCAAGAAAACCACATTGTCATGTACGAAAAGGCTGGAATTCACCCTCTTTATTTCAGGAAAGTCAGAACTTGCTCATAGCTTTTCCAATGCGGACATGGACATCCATTAAATGAAATATCCTAGTTTGATGTAAAGCTGGGGGGAAGAGCAAAAAGTGCTGTACATACCTGGAAATGTTATCGTTCTCTGTCCGTGCAAGAAGGAAAAACATGGCCAGACCGGACTCGCTGGGTTTTGGTTAAATTCCTTGATGAACTCGGTACAAACCAGAATGTGGCTCACATGCCAGTCTGGCACGATACACTGGCACGACACACTGGCACGACACATTGGCACGACACACTGACACGACACACTGACACGACACACACTGGCACGACACACTGGCACACCTATACCATTCAGGACAACTGTATGGACTCCCCCCTTTCATCAACCTGAAAATTCAGACGCTGTCCACTTCATCAACCCTACAACTGTTTTCCAACACTCACGAGCCCGACAACCTTGCACCCAGCTGGAGAATGAACGGTCTTCACTGCTTGTTGCCCACAGCCAGCGCATTTGTTCTCTTCTTTTAGACCTTTGTGCATCATAGGACACACATTGCATGCACACAGACGTCAGTGCACGCAGCCGCACCTGCAGCTCCCGCATTCGCTCCTGTGCTGCTTGGTGCTCTGTCCGCAGCCTGCTGCGCTCGCTTGCACTGGCCTCCAGCAGCTTATACGTGTGCGCCAGCTCAGCGTCCTTCTCAGCCACCATGCTCTGCACGGAAAAAGGTGGCACAAACGGTGTCCAATTTGACGGATACCGATTACATTCCCACTCTTCTTGCAGAGAAAAAAAAAAAAATATGGGGAGTGGCTTTCACTGCTTGCATAGTTTCATCTTTTTTTCTTTTCTTGCTCAATGATTAAGCAGTTAGCTAAACTTATACAAAACCTCCTAGTCCAGAAGCTGTAACATAGTATCTAATATGATATAATGATAATATAACAGGGTTGTAGCCCACATAATATAATATATCACTAGGGTTGGCCAGAACCATATATATACGGTTTACATACGGTGTATATATACGTTTTTGGCCAACCCTATATATCACCCCGCTACAGGAAGGGTACGCTGCTCTGTTGGCTGCTAATATAATCACAGTGCATGACCTGCATGCGCGGCGAATATCAATGACACCTTTTAAATTCAGGCTGCATGACAATGGCGAGTAAAACTGTGTTACCTAAAATAATAAATTTATATGAATCAATGGGCTGTAAAGGAATGAAGGGCAGCAGGAACCAGCATGGGCCTGGAGCTGGCTCCTGGCGAGTGATGCCAACACCTGCACCCCACAAAAAGCTTGTGAGCAAGCCTGCCTTGGTAGCCTAGTGGCTCCTCTTTCTCAAACTATGTGGGGGATTTTTTTAGGGTTGGCCAGAACCTTATATATATACTGTATTTGACCGTAATTTTGGTGACTTCCCTGCCACAAATACCGTATATACACCGTATACATACGGTTCTGGTCAACTCTAGTTATTCTATGTTCCACTTTAATTGCGACCCTTTTACCTGCATGTAAGATATGTCAGCTTCCCTGCGCTGTGTCCTTCTACGTTTCACCATATTTGTAGGGTTGGCCAGGACCGTATATGGGATTTTTGCATATGTATATATATATATATATACGCCGTATAAACCGTATATAAACCGTATGGGGAAATTCGACCTTTCCGGAATTAATTTGTAGGGGGGTCATTTTGTAGCTCTTGAAGAGCTCTGATCGTGTACCCCATTAATATTAACCAGAAATAAAAGGTAGGGGATCTATGCTTGCCCAAAGAGGCCAAAACACACAGGCCTGTGCCTGCACACACGGTCACTGTCAAGAGACCCGTCTTCTTCACCCACCCCCTCAACTGATGACCCCGTTTGTGTATGCACGTGTGTTTGTGTGTGTAAGTGTGTGTGTGTGTGTGTGTGTGAGTGGGAGTGTGTGTGTGTGTGCGTGTGTGTGTGTGTGTGTGTGTGTGTGTGTGTGTGTGTGTGTGTGTGTGTGTGTGTGCGAAAAAAGGTACATGCATGCATGCGTGTAGTGCGTGCATGTGTATTTGCACGCGTGCTGGGATTCGTGTATGCTCGCGTGTACGTGTGCGTGTGCGTGCATGTGTTTGTGCATGCTTGTGTGTGTCGTGTGTGCATGTGAGTATAGTGTGTGTGTGCATGTTTACGTGTACGCGGACATGCGTGTCCGCGCGCTTGCTTATGGTTGTATGCATGCGTGGGTGCATGCATGTGCGTATGCATCTGCGTGCGTGCTGAGGTTCGTGCATGCATGCGTGTATGTGTGCGTGAGTGAGCATGTACATGTGTGTAAACGTGTGCACGTGCATGTACCTTTACGCACGTGTGTGTTTGTGTGTGCATCTGTGCACACAGGTTTGCGTGCATGTATGTGCGTGCGTGCAGGGGTGCGTGCATGCACATGTTTGCGCATGCGGGGGTGCGTGCATGCACATATGCGTAAGTGAAGAGTGTGCATGTGCCGTTTCTGTTCCTGCATCATTTCTGCCCTGGAAACCTTCAGAGGGGTTGGCTTGCATGCCCTGCTCATACTCAAACTCTGGTGCTCCTGCTTCTAAACCCCTTGATGTTGAGCCACTGGCTGCTGTTGAACCATGTGTGGGATTCCCTTCCATGAGGGACACGGCTTAAACACAATCAAAATTGCCGAGAACAAGGGCTTTGGAATTTGTGGTCTTGAAGGCCAGTGGAAGGTCGTTTTTGACCACTCATTTAGACCGTGTATATACGTCTACATACGGAAAAATCGTATATACACCTATTATACGGCGTATATTTACGCCGGCTAAAATTCACATACGGTCATACGAATACGGATACGGAGAAAAGATTATGTATAACTCCGTATATATATGGTACAAATATATACAGCGTATATAACCTTATACGGTTCTGGCCAGCCCTACTTATTTGCAACCCTTTTACCTGCATGTAAGAGATGTCAGCTTCCGAGCGATCCGCACGCATCATAACCTCCTTGTACATGACCTCATATGCAGCGTATATAAAGTTATACGGTTCTGGCCAGACCTACTTATTTGCAACCCTTTTACCTGCATGTAAGAGATGTCAGCTTCCGAGCGATCCGCACGCATCATAACCTCCTTGTACATGCCCTCATACCGCTGCAGCTCCAACACCTGTTGGACAAAATAAAAAAACAGGCATATGGTGTCGTCACCGTCGACATGTGCTGATTGGGGTGCTGCAATCATTGTTTTGCCAAGCTGCACAGCTGCGTACGACTGCTGTACAATTGGTCTACACACTCAACGGCAGGGCCACTGTGACTCCTGTCTGCAATTCCCTCTCTTCTCATTCTCACTAAGACGCGTAGCTGTCCGCATATAGTGCTGCTATACAAGCTGCTACAAAACCTCAAGCTGCGACTAAATCTCTTTTCTCATTTTTACTAAGACGCGTAGCTGTCCGCATATAGTGCTGCTGCAAGCTGCGACAAAATCTCAAGCTGCTACAAAACCTCACAGCACCTGTTGTTGCTCCATGTCGAGCTGGGCCACTAACGCCTTTTGCATTTCAATTGCTTTCGTCTCGCGCTGCGTCATGGCCTGCGGGTACCATCATGAAATATTGCGGGTACTATCGTGAAACCATATTGCGGGTATGAAACCATATTGTGGGTACCATCATGAAAATTGCGGGTACTATCAAGAAACCATATTGCGGGTACTATCGTGAAACCATATTGCGGGTATGAAACCATATTGTGGGTACCATCATGAAATATTGCGGGTACTATCATGAAACCATATTGCGGGTACTATCATGAAATATTGCGTCATGGCCTGCGGGTACCATCATGAAATATTCAACAGGTGAGGAAAGAGGGCCCGGGTGTAAGCAGGGGGCTCACATCACAGTTGCCTCAGACTTGCACTGTGTCAGAAACGGAAGACATTGTAATTGTGCCTCAGACTTGCACTGTGTCAGAAACAGAAGACATTGCAATTGTGCTTCAGACTTGCACTGTGTCAGAAACAGAAGACATTGCAATTGTGCCTCAGACTTGCACTGTGTCAGAAACAGAAGACATTGTAATTGTGCCTCAGACTTGCACTGTGTCAGAAACAGAAGACATTGCAATTGTGCCTCAGACTTGCACTGTGTCAGAAACAGAAGACATTGTAATTGTGCCTCAGACTTGCACTGTGTCAGAAACAGAAGACACTGCAATTGTGCCTCAGACTTGCACAGTCAGAAGCTGAAGACATTGCAATCGTATCACGTGAAGAAGAGAAGACAGGGTGTGAGCAGAGGCGTTTCCCACTTTAATTGCCTTGGTGAAGCGCCCTGCCACGCAGGCATTTTGATAGGCAGGGTGAGACACAATGTTTCCGGGGTGCAAGAAGAGGGTTTAGGGTTTAGGGTTAGGGTTTAGGGTTAGGGTTTAGGTTAGGGTTTCATTTTGATAGGCAGGGTGAGACACAATGTTTCCGGGGTGCAAGAAGAGGGGGTTTGCACTCTGACTGCCTCGTTATCAACCAAGCAGAGCTGCTCATCGTGATTGCATGCCTGCTGTGCTAGTCATCTGGATACGCCGTATAACCGTATCCATACATGGGATTTCCCGACCATACATGGGATTTGGCTGACCGTATATATACGGCGTATACACGGTTTAGACCGTATATGGACTGAATTTGCAGGTGGTGCAGTTCCATTCCCAGCAACATTAGCTCTTTTTGGTCAATTTTATTTTCTCGCGCCTCTTCTACTGAGCTCTTCCTTTGCTTCCCTTTTCTATTGATGCTTGTGTTTTGCATTATGATATTTAGTTTTATTGGTGGTTATGGTAGTTGATCTCCCTTATGCACTGAAAGAGGCATTTTTTAGTCTTTATGCCTTGAAGCAGGCCTAGCTCCCTGACCATTGATTTTTTGGGTTTAAAAGGTGGGGTCATGCGTACTCAACTCTTTAAGAGCTGCAACAAGACCCCCTATGAATTTATGTTGAGTGAACCCATTTCCCCTCGTATACGGTATATATGGAAATACGACGCATATACGGTCATGTCCGGCGTGTGTGCAGTATACGGAAAATCCCATGTACGGTTTGGCCAACCCTACTGAAAGCGCTTTGTACCTTGCAGCAGCTTACCGGAGGCACTATATTTGATTTTGGTCAGCATGACCATCTAGCATTGAGTGCAGCAATTTGGCGTGTTGTGTGAGGAAAGTATTTTGTAAGCATGCTACACTGTACATATTCGTGGTTGTCGCATTGCCAAACAATACCATCCACGAGTAAATTTGCCAAACCTGTCCATGTGTCATCAATCTCCATAAGACGTACCTGGTTCAAGTCAGCCTGCTGAGTAGCGAGGGCAGTGCTGTAGGCCCTTGAGCCACTAAATTGATCATTTTCTTCATGGGACAGCATATCATGGGCTCTGTCACTGCAGGTACAGGTGTGTGTGTGTGTGTGTGTGTGTGTGTGTGTGTGTGTGTGTGTGTGTGTGTGTGTGTGCGTGTGTGTGCCTGCGAGAGTGTGTGTGTGTATGTGTGTGTGCGCGTGCGCACGGACGTGTGCGTTTGTGGACGCATATTTTGTGTTTATCGTGCGTGCCTAAATACATGCAAAAAAACAAAGTATTACAGTGTATTACAGTGTTTGACTAACTCGGAGTTGGCTACTCGTGCTGCACTTTCAGGACAGTCAAGCATTGCGTTAAAACATGCAGCCTCAGGTTACAGGTGCTTACAAATCAGGGTGGGGCTCAAGGTGGGCTTCCTCCACATTCTCAGGGCTGTCCGGGTCAATCATATAGACCCGTTGTAGCTGCTGGACCTGCTCTCCCCCGTCATCCCAGCTATTACTGCCATTCCAGCCTTGAGAAGCACATGTAACCTGCTGGGTGGGTGCTCAAAAGTGCTTAGGTTGCGGCCTGCCGCAATGCTGACTGCGTCCCAGAGATTCTCAAGAAAATCGCTCACCTGACTAGGCGCACTGGGCCTGCTATGAAGACACAGGTGCAGGGGGTTTCTCCTCCTTCTGCTGTGTGCTACAGCCCCCCCACCAACGCAGCTCTGAGCCTGCTCAGAGCGGGGACACCGGAGTTAAAGCTTGCTTTCGAGTAGGTTAAAGCCTTTGAACGTAGGCACGATACAATTGCACGATACTATACATCCGGTCCCAACGCACACACCTCCGGTCCACTTCGCAAGCGAAAATTTTCCAGACTACCGGTACGCGCTTGCATTTTTGTCGGAAAAGTCAAAACACTTTTGTGCAGTAAAAGGAAAGAATAGCTTTATTGCAATAACTTAGTGTGGTAAAATGTTGGTCAATTATGTTACTTGCTAATATCTTACTTCAAAAATTATAAATAATGATTCTTTCACCAGGCACAGCAGCAGCGCAATGCAACACCCGCAGACCCTGTCCAATAGGCCGTTCCAATGTCGGATCCTTACCACACGGCACTAGGCACGGCCTTTCTTCGTCAAAACCCTTCCTTCTCCCCAGCCACGTCACTGGACAAGTTTTCAGAGCATCAAACGGCCTCAACAGGCCAGTCCGTTGCAGTGTTGCAGCGCCTGAGCAGGCAAGTTAATTTAAGTACAGGCAGTGCAGAGCTTCTGTGGGGCTGTTCACACTCACCCATTGCATGTGCCCGGACAGTACAAAGTATCACTAAAGTCCCGCACATTGCGCATCCACTCTCACATAAGATCACACCCAGCATAGTGTAGCGCCACGCACGTAGCCGTGGCCCGACATGGACGCATGATGTGTGGCACCCACACGTACACTTGCGCATCGAGTGCTTGCAAACACACTCTCAAATTTAATCAAAAAACACGCACAGGTGGACACACATATACACTCAAACACGCACGCCTATGCATACAACACACGCACGCAGCTGCAAGACGAACACACACCTCAATTGCTCACACTCAAAATACGTACTATCAGGTGTACTCCTCTGGGCCTTCACGGGAGCCAAGCACGCTTACAGAGATGTCTGAGGTGCATCTTTGGAAGGATACGCTCCGGCTGCAAACTCAGTGTCTACCTGTGGCACCAGGCACCTCCACCATTCGCAGCCTGGATTGGGGTGAGAGTAGTCATGTGTAGGGAGAGTCGGCCAGAACCACCTGTGCGCAGCTCATACATGCACATGTACACATGTATGGTGATTTTTGTCAGGAAGTCCCATAGTTTGCAATCGCGCACAATCGTTTAGCACCATTCTGCCAATTTTAAGGTAAAAGTATTGAATGATTGTCTTTACTGTTGAACTCAGAAGTACTTGTTTGTAGGGTTGGCCAGAACCGTATATTGCCGTATGTGACCGTATATTTGGTGATTTCCCTGCTTATTAATTGAATATTCACCTTATGTATACATTGATGGCCAACCTTACATTGTCATGGTATTTTTGGTGTACATTTGGTGATTTCCCTGCCAAAATTACCGTATATACACCGTAAATAGTATATAGTGTATATATATAGTCAGTCAGCCATATAGATATGGTTCTGTCCAACCCTTCTTATTTGGACACTCTCTGTTACACCTGGATTGGGGTGGGTGAGTGCTGCGTGTAGGTCTGTGAGTGAAGACGCATGGGGTGAGCATCGCAGTGTTGGCAGTAGCATATACTCTACTCTGAATGTGTATGAGACGATTTGAAGGCCAATGATGTGACTCCAAAGCCTCTTCCAGTGATTTTCCATCCACTGAGGGTCTTGCTTGCACATTTGTTTTCCATCAGCCGAGGGTCTTACTCAAACATTTGGCAGAGCAGGGTGCAATTACGTTACTGACTGAGCAAATTGAGAACTGTAGTTTTAGAGATGTGAGGCACTTTTGAGGGTATGGAGTTCTGAAGGGATCTCATGGTGGGGGGCAGGCTTTAATTAAAGTGTGAGCCGGGAAGTTCAGTGCTATTAAAGCTTTTCTTCTACCTTCCAAATACCTGATTTGCTGGATTGCCTAGGTGCTCGCAGTTCCATGATGCTGCTAGTATACCCACTAGTGTATTTAATTGCTGCACTGCACTGCACTGCATGCGCACTGCTCCATGCTGCCAGTATTTAATACGTAATCAACACGGCCAGCACATAATTAGGGTTGGCCAGAACCGTATATATACACCGTATATGACCGTATATTTGATGATTTCCCTGCCAAAAATACCGTATATACACCGTATATATATGTTTCTGGCCAACCCTACACATAATACTTATGCAAAGCACTGCCAGGATGCACAAGTACCCCTGCTCCTAGTAGTTTAATCAATCACTGCACCGTCGAAACGAATCAGTAACTCGGTTACCCACCTCCCTTCTCACACTGCAGATAGGAACAGGTTCGACATCGAGTTTGGGTAAGTTTTCTGTTTCCCTTTGTAAACGTCTGTACTTTATCCTTGTAATGAAATATGAAATTTCCTGGTCCTTCTTCACGCCTTGATCCAATTTGTCCCTGTCGCACAAACGCATCCCACGGCCCCATTGTTTGCATAGGCACTCTTCTCAAAGGGTGTATCCAATTGCAGGCAGGCAATGGATCAGTCCTGGATCTGCACAATATTGCAAGACACCCTGCGTCCACTCCAAAAAAAAGCACCCCCTGAATTGCACTGGCACAAGCCACCTGATTGTACCCACAAATGTGCGTGTTAGTAAGAACAGTTGGTTGTCTTGCGTGCAGGCTAGAGAATGGCACCACCTACAACGCCTACCTAATGTGAGTGTCAGCAGCTTGGGCTTGAGTACCCGGCATGCACGTAATTGATGCATTATAGCATGCATGAACTGAAAAACATTACACAACATAAACGTGTGAGTGTGAAACATCAAATACACTCGTTGTGCAAGTGACAAGATGGCGCTCCATTCACACACACACACACACGCACACATGCACACACACATGCACTCACACATGCACGCATCCACGCACGCATGCATACACACACATGCACGCATGCATGCACGCATGCATACACACACATACAAACACACATGACACACATGCACACCCATACACTAACACACACATGCACACACACACATGCACGCATGCATGCACGCATGCATACACACACACATACACACATACAAGCACACATGCACACCCATACACTAACACACAAATACATGCAAACCCGTACACTAACACACACAAACACACACGTACGCACAAGCACACGCTGTCCTAAAATGACCCATGCATACACACACATGCACACATACAAACACACATGCACACCCATACACTAACACACAAACACACACGTACGCACAAGCACACACTGTCCTAAAATGGCCTGCGTCTTTTTGCAGTGTGGGCGACAAAGTGGCGCTCGTGGATGCCTCACACGAAAAGTTCCACGACCTGTGGATGGAGACCTTGGAGAAGCAGCTCAAGGCCTTAGGTCAGAATGTGCAGGACAGCATGAATTTGCTCAGTCTAGCAGAAGCGCACTTGATTCCCTTCTTATTTATATGATTGAGGCACGCACATTTATGCTGCCTCTCTTGCTGGGTTTCAAAAAGGTTACCCCAAGGCAACAGCACACACACACACACACAGACACACACACATACACACACAGCTGACCCCCCCTACTTTCGCTGTCGTTTGTGTTTTGACTTGTTTAAATGTGCAAACCTGCCACGCCATCGGGGTGGTCTGCACGATAATGCCTAACAAAACGTTGATGCCCCTGCACTGAGCCACGCCCATTCTGGCTTCGTCACCTCTGCGCCAAACACCTGTGCCCACACTGATGAGTTCAGAACTCACCACACCCACTGAACTCATCTCGGTGACACCTCACGCAACCCACCCTCCCAAACAGGGCGTGACCGCATCGACTACGTATTCGTAAGCCACACAGAGCCAGACCACAGTGGCCTCATCCCCTCCGTGCTAGACCGCCACCCTGAAGCCACGGTGTGCGGGTCAAAGGTGGCCCTCACCTTCCTGCAGGTACAAGGCCTGCGCTTGATAATTGAGCAGGGTTGGCCAAAGTTGTATGTAATTACGCCGTATATATGGTACTCACCGCAGGGATTATCCGCTATATACATATACCGCGTATGTATACGGTTTTGGCCAACCCCATAATTGAGGCGCGCTGCGTGATCTTCAGCGTGTGCTCCCTTTTTGAAAGCATCTCTGTGCTCTGAGCTGTCACTCGCTAGCCGCAGTGTGCGGTATAAGGCGGGCCCCTTATTCTCATGAGCACGAGCATGTTGCAAAAAATGTGTGAAAACATGAACAAGATGTTTATAAATGGTCAATATTATATTAGTTGTAAATAGTTCCAGCCAAGTATGTGCCTGTCACTGTTAAATGCACGTAATATCAGACCACACCCTTACAAGCTGTGTTAGCTAGCTCAGAGCACAACTTGCCATTTCATTGTCCAGATTGGTAGGTTGGGCATGGACGTTCCCTTTCACATTAATTCCAGGATGCTCGAAATATGCACTGCTCCGTTATACAATTTGCGCTGTACTTGTTCAGCGACACACACACACATGCACGCACACACACATGCACGTCACAGGGATTGACCCACCGTCCTTTCACCAGCCAGCAAGTCAAGGGTGGCGACAAGATAGACTTGGGGCAGGGACACGTTATGGAGTTTGTCATGGCCCCCAACTTGCATTGGTGTGTTTGCTTCCTTTTTGCGCCCTGCCTGTAAGAAATCATGTGTGGAAATGAGGTAGCCGGGTCTTGAGCCCGTGCCTGCAGCTATTATAATAATAACAGCCCAGGACTACCTCGAGAGTCTAAATAGTCTGGGGAGTCTGTTATGTCTGTTCGGTGATCTGAGGTTAAGGAGAGGTTATGTTACACTGCCGCACGAGCGCGCTGCACTGGCGGATTCCTTTTTCGTCGCACCCTGCTGGACGATTAATTTCGTCGCATTAATTTGCTGGTCGTCGCATTATTAATTTGCTGGACGATTAATTTCGTCGCACCCTGCTGGACGATTAAATGCAGGCCCCCGACCTACAGTGCCTTTTGTCTGGATCTCTGTTGCACACGCGCATCGTGCTGTGCCCACACTTTGTCGTGATGTGCTCCTTTCTTGCTCCCCACAATGCCTTTTGTCTGGATCTCTGTTGCACACGCGCATCGCACTATGCCCACACCTTGTCGTGATGTGCTCCTTTCTTGCTCCCCACAATGCCTTTTGTCTGGATCTCTGTTGCACACGCGCATTGCGCTATGCCCACACCTTGTCGTGATGTGTTCCTTTTTTGCTCCCCGTTGCTGGAGTGGAGCTGACCTCCCACTTGGAACCTCAATGCACCGCTTTCTCAGTCCTTGCTGATTTGGTGGCATCCTTGTATGTTTTCTGCTGAACAAGTGTCCTGCACGTCATGGCCCCTCATTTGCACCACCCACGGGTGTGTTCACATACAGGCCCGGTACAGCACACACACACACACACACATACACACACACACATACACACACATGCATGCATACCTACACACAACACACACACATACATACACACGCAAACACACACACGCGCACACACACCCACATATTCACACATCCACGCGCACAGGCCGGACACCCTGTTCACTTATGACCACTCGACGGGTGTCATGTTCACGTGTGACGCGTTTGGTCTTCACTTCTGTGACGAAAACGCCTTTGACGTGGACCTCAACAAGATCTCCCAGCACTACAGGTGGAGATGACCCCTATAACATTACCAAATACAAATACACATGCACATATGTTGCGTGTGACTGTTACTCACACGTGTGTTTAGGGTTGGCCAGAACCGTATATACATATACAATGTATGTACAGTATTTCTGGCAGGGAAATCACCAAATATACGGTTATGTATACGGTTCTGGCCAACCCTACGCATGTTGAGTGTGGCTGTTGTTGCTTATATACATGTTGCGTGTGGCTCTTACCCATACATATGTTGCGTGTGGCTGTTATCTACATGTTGCGTGTGGCAGTTACTCAACCTGAACTTTTCAAGTTGAATGCGGGCGGCAATGGATGGAAGAACTCTCAACGAGTCTACACAGAATGCCATGTTTCCTGCAGATCTATCTGTACATGCATGCACCAGCCAGGGCATGTGCCATGCATGCAACTGCTCTTTCACGCAAGCGTGCAGGAGTAAGTGCTGCGCACATGCACGCATATGCGCATACACACACGCTCATACACACGCATGCACGCACGCACGCATGCACTATCACACACACATACACGCTCACACACACAGACATACACACACACACACAAATGCACAAACACACACACACGTAGGTTCTACTACGACTGCCTGATGCGCCCCAATGCAAAGAGCGTGACTACCGCGCTGCGCAAAGTCAAGGATCTGCCCTACACCACCATTGCCAATGGGCACGGGCCTATCTTGAAGTGGGTGGTGGTAAACCTTCACCAACTTCTAATGCTGATGCTGGTTTTGCTTGTTAACAAAATGTCACGGACTTCACCCCCCTTTAATAGAGGGGGGGTGAAGATGAGAGTGTGTTGCACGCAGCGTGCATCGTGCCCGTAACTTGAGCAATCAAGCGCACTTATAGGGCCAAAACCCTACATGTATCATATCTATCTTATATGAGTGTACGGTGTGTGCGCGGTGTTTTTAGCAGCAGTGAATTTCCATACGTACGGTCGTATACGGTGCATATATGTACAAACCTGGCCAACCTTATTTCTGATTTCCCTTCCCACCCATACCTTGACAAGCGCAGCTTGTTCCCTCACTTGGAGGGCCAATTTATCGTGAGCCACTTCACTTGGTTTACAATTTTCAACCTTCTTGTGCCTGGACACAATCCCCACCGTCGTTGCAGCTTAGGATCTGTGTAACCTCTGTCATCTTGTCAAGCACCACACACCTTGCACTCTGCTGTGTGTGTATGTTTGTGTGTGTGTGTGTGCGTGCGTGGCTGTAGATACAATGGGACACACCCTATACTGTGCTGTATGTGTGAGTGCGCGGTTGCAGGTACAATGGGAATCCCATTCTGAAATGCACCCTACACTCTGCTGTGTGTGTGCGTGCGTGGCTGCAGGTACAATGGGAATTTCATTATGGGATACACCCTACACTCTGCTGTGTGTGTGTGTGTGTGCGTGCGTGCGTGGCTGCAGGTACAATGGGAATCCCATTATGGGATACACCCTACACTCTGCTGTGTGTGTTCGTGCGTGGCTGCAGGTACAATGCGAATCCCATTATGGGATACACCCTACACTCTGCTGTGTGTGTGCGTGCGTGCGTGGCTGCAGGTACAACGTGGAGGAGTTGGTGGGGCAGTACGGCGCTTGGAGCGCTGCCATGTCCAAGGCCGGCACCAGGTATACATTTGTGTGTGTGTGTGTGTGTGTGTGTGTGTGTGTGTGTGTGTGTTGAAGACTGGAACCAGGTATGGTTTCGTTTGTGTGTTTGTGCAAATGGCCGAGGCCGTCCTATGTGAATGGTTACGCATGTGTGTTTGTGTGTGTGTGTGTGTGTGCTTGTGTGTGGCAGCGTGAGGCAATTTCACCAGGCATGTCGTGTGTGAGCAATGCGTTTTTGTGGCACATTGCACATACCGTGCGTTCAGGAGTGTCTGTGAGTGTGTGTGTGTGTGTGTGTGTGTGTGTGTGTGCGTGTGTGTGTGTGTGCCCTTTGGATGCCAACATTGTGATTTGAGCGTGCCTTTGCGTTCCTGTGCATCACACTTGATGATGGTGTGCATCACACTTTAAAATGGTGGGCATCACACTTTAAAATGGTGGGCATCACAATTGATGATGGTGTGCATCACACTTTAAATGGTGTGCATCACACTTGAGTGAGAAGCTAACTATGGAAACTATAGTAACTATTGAACTATTGTAACTATTGTGTAACCTCCCCCTCTGTGCAGTGTGGCAGTGCTGTACGCTGCTGAGTACGGATTCAGTGACCGCCTCAGCCAAACGCTGGCTAAGGGTATCACCAAGGCAGGCGTGCAGGTGTGTGTGTCAGTGTGTGTGTTTGTGTGTGGGTATGGGTGTGCATGTGCGTGGTACGTGTGTGTGGGTGTGGGTGTGGGTGTGGGTGTGGGTGTGGGTGTGGGTGTGGGTGCGGGTGTGTGGGTGTGGGTTGGTGGGTGTGGGTGTGGGTGTGGGTGTGGGTGTGGGTGTGGATGTGGGTGTGGGTGTGGGTGGATAGGTGTGG
>Ga0307968_1002470_pt1 | contig 15381 bp, 15 predicted proteins | sample OrgLakmetagen650_FD_201834 | JGI IMG/M metagenome (GOLD analysis project Ga0307968, IMG submission 201834) | Saline water microbial communities from Organic Lake, Antarctica - #650 | ecosystem: Environmental > Aquatic > Non-marine Saline and Alkaline > Saline | place: Antarctica: Organic Lake... | reverse complement strand
CATACATACATACATACATACATACATACATACATACATACATACATACATACATACATACATACATACATACATACATACATACATACATACATACATACATACATACATACATACATACACACGCTCATGCCAATGCGCATCTGCTTGTGCGTCCTTAAGCACTATGCGCATAGCAGATCACACAAACACAGGGAGTTAGCTCTCCAATCTGCTCCTTCGTCTTCTTTTGTTGTAGGAATTGGAGGCCTGTGCTGTGCGGCTCTCTTAGCACGCTATGGCTTCAAGGTGTGTGTGGACAGCAGCACATCAATGTCCTTTAAGTTAGGCAAGATTATCAAGCACCGATATTGTTGCATCCTGATTTAAGAGGCTCGCATTGCCAGTATCCCACCCCTCTTTTGCTCTGCAGGTCACTGTCGTTGAGTCACACTATCTACCTGGAGGAGCTGCACACTCCTTTAAAGTCAGGGGATACTCCTTTGATGCAGGTACATACGCCACATAATCCCGCCCCTTTCCTTGCACTGTCTGAAGCTGTTACACGCATTTTCCTCCGCATGATTGCGGCTGAATCCAGCTCTTAGATCCTAAGAGAAAAATGTTTAAAAATGTTTAAAAATGTTGTTACCCTTTAGCTCAAGAGTGAGGAAATGGTCAGTACACCTATGTACGGAGCGCTCGGTGCTGGTTTTACCAAAGTTGTTAGGCAGCCCATCTTGACACTCCACCGTACAATTTGTGCATATTTGCTTTGATGAATGGGCATGCCAATGGGTGTTTATGCTACGCTTCTACCCTGTCGTCTGAAGAATGATCCATCTTACCCTTGGGAGATGACAGTTCAAACCACTCTTACCATTTCATGAGTCAAACTGAAAGCATGCTTGCTCTTAGCTTTCAGAAGACCTTCCTCCTCCTTAGGCTCGAAGCTACGTAGCGCCACTGATATTTTCATTCATTTGACGCTCCTCAGTAACGGAATGAGCACATATTTTCTTTCATTTGACGCTCCTCAGCAACGGAATGAGCACATATTTTCATTCATTTGACGCTCCTCATTAACGGAATGAGCACGGTCCAGTGACTGTTCAACAGTTCCTGGCTGATTACTCTCGCCTTACGCTCGAAATGCTGTCAAAGCCTTTTCTCTAAGCCCGTGCTCTCTAAAGAAGCCACCCCCTTGTAGTGCCTGAAAAAAGTTAAGATACCTTTTTCACGGGTATTGTGCCTTTTCCAGGTCCTGCTGGTTCCGCAAAACTTGCATTTCACTCCTTTTATTCTGGTACCCTCAAAGCCTCCTTTATATTTTAGAGGATTTAAATTGCCCTTCGAAGATTCGTTCTTATGTTTGCTCTGCCTCTCTACCCCTGCCTTCAGGGCCTTCATTCTTCCTGGGCCTCAGCAATGAAAGGGGTACCTCCTCAAACCCCTTGAAACAAGTGCTTGATGCCGTATCGGAGGAGGTACCCAGTAAGCAGTATGATCGGGTGAGAGGGTTTGTGGTCCGTCCCAGTTTGAGCACGGTCTCAGCTTGCGCGAAAAAGAGTATTTTTGCAGCAGGAAAACCTCCAGTTTTGAGCTTGCTTCAGTTTATGAGCAAAGCTGCAAATCATTCAGTGAAGTGGCATGGTCCCTGTTGAACAAAATCTTTCATTCCTTTACTGCTAAACGTACAGTCAATATGGTCACACAAGCCTAAATTGAAGAAGGATCAAATTTACTGGCGTGTGTTTGGCTTACCAAATAGATTTTTGCATGAGCTTGACAACCCTCAGATGGTTAAGCTTGTCAGAAATATATCAGCCTTCAAGCCCCAAAACTATTAAGCGATAGTCTTCTGTAAGGTACAATGTGCAAGCACAAGAATGAATACTAGTAAGAGAGAGACTAAATTTGGAACAAATTGGTCCGCGATTCTCACAAACCACTGGCTCTGTCCACAGCTGACCCTCACGCAAGCACTCGCACCACGCACTTGTTTGCCCCTCACAGTGGATCGTCTACACACAAGATGGCACCTTTCCTTGTGTTGCTGGGCGCGAGGCCTACCTTGCCAACGTTGAGCTCCAAGGGGGAAGAGAGGCACTGGAGCAGTACTTGAAATTAGAAAAGGAGCTTGAGCCGTTGCAGCAGGTGATGTGAGCTTGCTATCTTTTTACAAGTGGTGGTTGGTTTAAATTGTGCAATCGTGCAATGATTTCTGACGAGAATGTCTGTCTGTGTCCCCTATAAGCTTCACTGATCAGGTCTCACAAGTTTGGTCTCGCGAGGAAACACTGTGTACTTGGATGCCAGGTGCTATTTTGCAGCCTTTGTTCATTTTTCATTTTGCATGAGGGTATGAAGTAGGCTGTAACAATCTAGTACGCAGGAGGAAAGCGTGTTAATTCGTTAACAATATCCTGGTTCCTTTTGTTGATGACGAGGGGGATGGCTTATGCTGCCAACCTATTCTCTGCCGCTAGTTTTGATCCAGATAAAGGTAAAAAAGTTGTGCATATGTGCATTTACTAGACCCGTAACACCTTGCTCTTTTTTCATTCAGAAATACAACTTGTGGTGCACAAACAGTTGCAGACATAAGTTTTCCAGGCAGGAAGCATCCTTGACTCGTTCCCTGACTTAACTTGCTTCGCAGGGTGCTGCCCTCCTCCCTGCAGCAGAAGCATACTTAACTCTTAACTCATTTGCTGACTTCACTTCCTTCGCAGGGTGCCACCCTCTTCCCTGCAGCAGAAGCATACTTAACTCGTTTGCTGACTTCACTTTCTTTGCAGGGTGCTGCCCTCTTCCCTGCAGCAGAAGCATACTTAACTCGTTTGCTGAATTCACTTCCTTCGCAGGGTGCCACCCTCTTCCCTGCAGCAGAAGCATACTTAACTCGTTTGCTGACTTCACTTCCTTCGCAGGGTGCCGCCCTCTTCCCTGCAGCAGCAATCAGGTCAGATCTAGGCATGATGTTCACTACCGCACGCTTCATGGGACCTGAGCTGCTGGCCACTGCCGGCGTGGCTGGAACACTCACGGTATGTGTGTGGGTGTGGGTGTGTGTGCGCATGTGAGCATGCGCGTGCGTGTGTTTAGTACTAATATAGAGCACAGTGTGTGACATTTTGTGTTTTTGTGTTCACAGTAGTGTGTGTCCTGTTGCGTGAGAGTACGGTCGGCGTGCTGCGTTGTGTGGGGACTGTGAATAATTGTTATGGTTATGATGCAGGCACCTTGTTCATGGCGCTGGGTTCTTTAAGTTGTGGTCTAAAAAAGTCACTTGTACATAAGGTATGCAACTTTTACCTTGGCAGCTCCATTGCCCCCCCCACTCCACGTTGCGTTATGGTCTAAAAAAGTTACTTTTACAGTATAGGTATGCAACTTGTACCTAGTTAGACGTGCAACTTGTGCCTTGGCAGCTCCATCGTCCCCCCCACTCCACACACCCAGTGTCTCTGCACGTAAATACCTCTGGCAAGTTTCACTGGGGAAGCACGGTGTGCTCCATTCCTCTTTCCCTGTTGTATCGACCCTAAGCAAATCCCTCTTGCAAGCTTCAATACGAAAACACGGTTTTGTACCTTTCTCTTTCCCTGTCGTATTGATCCTAAACATTGCTCTGTTACAAGCTTCAATGCGGGAACACGGTGTTGTCCTTTTCTCTTTCCCTGTCGTATTGACCCTAAACATTGCTCTGTTACAAGCTTCAATGATGGAACATGGTGTTGTCCTTTTCTCTTTCCCTGTCGTATTGACCCTAAACATTGCTCTGTTACAAGCTTCAATGCGGGAACATGGTGTTGTCCTATTCTCTTTCCCTGTCGTATTGACCCTACACACCGCTCTGTTACACACTCTTCCCGTCCTTTTTTTTTTTCAACCGACAACTGCTCTTCATTTGTATTCTTCTGCTTCTAGCACAGGTATAGTTGGCACACACACAGTCACCCACATGCAAGTGCTTTGCTCTCCTTCTTTTGGTGACCCCACTTCCACGCTCTGACTCTCCTCCCCGTTCATAACGCAGGGCCCCTTTGGCAAGGTCGTGGATAAAGTTGTCACAAACAAGTGGTTGCGCGCGTTCCTGGATCTGGAGTGCTTTGTGCTCAGCGGTATGACTGCTAAGTAAGTGCGGTATGACTAAGTAAGTGCGGTTGGGGAGGGATATCCAGGTCTGTGTTTTTGCTTTTGAGCTAAATAACGACCGGTGTGCACCGCATAGTTGTTTGTGGTCATCCCTGCACAAACCGAGAGACACAAGTTGCGTTGAGTAGATAGACCATGCTCTATTTGTTGGCTAAGTAACCACTTAAATCCTTTCATATGTCTAAGGCGAAAAGGGTGCAGCTGGCATTAAACTGCATTCGTTTGCTGGTGCACAGCATCCTTGTCTGTCGTAAAAATTGATGGTTTGCCGCGCGGATTTAGTCGGCTGCACCTGCTCGTTATATCGACTAGTATTGCAGTCTGCTGTATCCATACGCTTCTTCCTGAATTACAATGAGCTTCCATAACGGAAAGCAATCATCTCCACCCTCGGACGTCTTGCCTTTGCTTTTGCTCAAAAATGTGCTTCATGGAGATTCTGCACTTTCTCACGATTCATTCAATTGGGCCCGTGGTGACACAGTACTAAAGTATACGTCATACTTGGGAATAAGCGTAGAACCTACATGTATTAATCGTGGGAATACGTGCACACTGTCCTCCCAACGGCACCCTTTCACGATTCGATTCATTCATGTGTCAATTCAAAAATGTTATTCCATTTTTGTACAGGGACACGTTGTGTGCAGAGATGGCCTTCATGTTTTTGGAAAGGTGGGAGGCGTACCTGTTCCAAGGAGAGCTTGATAAGATGCTCAGACAAGTATCCTCTTGTTGTTTGCATTGTGTAACACTTCCACTCTTTATATGCCTGGTATTTGCAGCTTGTATCTTCTAGCACCCATACTTTCACGTACTTACACAATTATAAAATCGGCACTAGCTAATAGATGCGTGACCTCAATCTGAAGCCAGAGAAAGTGGTTCAGTTCCATCCTGGTCACGTAGGATTGCTGCGTTTACGCTTTCGTAATGAGTATGTGAGATTTGATATACAGATTGCATCACTGACTCACTCAGAAGTGCCTGTGTCACTAACTTGCAGAAACGCTGGCAAGTCCGCCATTGACTACCCGGTGCGAATTGTTCTCGCCCAATGGATCACATAGTAAATGGGTAGCTTGACTGTCACGCACTGCTTAGTAAATGGGTAGCTTGACTGTCGCGCACTGCTTGACTGTCGCGCACTGCTTGGGTAGCTTGACTGTCGCGCACTGCTTGGGTAGCACAACTATGGCACACTGATTTGATAGCTCGACTACCCATACATTCGTTCGTGGGTCACACATTGATTCAGTAGGTCAGCAGCTCCTGTGCTGGTATGGGTGTTGTGAATGTCTGTTATGTATTCCCCTCTGCGCTAAAATTCTTCCAAGATGCACAGCTTGTATGTGTTGAGATAGCCCCACAAGCATCAAGGTGGACATGTGGTAGCCAGGGAATGAAAAAACAGAAAAACGTGCTTCACATCTGTCTAGCATGCACGGCTTGTACATACATTGAGACAGCGCCCTCAAGCGTTCAAGTAGGACATGTGGTAGCAATTGATACTTCTGAAACAAGTGCAGAAGTCTGGTAGAACAAACAAACTGCTTTCAATGATGACCGCTTATACCACTGTAGCAGTGACGTGAAACAACACAACCATGCCACCTGCTTCTTGTGCTCGTTGCTGTTCAGATGGGGGGAAGCAAGTCTATCGTGGATGCTTTAATCCGAGGAATCACAAAGAATGGGGGACAGATCAAACTGCGCAGCCATGTGGAAGAGGTAAGAGGCGCTTGAGGCAGTGCGTGTGCATGTCTGTTTGCTCATGCCACCCTCACATAAGGAACAGATCAGATTGTACAGTCATGTGAAGGAGGTGAGAGGCGCTTCAGGGGCGCGCCTTGTGCACGTGTCCTTACCTATCCTTACCTAAACGCGTCCTTATCCTTACCTATACGCGTCCTTATCCTTACCTATTTTTACCTATATGCATCCAACTGCATCCATACCTATCCTTACCTATCTACCGCGTGTGCACGCGTCCTTACCTATTTGCTTGTGACATCCTTAAATATGTAGGGTTGGCCAGAACTATACATTTACCGGTACGTATGGTGTAAATACGGTACTTTTATGGCAAGAAGATCACCATGCATAGGGTCATATGCGGTGCAGATATACGGTTCTGGTCAACCCTGTGACCATGCACACCATGGCCAGTGTGTAGTGGGCTAATCAGACCCAGGTGTATGAATGTTTGTTTTGGCAAAGTGGTGTGTAAATGCTGCAAACAAGCATATGGCCAGCCATAAGGGTGGTGTGTAAATGCTGCAAACAAGCATATGGCCAGCCATAAGGGTGGTGTGTAAATGCTGCAAACACTGGTGTGGAAATGCTGCAAACAAGCATATGGCCAGCCACTTTTTATGTATGCAGCTCCTATGCACCTTCGCTACTTGCCCACACCATTCATCCTTCGCCCCCTTTTGCTTCGATACCGCTCCCTTTTGGACCACGTGCAGGCTGTGTGTCTGTGACCTACATCTTATCATCTTGATCCTAAACCGACCGAAAACATTACCCAGCTGCTGTACAGATTTGATTTATTTAAGCAGCACGCTGGCCGTACCCATACGATCATGGTTAGTGAATTTGGACATGAAAATTCGGCAGACAAGTCTGTGGTTGTCATATCCAATCGTGGCCCTATCCAACCATACATACAGCCTGTCTCCACAGATCTTACTTGAAAACGGCCAAGCCAGTGGCGTGAGGCTGCGACCCTCAAACTCCAGCAAAAACACCAAGAGCATAGCTGAAGGCCAAGGCAGTAGCGGCGGTGAAGACACTGGTACTGATGGCGCAAGCAGCAACGGGAGTGCAAGCAGTAGTGGTGGCGTCCTCAGCAGATCGGCAGGAGGTGGATTGGGAGGCAGCAGCAGCGGTCAGATATTACGTGCCAAAAAAGGAGTGATCAGCAACGCGTCTGTGTGGTGGGTGCTCGTTTTCAGCTGCTCAATTCGTAAATGTGACAGTGAGCTTGCGCAATTTGCAACAGCTGTCAGGATGAAGGTGCTCGTATTCAATTGCTCAATCCGTAAATGTGACAGTGAGCTTGCGCAATTTGCAACAGCTGTCAGCATGAAGGTGCTCGTTTTCAGCTGCTCAATCCGTAAATGTGACAGTGAGCTTGCGCAATTACAACAGCTGTCAGCATGAAGGTGCTCGTTTTCAATTGCTCATTCCGTAAATGTGACAGTGAGCTTGCGCAATTTGCAACAGCTGTCAGGATGAAGGTGCTCGTTTTCAATTGCTTAATCCGTAAATGTGACAGTGAGCTTGCGCAATTTGCAACAGCTGTCAGGATGAAGGTGCTCGTTATCAATTGCTCAATCCGTAAATGTGACAGTGAGCTTGCGCAAATTGCAACAGCTGTCAGGATGAAGGTGCTCGTTTTCAATTGCTCAATCTGTAAATGTGACAGTGAGCTTGCACAATTTGCAAGAGCTGTCATGCTGAAGCTTCTAGCAGAGACGTTTGATTGTTTTTGTTCCTAAGGAGCCTGCCTTGTCTGTCAAAGCATTCCTGCCATAAGCTATGAACCACATCATTAAAACATGTGCAATTGCGACTATGTTAGGGACATGTTGAAGCTATTGCCTAAGAGTGATGTGCCTCAGCAGTGGCGTCAGGAGCGAGAAGCCACACCGGCGGTGCGTTACAATTAATTATAAACTATTTGTATGTTAATGTATGTATGGTTGCGGGTTTTTGTGGTTCTATTTCGCTTGCATTGTGAGATGCATAGTGCTCTGTCATTATATTACCAAGGAATAAAAATAATAAGGTGGAGGAGGGGGGAGAACAACGATATCAACAACAACATTGCTACCAGGTTGTACACGACCACGACCACGACCACTCCTCCCTGACATGAACAAATTTGATTGCCGCAACAGTGATAAGAGGGGAAAGCGTCAAAGAATTCTCATCGTCCAGCAAGTCGTAGGTGTCGTCTTCGTTAAGAAGGATAGCCCAGAACATAACCAGCATCACCGAAGCGAGAAAGTACGTGGGGCTCATCACAAAATCTGACGAAAATTGTCGTAAGGTAGTAGGGTCCCAAAAGTCAGGCGCGAAAAGGCGCGTGTCAAACGTAAGCTCAGAATCAATGACGGCTGCCCCCGACGACGAGTCCCCAAGCCAGAGATTCGACGTGCGCTCTCATGAAACTCAACAGGGTTGATGAAAAGGTCAGCGTGGTGTGAACAAAGGTGCGGGAGGGGAGGAAGTAAGTGTCAGCGGCAAGAACAAAAGCGAGTGCCCCGCCGTGTACAAGCCAGGTTGCAGCCTTTTCCATCAGGGCTGCAGCAAGCCCACCAGCAAACATTGCGACAGAGTCAAGAGTCTCAAGCGTCAGGAGCGAGAAAAGCCATGAGACAAGGGCCCACTGGGCCGTGGGTCGAGAATTGGGGCGCATAGCGCCTTGCAGGAAGCGACTTAGAATAGAAGTATGCTAAAGAGAGAGTTGTGTTCTCCAAGGAATAAAAAGAATGGAGAAGGGAAGCAGAAACCGGAGAAAACCAGAAAGTGAGGACATCTCACTTTATGCTACACTACAAGAACCTGAGTTCAGGTGTTTCACACTGAACTCATAAGTTTCATGTGTTTACGTTAATGCACAACACCACCAATATAAGGTGAAGTAATGCTGTGGCGCCGACAGCGTAAGGCCATCTATCCATTGCTGCGTTTGGTAGATGTCTCGGACCGGAAGTTTCTTTGTTGCCAGCTTGTGCTACTTCATTTAGCTCGCTGCAGATAGACACGAGACCGGAATTAGCGTGTACAGTGCAAAAATACTAATGTGTACGCAGATATTATAGCAAAAACCTCACAATTATACGTTAGTGTGTAATGCATATGCTTTGTTCAGGCCACTAAGCACAGGATGGTCGCATAACAAAATGGAGAGCTTTGTATGTGCTGCTCATCAGTGATGAGAACAAAAGCATCCCTGCACCACTCCCACAACAAGCGATTCAAAACTACATGTCATTCCAGTGAGATACAATTACGTTCTTGGCCCTTTGTTATGCAATTTCATATTGCCCCTTCAAGATGCAGCTACATATTGGCCCTGTGTGATGCAGCTACATATCGTCTTTATATAATACAAAGGATGAAATGTCACTGGCGAGAAAACCATGAAGGCCTCCTATTTCTTCTGAGCAGAATAACCCACATGCTGTTGTGCGCGGCCTAAAGCACCCCTCGCACTCTGCCTGCAGCCCCTTTTTCTTCTGCTCTTCCCACCCCTTTTGCCACCCCCCACACATTTGGATCCCCTCTGCTTCTCGTGCTCTACAGCTCGACTCTTTCATCCACCTGCATTTGGGGATCCACGCCTCCAACCTGCCTAAGGACCTGGAGTGCCACCACCTCATCATCAATGATCTCTACACCGATCTCTGTAGCTCAACTGTCTCATCCACCTGCTCTGCAGCTCGACTCTTTCATCCACCTGCATTTGGGGATCGACGCCTCCAACCTGCCTAAGGACCTGGAGTGCCACCACCTCATCATCAATGATCTCTACACTGATCTGCCGGCCCCTCACAATGTCTGCATTGTCAGCATACCAACAGGTGGGCGAGTGAAGAAAAAATAGTTCCTAGCTGCTGTGTGTTTAGACTTGATGTTGTTGAGGAGGTTATTTGATGCAGCGTTTCGGTCCAGGACATATTTTTGGCTAGGTACAGGAATCTTGTGCTTTGTCAAACAGAGCTATGATTGCCTGTTTCAGAAATCTCAATGATCGATTCATTTTTAGCCTTGTGCACATTCGGTCATTTGGTTTGCATGCCTACCTCAACAGCTTTTCTGCAGGAAATCGCTCAAAAAATAAGTTACCTTTAAAGCGCCTGAAATGCTACAGCTATGTGGAACTCTGACGTACTTACAGGCCTTTTTGTATAATATATTGATTGCCTTCTCCAAAGCTATACTCATCTGCAAGGAAACTTACGAGCTTGAGGGCAGAGAAAGCTTATTGGGGTGCTTTGATAACCCCGATTGAAATCAAAGTTCACCCGCTCTCTTACACTGCTATGAGGTTTGCAGTGTTTAGCTCTTCTCTCGTGCATTATGAGATCAGAAATAGGCACACCGCATGCCGCCCATCACAACCAAGACAAAAGACGCTCACATTCACTCCGCAAAGTTTGGCCTTGAATACACAATGCTTGCATCCACTCTGCAGTGCTTGGCTGTAAACAGAAATGCTTGCACGCACTCTGCAGTGTTTGACCCCTCCCTAGCACCGGCCGGCAAAGCAGTGGTCCATGCCTACTACGCAGGTCAGTATACATATACTATATCATTCCGTGCAGTGGTATGCCTACTCCGCGGGTCAGTATATATATAATACATCATTCCGTGCAGTGGTATGCCTAATACGCAGGTCAGTATATGTATAATATATCATTCCGTGCAGTGGTGCTAACAGAGCGTCTTTCCTCCGTCAGCGTCCAAATGCTGTCAAGGCTTTTTAGGCAGTCTTTGTGAAGTTGGTTGCCTGCACAGGGTCCTCGCACCTGGAAGCAATGTAGCACACTTGCACAGGCAGTACAGTAAAGTTCTTTGGCACTACTGTAGCACATATGCACGGGCGATGCAGTAAATTTCTTTGGCATTACTGTAGCATATATGCACGGGCGATATAGTAAAGTTCTTTGGCATTACTGTAGCACATATGCACAGGCGGTACAGCTAAGTTTCACGCAAACTGTGGATTTGTTATTCATTGGGTGCTTTAATAAAGCGGGTTGTTTCTGCCAAGACTATTCCATCATTTCCTTTTGGGGGGGGGAGAGCACTTGCCAAGGCCATTAGGCTAACAAAAACAAAGGAGAGTAAAGAACCCTCACCGGTAGTGGCAACATAAAACACAGCTAGTAGAAATTGAGGGCCATTCAGGGTGCTTTAGCCCAACAATTATGTAGTAAACATATGATTGTATTATAGGCACCACATTAAAGCAATTGATGTATGGCTACTACGTGCTGGATGAGCAGAACCTGTGTAATCGCTGCTGCTTTTTTATTAATAAGAGTCTTCCGAGGATAAAAAAGGAAGAACTACTGGTAATAAAATCACCCAGTACTACTAAGCTTGCTTGGAATCAGATTGCGCTTCCTATCTCTTGATTTCTATATCTTGATTAGTTTTGCAAATGGAGAGTGACGTCCATTTTGTACAGCGGAAATATAGTGATTGCGGAAAGGCTTGAATCGCAAGTCAGGGAGTGCAGGCCCTGAAGGAGCAATGACCAACTCATGGAGCTTACACTAGCTTTTCAATGACTAACTCCATGACTAATGCACGCACTAGCTTTTCAATGACTAACTCCATGGAGCATACACTAGCTTTTCAATGACAAAACTCCATGACTAATGCACGCACTAGCTTTTCAATGACTAACTCCATTCAATGACTAACTCCATGAAGCATACACTAGCTTTTCAATGACAAAACTCCATGACTAATGCACACACTAGCTTTTCAATGACTAACACCATTTAATGACAAACTCCATGACTAAAGCACACACTAGCTTTTCAATGACCAACCCATGGAGCATACACTAGCTTTTCAAGCACATAGTTTTCATCGCAAATGGTCAAATGGTTCATGCTTTGCAGCAAATGAGCCATTCAGTTTTCATCACAAATGGTTTATGCCAAATTGCAGCAAATGAACCATACGAGTTGTGGAAAGGCTTGGACAGTAAGTCAGAAGAATACAAGGCCCTGAAGGAGCAGCGGGCAGAGCCTCTATGGCAGGTAGGCGTGAGAGAGATAGAGAGTAAAGGGTAAAAACCAATCTCAGCTTTATTTGAGGACAGGCTTTTGGCATAAAGAAACAGGGAGCTGTACACAACGTTTATTGAAGGAAGGATTGAATTTGGGTTAACTTGTGGCAAGAGTTTCGTAGTCTGGTGTTGGCAGACGACTAGAGAACTACAATACTGGGGCATGCGCATTTACCAATTCACCCCAGGATTTCCATCAAAGTATTAATGGCTTACTCACGCAGCCTTTTGATGTCACGAAACAAAGCACAAACCCTGTTCGTGGTTGTGGTCTTACTCGTGCTAGCTTACCACAAGTAAGGCTTGCCACAAGAAAGGCACAGTGCACGCGCTTGCCACAAGTAACGCTTGCCACAAGTAAGGCACAGTGCACGCGCTTGCCACAAGTAACGCTTGCCACAAGTAAGGCTTGCCACGAGTAACGCTTGCCACAAGAAACGCACAGTGCATGCGCTTGCCACAAGTAACGCTTGCCACAAGTAGGCACAGTGAACGTGCTCGCCACAAGTAAGGCTTGCCACAAGAAACGCACAGTGCACGCGCTTGCCACAAGTAAAGCACAGTGAACGCGTTTGCCACAAGTAAGGCTTGCCACAAGAAAGGCACAGTGCACGCGCTTGCCACAAGTAACGCTTGCCACAAGTAAGGCACAGTGCACACACTTGTCACAAGTAAGGCTTGCCACTAATAAGACTTGCCACAAGTAACGCTTGCCACAAGTAAGGCACAGTGAACGCGCTTGCCACAAGTAAGGCTTGCCTCAAGAAATGAACAGTGAACAGCCTTTTTGACACATAAAGTTTGCACCAGAATCTTTCTTGCAAGTTTAAAACAATGCTGCTCATGCAAAGTGCCTCCACATCTCTTCAATTGCAGGCCCTAGAAAAAGTAATCCCTGATATCCGTGCACGTGCGGAGGTGACATTGATAGGCACCCCCCTCACACATGAGCGCTTTTTAAACCGTCACAGAGGTGAGAGCCAAAAGCTTTAATTAACACGATGTATATTAACACAATATATAGCAATGTAACCTTACCTTACCTTACCTTAATTGACACGTATTAAGGTGTCAGTTTCCTCTAGCTGTTTCTTTTGTGTAGCCAGGTTTGGTTTCAGGCTTTTTCCAAGCTTCTGCTGAGATGCCCTTGAGGCATATATATAGCGTAAGTAACCTTATGGTGTCACCTACCTAAGGTGTCAGGTGCAAGATGGTCATTTCTATCTGCAGGCTGTGTTTTTTGGAGCTCCTCTGCTTTGATAAATGCCCGAAGTGTACTCAGTAAACTTGCTTTGCAAAGCGCAGGTCCCAAAAAGGGGGAAAGGGCAAGCAAGTAGTGAAGCCGTTTTTCACATCGAATGATCAATACTCAATCACTACTCATTGAAGCTTGTGGGTTTCATTGCCCTTGTTGTCACTTGCCCTGAACCTCCTCATGCTAGAACCTTTACCTGAAGCAGCCTGAGGTGCGTCTTTCATTTTCATTATGAACCGCGCTATCCTCCTCTGTGTGTCCTTTGCAGCAATGGGCCTACTAACTGCAAGGTTGTACCAACACTGCTCTTTGTTATTTTGCACGGCAGGCTCTTATGGCCCTGGCATTAGCGCTGACGGAGGGGGTGGATGGCCAGGTCCCAAAACCCCAATCCCTGGCCTCTACGTGTGTGGGGACTCAACAATGCCAGGGATCGGTGTCCCGGCTGCTGCAGCAAGGTAACAAAGAGGGCCAACACGTAAACTGCAACATGTAATGCCAGCTTTATATATGTTTTTACAGCACACTTGAGGGCTCTGGTACGCCTTACCTGTTTATGCAAGCCTGCTCTTACCATGGCATTCATATGAACCATCTCAGACACATAAAGTCATGCAACTCAGCTCTACCTTTCTGCTCACTTGTGAGCACTTGCTGTGCTTGATTTTCTGCCTACAGCGGTATGATGTGCGCCAATACCCTAGCGAGCGTGTGGCAGCACCTGGAGATGATGGACGAGCTTGTTCCCAAGAAGTGATTTTGGGTTGGTGGGGTTGAACTTGTTGCTTATATCTTGTTATTTGATTGAGACTAACATATCGTAAAGCATCTGAACATGAAAAGTGCCCAATCCATCATGAAGCTTTTACTGTCTGCATAGCTTTTTCCTTTTGTGTTACAACTCCTACTAATTCTAAAGCCATGCCGCGAAGGTTTCAGTGTGAGTGATGGTGCCACCCACACCGCCCTAAAGGATGCTGATGTCGAGAGTTCTGAAGGCTTCCTAATAATTGGTGAAAGTATCTTCAAGGTCTGTGCAAGCAGAAACGCAGATAGTTAGAACAGTACTGGCATGAAGAGCGCCTTTCAGAAGTGAGTACCCGAAGTAACTAGGTCTGCAAGGTTAACAAAAGAAGGCCTTCAGTCAAGAAGTGCAACTGCTAGCCTGCTCATAAAAAGCAAATAGTTCATCTTAACCCTAAATAACCACACTAAAATTGCTCTAGTAGCAGTTGCACGTTTTGACTGATGGCTTTATCTGTACACTCTAAAAAACTACCTTGAGTAGTGGATGCAGAGCCACACAACATGCATCCCACCTAGAGAACAAAAGGAGGAGGGGCCGGAGCGGCTTTCAATGGGGATCATGTTGTTAGAAGGCAGGGGCTTGCATATTGCCACTTGCTTGGATATAAATTGAACTGTGTGTTTGTGTTACGGCTACCCCAGTCGTGAACAATAGAGTGCAACAGATTATTGGCATACAGTCTGTCAGCGTGTCATTCACTAGTTGTTAAATTTCTATTGGAGCGTGGTAGTTGCTGGGTTGCACTTAGATCAAGGACTATGAAATCGCTAGGGGAACAAACAAAGGGCAGGACACACATTGTCAGTCGAAGGTGAATTCATAGGCTCAGAACTAGAAAGGAAATAAGTCTGACTGAGAAAACATGTGGTAAAGTAGGCGGTTCCTTCCTCCCTTCTCCGCTTCTACCCTGCCCGCTGTGCTGGCACTCCCCCCTGCTGCTGCTGTGCGTGCTTCCGCTGTAAAAGAGGTCGCGCTGGACGTCTGTGTCCTGCCAAAAGCCCCCCCATTAAGGTGTGTTTAACGTCTCCTTCCTCCCCACGCGAGAAGGAAGCAACGCACCGAGGAGATGGGTATCAGACAAGTCTGAGAAAAGAGCAAATTTGTTACAAGAGGACCATCTAAACTGACCAAACAACCAAAGAACCGTAATACCGTTGCTCACATTAAAAATCCCAGGAGAAATTACACGATTCGTCCATGCCACTGATTTAGCATGACATAAACATGCCGAACGAGGTGCATGCTCTTTTTATTTGCCAAGACCATCGAGTTTGTGAGCTGAGGAAACACTTTTCCTTTCTGTTTTCACCTTTTTTTGAGGACTTTTCAGCAGCCCAACCCTTTTTGCTGCAACAG
>Ga0307968_1002468_pt1 | contig 15389 bp, 11 predicted proteins | sample OrgLakmetagen650_FD_201834 | JGI IMG/M metagenome (GOLD analysis project Ga0307968, IMG submission 201834) | Saline water microbial communities from Organic Lake, Antarctica - #650 | ecosystem: Environmental > Aquatic > Non-marine Saline and Alkaline > Saline | place: Antarctica: Organic Lake... | reverse complement strand
TGTACCCTATTTTGTCTTTCTGTGTACACAAGCCTGTGTACACCATTATGTCTTTCTGTGTACACTAGCCTGTGTACACCATGATGTCTTTATGTGTACACAATGTCTTTATGTGTACACTATTTTTTCATCATGTGTACACGAGCCTGTGTACACCATTATGTATTTCTGTGTACACTGGCCTTGTATATTCTTTATGTGTACACTATGTCTTTATGTGTACACCATTATGCCTTTATGTGTACACTAGCATGTGTACACCATAATGTCTTTCTGTGTACACGAGCCTGTGAACACCATTATGTCTTTGTGTGTAAACTAGCCCGTGTACACCATTATGTCTTTATGTGTACACTAGCCTGTGTACACCATTGTCTTTTTGTGTACACTAGCCTGTATGTTCTTTATGTGTACAGGCAAAAGTAGATTTACTGAAGTGTGACACCGACACCAGCGGCAGCCATTCAGCGTGCTGCACTACTTATTTTTCACTGCAGCTGATACTTCTGGAAAGAATAGTGGGCAATGCCCGTGATCAGAGCTGGGAGTCCCGTCGAGAGGCCTTGCTGCAAGACCAAGGTGAGTGGTAATTCAAAAAGGGGGAATTATTATCCCCCTTTACTAAAGAGCAGGCAGCAATGACTACTCTTCATCACACCCAGCTTTTGCTGCAGGCCCTGTTGCTAGATGAACTCTGGACCAGCACTTGCCAGGCGAAAACTGTAAAATCGTGCATAAAGAGCGGAATTGGTATCAGATGTAAAAGCAGAATAGCAGGCACTTCACGCTTTTTGTCACCTCACACAGCAAAGCGTAATCATAACCAAGGACGTTACAGTGAAACAGTGTATTTTGACTCTTTAAGTCTGCCTTAAAACCAACAGCACCTTGCAGCCAAGATGTACTGATGTTTGTTGGAAAATGCACTGCTGATTGTATATAGGAATTGCGTTCAGGCAAGCGCCAACCACTTATGCTCCTCCCAGCTGTCATCACCGCTCGCATTTTGGTCTACAATTGCTTGCAGCATACCTGGAGGGCATCGCTCACATATACAACTGCAAAACCACGCACGGGCCCCCCTTTCGTGCTGCTGCAAAGAAGTATGCCCAGGTCATGGAGGTGCGCTAGTTATCACGAAGCGTGAACAAGGGCCCTGTCATTCGGGTGGTATGCTCATTACGACATGAGGTGTGAGACTTTTGTGGCAATGTCACAATGTATGCACTACACACAACTAACCCAGGTGGACGGAGATATGCTGGTTTACGTTAGGAAGAGTGTGAGTGCTGCGGCAGTGTGCAGTATTTTCTTCAAGTTAGTCCTCAGCATGCTGCTTTAGGTGTGGTTATAGGCTTGGAGTCCTTGAGGGTCGTTAAATGTCACCGACAAAGAACTAAGCTTGTTACCAGCCTTTTACAAAAAAGGACTGTGTATATAGCATGCGGTGTCTATGCGGTAGATTAACCAAGTGCTCTTCACTGACTTGTATCATTCATTGAGTATGAACATAATTCATTTGAATATGAATATAGCATCATTTATTTGAAAATATATATAGCATGCGGTGTCTATGCGGTAGATAAATTGTGTGCTCTTCACTTACTTGTATCATGTATTAGATTATGAATATAGCATGCGTGTTGAGGTTTATATCAGAGGTCTTACACACCATTGGCAAGCAAACGCGTTGGCCAACAAACATTACAGTTTACAAGAAGGGTTGGCCAAAACCATACATTTACAGGTGTATACAATGTATATACGGTATTTTTGGCAGGGAAATCACCATACATACACGGTGTATATATACGGTTATGGCCAACTCGATTTACAAGCTTTTTAACTTGTAACGACGCATTTCAGGATTGGGCTCTTGCCCACCCGGACGATGGAGATGCTTTAGCAATTGCAGCAGAGAGTTTAGCAAATTTACAGCCATGGTAAGGCCTTGTTTTCTCTCTAATCCTTAAAACTTGTTTACCTTTGTTTCAAGTTTGTTTCAAGTTTGTTTCAAGTACTAATCCTTAGTACTTGAGATTTGTTACAAGTATAGGCAAACAGCAAAAGCAAGCTGCCAGCATTGATTTCGTCATGTACATGAACACCGCTGCCTTGCTCCCTTTGTCCCTCACTAACCTCTCTGCTTCTGCCTTGCTAAATGCTTACTGCACCCTTAGAACAGCTTCAAAATATTATGTTAGGTGCCTGGTGTTGATTTCGGTGTCTGATGTGAATTTAGGTTGAATTAGGTGTCTGGTATTGATTTAGGCGTCTGGTGTTAATATAGGTTGATTTAGGTGTCTGGTATTATTTTAGTGTCTGGTGCTGAAATAGGTTGATTTAGGTGTCTGGTATTATTTTAGTGTCTGGTGCTGAAATAGGTTGATTTAGGTGTCTGGTGTTGATTTAGGCGTCTGGTGTTAATATAGGTTGATTTAGGTGTCTGGTATTGATTATAGTGTCTGGCTCACAGATTTGAAGCCTGGACCTGGTGCATTGCTTAGAAAGCAATGGCGTAATAAAATATAAAGTACTAATTGGGCGACCCGTCATCAAACACAGGGACTTTTGGGACGAGTCTTACAACCCACGCCCAGCCACGCAAAAGATTTTGTCCCTCTTGGATGTTGCTCTTAAGCGCAACCCTTTCCACCCTCTGGCTTTGCATTTACTCATCCACGCCAAAGAGGCAAACCCAGAGGTTGTAGGTGAGTTTAGACGACCTGCCCTTACGCGCAGCACTTTTCACCTCTTGCCTTTGTGCTGACACACACTCATCCATGCCACACTGAGCCAAACCCAAATGATGTGATTAAGTGATTGTGGAATTTCTGCCCTTACGCGCAGCACTTCTCACCTCCATCCTTTTTGCTGACACACACTCATCCATGCCACACTGAGACAAATTCAAATGATGTAATTAAGCGGTTGTGGAATTTCTGCCCTTACGCGCAGCACTTCTCACCTCCTGCCTTTGTGCTGACACGCACTCATCCATGCCACACTGAGACAAATCCAAATGATGTAATTAAGCGATTGTGGAATTTCTGCCCTTACGCGCAGCACTTCTCACCTCCTGCCTTTGTGCTGACACACACTCATCCATGCCACACTGAGACGATTCCAAATGATGTAATAAAGCGATTGTGGAATTTCTGCCCTTACGCGCAGCACTTCTCACCTCCTGCCTTTGTGCTGACACACACTCATCCATGCCACACTGAGACAAATCCAAATGATGTAATTAAGCGATTGCGGAATTTCTGCCCTTGAGCGCGTTGCTTCTCACCCATTGCCACTGGCGCTTGCTTTTAACCTGGCTTTTTGCTTATACACGCACCAATACCACACTGAAGTGAATTTGAATGGCATGCCATTGCACTGCAACTTGCTTTTGACCTGGCTTTTTGCTTACACACACAATACCACACCTTGGTGAATCTGAATGGCATGCTATTGCACTGGCACTTGCTTTTGACCTGGCTTTTTGCTCACACACACACACAACACTACCCTGAGATGAATTTGAATGGCATGCTATTTGCCATTGCACTGGAACTTGCTTTTGAGCTGGCTTTTTGCTCACACACGCACCAATACCACACTGAGGTGAATCTGAATGGCGAGCCATTGATGTAACTAACTTTTGTGCATCATCAGTTCTATGCTACAGTTCGCTGTAGGCTTTGTCATTACACCAAGGCCAGATCTCAGCCTACGCTCACTACGCAAGAACTCCAGTTCTACAGCTGAAGCAGAGAACTGATGATTGCATCATTAGTACATCATTTCGCACCCGTTCCCTTTGCACACTTTCTTGCTCGTCCATGCCACATTGAGGCATGTTTAACGCTGCTGTGAGTTGTGGTGATGGGTAGCTCTTAAGTTGCGTGACGCGATTGCAAAATATGGTGCTGCATTGATCTCAATCAAAAGCAGTGGCATGGGCGCCTTTCAGTATTGTGGTAACAGTGAATTCGCTTGAATACCTAAGAGCAAAAGTCATATCAGTTGGGGATAAAGGATGTCACAGTAAGCGTCCAATAGTTTACACAAGATGTCTCAATACACTGCAAATATTTATAGCGGTTTTATGCAGCTCTCAAGTCGTCAAGGCTATGATGTTTCCACCACATTTTGCGTACCCGAGCAAAGCAAGGCGTCTTGACGTTAAACGACGTCTTCTCTGGTGTTTCTGGGTTCTTCCCCCTTATGCAGGCCAGGCTTTGTTTGCTGCGGATCGCCTATACACAGCTGCCAGTATGATCGGACACCTCCAACACATGCCCTCACATACCTACCTAAATGTGAGTTTCATTTATTTCACACAGCTGGTACCTATGCGCACTTGTCGGGCTTGCATTTGTTTGAGCACTAGTATGAACCCTGCTCGCATTTGTTTGAGCACTAGTGTGTACCCTGCTAACATTTGTTTGAGCACTAACCCTAACCCTAAACCCAAACCCTAACCCCAAACCCTAACTCTAACCCTAACCCTAACCCTAACATTTGAGCACTAGTTTGAACCCTGCTCGCATTTGTTTGAGCACTAACCCTAGCCCTAAACCCTAAACCCAAACCCAAAACCCAAACCCAAACCCTAACCCAAACCCTATCCCTAATTTTTGAGCACTAATTTGTACCCTGCTTGCATTTGTTTAAGCACTAGTTTAAACCCAGCTTGCCTTTGCATCATCAATAATTTGTTTCGGATTACGAAAAGAAAGCAAGAAGCGGCTGTTACTTGGGCCGGCCCGAGCCAGACATTAACATGTATTCATAGTGTGTGCGGGAAAAGGCAAATTTCCGTATGAAATGCTCACATATGGTGTGCAAACGATTCTAACCGATCAACATTTTTTACCTATGCTGACATATCGCAGCTGTGTGTGGTAGAGGTGTATTAACGTAACTATGCTGCTCACTTGTAATCTCGTAATGGTGGTCAATTTATTTATGAAAGCGGGTACTCTGTAATGACACCATTGCTTCATAAAACCTCAATATGCCCAGCCTTAAAAGTAACGCACGAATGGCGTAGATCACTCGGAATCTTGTAGTGGTCGTCAAATGATACTTTAAAGCATTGTCTAGCAGATAAGATATTCTATAATGACACAATGACACAATATGTCAGACATCCTCCTTTTAAAAAGCCTAAATGTGTGTACTAAACGTAGACGGGTTACTGGCACAAAGGAGTGGAAGCAAACAAGGCTGCCCTCTTGGCCGACATCTCCCTATCTACGAGGTACTAGGTTGAGGTGATGGAATGCATCGTGTGCATATAAGCTGTCATGTGGTCTGGGTGGAAGTGTACAGGATCAGTTGGTGTGGATTATACAGGCTGGCATTCATTTAAGCGTACCTCTACTGTCCAATAAGCGTACATCCACTGTCCAATGTGCGCCTTTTATATCCATAGTCTGCAAATTCACATTTCCGTTACATTCTGCCTAAGCTATATCCCTGAATTGCATGTAATTAGGGTTGGCCAGAACCGTATATATACACTGTATATGACCGTATATTTGGTGGTTTCCCTGCCAAAATTACCGTATACACACCGTGTATATATATGGTTCTGGCCAACCCTACATGTAATACTGCTTGCGCTGAACTGTTGATCTCAAGCGAATAAAACCCTGCACGCCAACCCACAAGACACAAATTATCTTGTTCTTGTGCTGAACTTTAACCCCAAATGTACCAGCACAATAATAACGCTGTTTTTACCCCAAAAAATGACAGGTGTGTGGAGCCGTACGCCCCATTTCACAATGCACAAATGCTCATCTACAATGCTGTAAGTGGTGGGGAGCAAGGCACCGCAGAAGAGTGGGCTCTGAAGCTGAGCACCTTTCCTGGCGTGTTTGGGCCACACTACGTGACTGATGGTGAGCGATTAAAAAGGGTAACAGGAAGTTCTATTTCGCTTGCATCGTGAGATGCATAGGGCTCTGACCAAGGAATAAAAGAAATAAAAAAATAAAAAGAATAAAAAGAAGAGAGGGCAAGCAGAAACCGGAGAAAAGCAGAAAGTGAGAACATCTCACTTTATGCTACACTTCAAGAACCTGAGTTCAGGTGTTTCACACTGAACTCATAAGTTCAATACCATACGCACACGCGTACCAGGTAAAGGACACATTCTGGGGTGTTAGGGCCACACTACGTGAATGACGGTGAGCGTTAGAAAAGGGTTACAGGAAGTTCAATAGCATACGCACACGCACGCCAGGTAAAGGACACATTCTGGGGTGTTAGGGCCACACTACGTGAATGACGGTGAGCGTTAGAAAAGGGTTACAGAAAGTTCAATATCAACGCACACGCGCGCCAGGTAAAGGACACATTCTGGGGTGTTAGGGCCACACTACGTGAATGATGGTGAGCGATTAAAAAGGGTAACAAGAAGTTCAATACCATACGCACACGCGCACCAGTTAAAGGACACATTCTGGGGTGTTAGGGCCACACTACGTGAATGACGGTGAGCGTTAGAAAAGGGTTACAGGAAGTTCAATAGCATACGCACACGCGCACCAGGTAAAGGACACATTCTGGGGTGTTAGGGCCACACTACGTGAATGACGGTGAGTTTTAGAAAAGGGTTACAGGAAGTTCAATAGCTTACGCACACGCGCACCAGGTAAAGGACACATTCTGGGGTGTTTGGGCCACACTACGTGAATGACGGTGAGTTTTAGAAAAGGGTTACAGGAAGTTCAATAGCATACGCACATGCGCACCAGGTAAAGGACACATTCTGGGGTGTTTGGGCCACACTACGTGAATGACGGTGAGTTTTAGAAAAGGGTTACAGGAAGTTCAATAGCATACGCACACGCGCACCAGGTAAAGGACACATTCTGGGGTGTTTGGGCCACACTACGTGAATGACGGTGAGTTTTAGAAAAGGGTTACAGGAAGTTCAATAGCATACGCACACGCGCACCAGGTAAAGGACACATTCTGGGGTGTTAGGGCCACACTACGTGAATGATGGTGAGCGATTAAAAAGGGTAACAAGAAGTTCAATACCATATGCATACGCGCACCAGTTAAAGGACACATTCTGGTGTGTTAGGGCTACACTACATGAATGACGGTGAGCGATTAAAAAGGGTTACAGGAAGTTCAATAGCATACGCACACGCGCACCAGGTAAAGGACACATTTTGGGGTGTTAGGGCCACACTACGTGAATGAGGGTATGTAAGTATGAAGGGTATCAGGAAGTTTAATAAGTACGTACGTGCACCAAGTAAAGGATGCACCCCGTCTGACCCTCTAGCAGGCAACTGATCTTAGCAGTATCATGATTATGAGGGGCACAGGAAGAGCAGTAAGTACGTATGTGCACCAAGTAATGGGCGCACCCCGTCTGACCCCCCCAGCAAGCAACTGATCTTAGCAGTATCATGATTATGAGGGGCACAGGAAGAGCAATAAGTACGTATGTGCACCAAGTAAAGGACGCACCCCGTCTGACCCTCCCAGCAAGCAACTGATCTTAGCAGTATCATGATTATGAGGGGCACAGGAAGAGCAATAAGTACGTATGTGCACCAAGTAATTAACGCACCCCGTCTGACCCCCCCAGCAAGCAACTGATCTTAGCAGTATCATGATCCTGAGGGGCACAGGAAGAGCAGTAAGTACGTACGCGCCAGGAATAGGACGCACCCTATCTGGCCCCCCCAAGCAAGCAAGTATCATTGAAGACGGAACACAGCTTGCCTGAAAGCCTAGTAATTCATGGTCACAGGCTCTTTGCGGTCACGGGTTCAAATTTGTTCAAATCTGCTTGCTAACGTGCAGACTTTGCCATCTTACAGCAACGTCTTCGTTTCCTGAATCCACTCTTGCAGTGTTATCATTGCTTGCGTCTAAGTCTGTTTTGCCATCTTACAGCAACGTCTCTGTTTCCTGAATCCACTCTTGCAGTGTTATCATTGCTTGCGTCTAAGTCTGTTTTGCCATCTTACAGCAACGTCTTTGTTTCCTGAATCCACTCTTGCAGTGTTATCATTGCTTGCGTCTAAGTCTGTTTTGCTATATTACAGCGATGTCTCCGTTTCCTGAATCCACGCTTGCAGTATTATCACTGCTTGCGTTTAGCGTATACATCTGTTTTGCTCAATGTGCTGCACAATCCACACTCCAGCCAATTGCATGCAAAGCTAACGACTCCAGGGTTTTCTAAGGTTTGTACTTAGAGTGCACAGAGAATTTTTTTTAACATGCCAGCTTCTTTTGCTTTTGTGCGTGGTTTTGCAGGACCAGCAACACACACACACACACACACACACACACACACACACACACTCACACACACACACACACACACACACCTGCAACGTATGTACACAACTAGCTCTCTGTTATGTTACTTAAAAGTACCAACAGGGATCACATTGTGTTGCCTGTATTATCGTGTATTGCCAACTGGCAGCATTTTTTGAACAAACACTCACAACCTTACCCCTCACACACACACACACACACGCGCACACGCACACACACACACACACACACACACACACACACAAATAAAAGCCTTGGACGCCTTCTGACTCATGTGTGTGCAGGAATGGATCACGTCGTGCTGCCTTTGCAGTTAAAGATTGCCAACTGGCAGCATTTTTAACACAAAACATCCACGACCACAACCCTCACACACACACACAACACACACACACACACACACACACACACACACACACACACACACACACACACACACACACACACACACACACACAAGCATTGGACGCCTTCTGACTCATATGTGTGCAGGAATGGATCACGTCGTGCTGCCCTTGGTGTGGGTGCGCTTTGCACGTTGGCAGACCCTGCTGCAGCTGACTCCTGCTGACCTTGACCCCTCACATGATGGCGTGCCAGTGCCTGAGAAAGCTAAGCCGTTTAGCAAGGTAAGCGCATTGGCATGACAACTGTTTTTGCGAAGGGCATAAATGTATGAAGGCGCTTTATAATGGTGCGTATCTAGGGTTGGCCAAAACCGTATTTATACACGTATATGACCGTTGGCCAAAACCGTATTTATACACGTATATATACACGTATATTTGGTGATTTCCCTGCCAAAAATACCGTGTTTACACCGTGTATATATCGCTCTGGCCAACCCTATGCATATCTTGTCCCGGTTCCTGTGGTGATGTGAATCGCGACATCTGCCTAAACGCTCGATGATATTGCAAATCGTGTCTTGATGCTTGTGGTGCTGCACAATGTGATAACTGGCCATCTTCCGTAACTCTGTAACACTCTCCTGGCCTTCCTCCTAGACACTTTCTGCAGTGAGGCCGATCCATTTTCTTGCCTAATGGAATGTGTAATGAGAGCTTGTCAAGCTTTTGTGATCAGTGCACGAGAGTAATGAGAGCTTGTCAAGCTTTTGTGATCAGTGCATGAGAATAATGAGAGCGTGTCAAGCTTTTGCGATCAGTGCATGAGAGTAATGAGAGCTTGTCAAGCTTTTTGTGAGCAATGCATGAGAATAACATCCTGTCTGGTCATCCTCTTGAGCTGCTCTACAAGCAGCTCTTTTCATTTGCATCATGAGGTGCACTAAAGGCAGGGAGTCGGTTGCCAAGGAAACGAAAAGCTGTGTGCTCACCCTTTTGTGCTGCATCCCAGGCAGTTTTCCACTTTGGGAGTGCAATGGCTTATGCTTCCATGGCAGCTGCTCAGCAGGATGGAGCCAAGCAGCGGTAAGGACAATCATAGGGTTGGCCAGAACCGTATATATACACCGTATATGACCGTATACGTTCACTTTTTTTGGTACACTTCGTAATTTCCCTGCCAAAAATACCGTATGTACACCGTATATATATGGTTCTGGCCAACCTTAGTCAATCGTGTTTGAGTTTGAGGCACACATCTGAGCGGGAAGTATGCATGCCCTGGTGGAAGTACGGCGAGTATTTAGAACCACAAATAAAACTGTTTGATATTGTGTGTATGTGTGTGTGTGTGTGTTGTGTGTGTGTGTTTGACAAAGGGGCTGAGACGTTAAAGGCTGATGTCCAGCGTGCACACCTTTTTGCAAGCTGGGTTGCAAACAATATGTAAGTAGTAGTTTGATACTATTATAATTGCAAAAAGCCCTAGACAAGAACCAAGCAGATGTGTTAAACATCCAAACCTCACTAGTCAGGATCTGTACCTTTACCTTCAAGCCCTCTATCATGATTAAGGTTGGCCACTGTGTATATAGGTAATTGGTGATTCCCCTGCCAAAAATACCGCATACGCACCAGACATATATGGTTCTGGCCAACCCTAATCGTGAATCGTCAATTTTATAAAATCAATGTTTCTGTTTAATACCCAGGGCGTATGAGGAACTGCACTCTTTAGAAGAAGCATCCTCCTCCCTACCTGCTGACGCACACACACTGCCTGGGGAAGGCCTTGGCATCTACAGCTCTGCTCACAAGGCTCTTTCGCAACATGGCATTCTGGTAGGTTTGCTCAGATGGACGAACAAGAGAGGCATGGCTGCAGCAACATGATACAGCTCCCTACCTGCTGACGCACACACACACTGCCTGGGGAAGGCCTTGGCATCTACAGCTCTGCCTAAAACGCTCTTTCGCAGCATGGCATTCTGGTAGGATTGCACAGATGGACGAGCATGAGAGGCAGCGCTGCAGGAACCCATGGTACTTACAGAGCATGGCACTTTTTAGGGTGCACAACAGGAGGCAAGGCACAGTGCTATGATAGTACAAAGCTATGATATTACAAAGCTACGATACTACAAAGCAAGGCACAGTGTTATGATAGTACAAAGCTATGATGGTACAAAGATACGATATATCAAAACAAGGCACGGTGCTACGACGTCGTCGATAGTACTAAGCTATGATATTACAAAGCTACGATGTTACTATGCTACGATATTACAAAACAAGGCACAGTGCTACGATGTCGTTGATAGTACGAAGCTATTCGTATTACAAAGCTACGATATTTCTATGCAACGATATTGCAAAGCAAGGCACGGTGCTACGATGTCGTCGATTGTACTAAGCTATGATATTACAAAGCTACGATATTACTATGCTACGATATTGCAAAACAAGGCACGGTGCTACGATGTCGTCGATAGTACCAAGCTACGACATAACAAAGCTACGATGTTACTATGCTACGATATTACAAAGCAAGGCACGATGCTACGACGTCGTCAATAGTACTAAGCTATGATATTACAAAGCTACGATATTGCAAAACAAGGCACGGTGCTACGATGTCGTCGATAGTACTAAGCTATGATATTACAAAGCTATGATATTACTATGCTACGATATTACAAAACAAGGCACGATGCTACGATATCTTCGATAGTACTAAGCTGTGATATTACAAAGCTATGACATTGCTATACTACAATATTACAAAACAAGGCACAATGCTACAATATCATCGATAGTACTAAGCTATTCATAATAGTAACAGCATAGCTAATTTGGGTGCAAAAGGAAGGAATTTGCTAGTAGCAAATTGCAACAACAAGGAGGAAATTGCTTGGCATGTGGGCAGCAGCATGACGACAGACGAACAAAGAAATGAAATTAGATAAGAAGTACTTGGGTGCGCATATTGGGGTAGGACTACTCATGATATTTGTTTACGTAGTAGCCGCACAAGGAGGTCATTTTAAACGTTCCTGCAAACGCATTGTTTGGAGCGCAGGGCTTGTGCAAAGTGAAAAAGATGTTTTAAAACGATGGCTGACGCACGGTATGTTGATATGGAATAAAATAAAAGAAAAAGAAAAAGCTATGGTGGTAATTTGTTAGGATATTACGAATGAAGAGCGCTTGTGCAGGCGTCAGCTGTAATTCACGTTTGTACAACTTTATTTGCACAACTTTGCACAACAAGCATGCACGCTCTAATTGCACCAGCCTGTGTCCAGACTGCGTAGAGTTTTTTTGTGTATAAACCCTAAACCCTAAATTTTAGACCCTAACCCTAAACCCTAAACCCTAATTGTGCCTTTCAGGTTGTCAAAGCACGCCTTGCAGTCCTTGAGGGGAGGCTTGACTTGGCAGGTGTGCTCATACCTGTTGTGTTCGCTCGTGCTTTCTTCACCTCCACGTCCTCAATCAAGTTTCGTAATTCAACAGACGTCTCTATGGACCATGTGTTGTGCGTGCTGGTACCGTGACGCTACATAACAACAGGTCTCCTTGATTTATCGGGGAGTGTGCTCACTCCCTGTTCGGTTGTTCGGTTTCCTCTTCCCTACATACATACTCTACTAGCACAAATGTGCTCATTGTGCGCCAGAGTATACTCTGCAATACCCCCGATGTGGCAATTATTAAAAATGCGACAATGATTGCATCCAGCGGGGCATCTCCATTGCTTGTGTCTACAAAGTGGACCCTTGGTGCCACAAGAAAAACATTATACGCAAGCGGTGATAACACCTTAAGTATGAAATAAGGAAAAGGAGACGTTGCTGTTGGACAGCGAATTGCATACATTGCCAGGCAGAAATAAATGAAGTGAGGAAATGGGGATGCTGCTGTTGGACAGCAAATTGCATACGTTGCCAGGCAGAAACAATTGAAGTAAGGAAATGGGGATGTTGCTGTTGGACAACGAAGTACTAACGCTACCAGGCGGATTTTAACCTGCGACCCCAAAGAGTCTGGCCTGACCATTGACCCCCACGCAATCAGGGCAGCTACCCAACGATATCAAAACGCCAATTTACACAGGCCTCTTCCTTTCTCTCCTCGTTTTCTACTCTGTTCTCAAGAGCACGCATCCTCAAATTCCTTGCGCACCCAAATTTACAGCTACCCTAAAGCTGCTCACACTCTGTGCGTTACGTCTTGACAGTGTTTGAGGGCTTGCTAGCCGACCTGCTCCTAATTACTCAAAACCCCTGCTTGTTTTGCTGCTGTGTCGTCACACTGCCTGTTCGTTTTGCCGCTGTATTGCCACAACGCCTGTTCATAAGTTCATATTCAGAATTCGCTGCTGTGTCGCCACACCGCCTTTTCGTTTTGCCGCTGTATTGCCACAACGCCTCTGAATATTTTGCTGCTGTGTTGCCACATAGCCTGTTCGTTTGCTGCTGTGTTGCCACAAAGTTTGTTTTTGCCGCTGTGTTGCCACACAGCCTGTTCATTTTGCACTGTGTTGCCACACAGCCTGTTCGTTTTGCCGCTGCATTGCCACAACGCCTGTTCATAGGTTCATATCAGAATACATTTCGCTGCTGTGTCGCCACACAGCCTGTTCATTTTGCTACTGTGTTGCCACACAGCCTGTTCGTTTTTCCGCTGTATTGCCACAACGCCTCTGAATATTTTGCTGCTGTGTCGCCACATAGCCTGTTTGTTTGCTGCTGTGTTGCCACAACGCCTCTGAATGTTTTGCTGCTGTGTTGACGCGCGCGCACACACACACACACACACACACACACACACACACACACACACACACACACACACACACGAGCACACACACAAACACACACACACAAACACACACCGTGTGCACAGTGCCACATCTTGAGAGTGCTGTAAGGCTTGCTATTGGGACAGGCTATATGGAGCCCCCGCGTTTCTACCAGAACATGGTGCGTGTTTTGTTTTTGGGCTTACCTTTTTCTTATTGATCATCTTGCGCGCACACACACACACACACACACACACACACACACACACACACACACACATACACACACACACACACATACACATTTTGCGCACACCCCCTTGCATTCCCCTGCTAAGCTATAAGTGCTGTTCATTGTTTTTTTTTTGTTTGCACCGGAAGATGATTACTTGGTGGGAGAAAGTTTCCAGGACTTTTTGTTGGAAATACAAGGGATGAGTTTCAGGTTGAGTCCAACGGTTTCAGTTTCTGGCTTTGCAATTCCTTATGCTAGGTATTAAGTAGCTTGACCCTGTCTCATTTATGCATGTGGTTTTTGCAAGCCATGGGACAGTATGATGGACCTGGGTGTTCAAAGCCTTGCATGAATGCCAGTAATGAAAATCACGCGAGTGCTGTGCAATCGCTATACCAACCATGTCCCATAGGATTTGAGCCTTTCACGGTTAAAACCTTGAGAAGATGAGCTGGGCCAGTAAAATTGCAAGCGTGCGGCTCCTGACAGATGAAACGCATGCACACACGCATTTTTTGCAAAACAATATGTACAAAGATGCTTATGTATGCACACACACACATAATACACGATTTCCAAGCACTCCTGTCAGCAACGTCACATATATTAAACCAACACATATTAAACCAACACATATATTAAACCACGCTCAGAGTGCAAAAAACCTATTTTCTCATGACGCCCTTACGCAGCTTTCCGTGATTACAAAGTTTTACTTTCTTCATCGCACAAAATTTACGTTTGATTTGGTGAAGGCGGCCACTGTGAATTAGTACCTTGCAATGAAGCTCTGGCATATGATACCCTCATAAAGGTAATCAACATGTTGTGGTTCCACTTTGTCAGCATGCCAAAAATCGGCCTGACGCACGGTGCGCATCTAAAAAGATGTTCCCCTTTGGGATGCCTAATTATGTGTCCAGTGCCCATGTGTGGGTCCACTGCCTGAACGCGTGTCAGTGCCCACTCGTGCGTTCAGTATTTAGTTGTGCGTGCTCAGGAGGCATGCTTAATGCTGTGTTCTGTGTCCAGTGACTCATGCTGTATCCAGTGTCCCATGCTATATCCAGTGCCCCGCTGTGTCCAGCACCTCATGCTGTGTCCAGTGCCTCATGCTGTGTCCAGTGCCTCATGCTGTGTCTTTTGCCTCATGCTGTGCTCAGGAGGAGTGCCTAGGTTGGGTGCTCCTTAAGAGTGGCCGGGTACATGATGCAGCCCAAATCTATGTCAAGGTAAATGTTCAGCTCTTTGCTCGCCTATATCTTTTTCGTTCTCCTGTAATGGTTCTCCTGTAATGAAAGTGGACTTCGATCCTCTCGTCTTCCCATGCTGAACTTGTTTAACTTGAGATTAGCGTACAGACTTGATTGTGTTGAAGGCCAGCAACGCTAGAGTTGCAGGCTTCGAGGACTTAGAGGGTGCAGGGTGTGGTGAAGAGGTGCAGGGTGTTGGGAAGAGATGAAGGGTGACGTGGAGAGATGCAGGGTGTTGTGAAAAGATGAAGGGTGTTGGGAAAAGATGCAGGGTGACGTGGAGAGATGCAGGGTGTTGGGAAGAGATGCAGGGTGTTGGGAAGATAAGCAGGGTGTTGTGAAAAGATGAAGGGTGTTGTGAAGAGATGCAGGGTGACGTGGAGAGATGCAGGGTGTTGGGAAGAGATGCAGGGTGTTGGGAAGATAAGCAGGGTGTT
>Ga0307968_1002467_pt1 | contig 15389 bp, 18 predicted proteins | sample OrgLakmetagen650_FD_201834 | JGI IMG/M metagenome (GOLD analysis project Ga0307968, IMG submission 201834) | Saline water microbial communities from Organic Lake, Antarctica - #650 | ecosystem: Environmental > Aquatic > Non-marine Saline and Alkaline > Saline | place: Antarctica: Organic Lake... | reverse complement strand
TATCTCTATCTCTCTCTCTCTCTCTCTCTCTCTCTCTCTCTCTCTCTCTCTCTCTCTCTCTCTCTCTCTCTCTCTCTCTCTCTCTCTCTCACACACACACACACACATACACACACATACAACGAACACACACACGTACACACACACACACTCACACACACACACTCACACACACACACTCACACACACACACACGCACACAGACACTCACACAAAACACAAACAAACACACAAACACGCGCACACACACATACACACACACACAAACACACTCACACATACTCACATACACACGCAGGCAAGCACGTAGACAAGCACACAAAACACCCAACACGCGCCACACATACACTCTCAGACGTGCGCATACGCACGCATACGCATACGCTCACACAGACACACACACACATATATATACACACACACAAAGACACACAAGAGCACACACAACACAAAATGCAGAGAGCCTGTGCATTGAGGTGGCAGAGGTCGTGTTAGCAGAGGAAGGCAAGCAGCTGACGAATGAAGCTTCAAAGGTCAGGCAAGGGTGCACGCAACGAACACGTACAGACATTCAAACACATACATACACACATGTACACACACACACTCCCCCTCCCCCCCTACATTCACACATACACACACAAGCAGACATTCACACACACGCACGCACACACACATACACACACACGTGCACACGCACACACATACACACACACACAGATACACACACATGCACATACACACGCACACTCCCATATATTCACACGTACATTTTTCAGGCCGCGCTTGGCAAGAAGCCCCTAGATTGCTGGAGAGATGTTGCAAAGGTACTCGCCCTAAAAACGCCACCTGAGGAGTTGCTGGAAAGAACCGAGGCCTTATTGAAGCAAAGGTGAGGAACAGGGTCAGCCGACGTGTGGCTAGCTAAAGTGTTGCTGTGAACAAAGCACCAAGCCATGAGGAATCGGGAGCCACCAGAGCGCGGACCACGCCATCAGTGACAGGGAGCATTACAGAAACAGGAGTGAATGAGAGTGTCAAGTTTGATTAGTATTTTGATAATGACAGGCCATGTCACGCTGTGACTGTCACCAAATGTGTGTGTGTGTGTTCCTGCATGAAAAAGAAGGCTGCAACACAGTCCGTTCTGAAGAAGTAAGGCAGATCAACGACTCCCCACAATTGTGCTTGAGGATCAGAAGCCACACACTCACACACACACACACTCACACTCACACACACACACACACACACACACACACACACACACACACACACACATACACACACACACACACATGGACTCATTCACAGGTGGCATGACACAAAACGTTTGCCAGGGGCGCTCAGGCTCGTGCGTCACCTACACAAGCACTCTGTGCCGTACGCTGTAGCTACCTCCACTCCCAGGAGTACATTTGAGGCAAAGATGGCAGGCACTGCACAGGTGTGTGTGTGTGTGTGTGTGTGTGTGTGTGTATTCTAGAATGCTTACCCAACCTTGTGCTGCGTTGTAATGCACTGTTTGGGGTCGCTCCCATTTGCTTGGGCGGATGTGGACGTTTGGAGTGGGAAAGAAGGGCAGAAAGGGTAATGGTTTCCTACTCCACTCTCAACAGTTGGATGCGTGTATTCACATTCATTGCATATATATGACAGACAAAACCTAAGCAACACACATATACGCACACACACACACACAGCAACACACAAACACACATGCTTACACCTTGTGCATTTGCAAATGTACTTGTCAGTTTTAAAACAGGCTCATCTCAAGCAACACATACGCACGTTCAATTAAGACTTTCATAAATAAAAACACACACGTAGGCACGTAGGCACAACCACACAAATGGACACACGTTCACACGCTGCATGTCCACTTGCATTTTACGCAGCACGTGCTGCGAGAGCTGCGCACAAACGTGAAGGCACAAACACACGAATGGGCACACAAACACATTACATGTTCACCCGCGTTTGATGCAGCACGTGCTGCGAGAGCTGCTGACGAACGTGGTGTGCGGTGACGAGGTGCGATGAGCTGCATTTTATATTGTAAAACGTGGTGTGTGGTGACAAGGTGCGTTGCGCTTAGGGTTGGCCAGGGCCATACATTCATACGGTGCATATACGGTATACTTGGCAGGAAAATCACCAAATGTTTGATTATACGGTCATATACGGTTGTATGTATATGGTTCTGGCCAACCCAAGTTGTGCTGCACTTTGCTTTGCAGTTGCTAACGAAATGCATATTTAGGATTCTGATGCCCGTGATAAAGAAATAAACTAAGTTGCTAATACTACCAAGTGTAATACTACATAGATCACACCTGCAAAGGCAAGCCTGTGCTTTGTATGAAAGTGCATTTTAAGGTAGCTAGGGCCTGGTTTGTTTACCTTGCATGGTTGCGTGTTTCAAGAGATTTGCTTGTCACTAGTCACACCACTGTTTTAGTAACGGTTTAGTGTGTGCAAGCCCTCTTACACATGTGCATTATTGGTAAAGTATTGGTTTGTTTTTAGGCACTGTTCAATGTGGGCAGCAAAAGAACAGCCTTTGCGATATACAGACGTGGCATTTATTTTTTGACATCTCGCGCATTGATTTTGTATGCACCACTCAACGTGTAGGGAGCGAGGAAAATAGCTTTCATAGTACGCATATGCACGCTCACTCATTCTTTAATTTTTGAGGTGTTTATATGCACCGCTCAACTGACAGCTGGCGAGAGCAAAGCCCGCATCGGACACCTTTGTTGCAGCTGTATAACTTAAATGATTTCAGTTTTCACGTGGAGGTGATGATCTGTCCCGCTCATCTGACAGGTGGCGAGAGGAAAGCCCGCACCAGACACCTTTGTCGCAGCTGCTAAGATTTTGGGAAACCCACCCCCTGAGCAGTGCCTCGTGCTAGAAGACTCACCTGCTGGGGCTCAGGTGAGAGAGGCTCGTATCCTTTGCTGTGGACTGGTTTGAGCATGTTTGAGTTTTTCCTTATGCTTATGATAACCAGATAAAACTCTGGTGGCAGAGGCACGTGCCTTTGGCTGTGGACTGGTTTGAGCATGTTTGAGTAGTACCTTGTGCTTGAAGGCTTGTCAGCTAGACTCTCTGAGAGTGCAGGTAGGAATGCTTTGTTTGTCCAGCCCCCCGAAAAAAACAAAAGGGGCAGCAGCTTTTTTATATGTACCATTTATATACTTTCGACGTCACATGCAACTGGTTAGTAGCAGCTTTCTTCCATCCCTTTTTTTATACATCAAGTACCTATGCCAATCACACAGGCATGCACGCAAATTTTCACACCCACGAAGCTCATTTCAACACACACACACACTTTAACACACAAACAGGCTGCCATAGAAGCAGACATGTACACATACACACGTGCACGTACAATCCCACACTCATAATTATGACCACAAATACCTCGACCACATATATTTGTACACACAAAGCTAACAAACACACTCACACACACATGAACAGGCCGCCATAGCAGCAGGCATGCAGGTGCTGGGCATCTCAAGTAACGGCCCAGACAGTGCTAGGGAGCAGCTGGAAGCGTTGAGGAGTGGAGACGGAAAGCCCTCAGGTGAGACAGCTTCTAATAATAAGGAATCTGATAAGGAATCTAAGGAATCTACTAATAAGGAATCTAATAATAAGGAATAATAAGGAGCAGCTGGAAGCGTTGAGGAGTGGAGACGGAAAGCCCTCAGGTGAGACGCACGTGTGGTTCTGTTCAGTTTGCATCTATAGGGGTAATGCAGGAGTGACAGATATGTGTAACGTACGTGTTGTTTACGTGCCTTGATTTGCAATTTTGATGTCATGTACGCGTTAAATATGTGCCTTGATTTGCAATTTTGATTAAATGTACGTGTTGTTCACGTGCCTTGATTCGCAAATTTGGATGGTGAATGCTATCAGGATAATAATGTAATCGTAAAGTATTAAGGCGTAAAGACAGGAAGGCTGTCTCACAATGTGTTTGTCGCATGCAATTTATTAAAATGGTATGCTGGCCACAATCCAGTGCAGTTGTCTGCAGCAAACCTCGTACTCAACGCATACACACACACACACGCAGGCCTCATTGATGTTCTACCGAGCTTGCTAGCTTTTGACCCTCAGCGCTTTGGACTGCCTCCATTTGAGGACACTGTGGAAGGCACCATACCCATGGTGGTACGTGTGTGCGTACGCGCGCGTGTGTGTCTGTATGTGTATTTTAGGTGCCATACCCATGGTGGTACGTGTATGTTAGGTACAGTCGTTGTCAGCTACTATTGCTAACCGCATTTGCGTTTGTGTGCCTGTGCGTGTACTGCTGCAGCGTGTGCTGGATGGAAATGATATCCTTTGAACACACTTGCTAAGCTCTTGGATCAGACTTCATTTCTGCGCGAGATCCAGTTTGTACATTTTATATTTTGCTGCATTTGCCTCGGTTTAAAGCCTTTGCTAAAAGACGGCATCACGTGGTTGTGTATGTTTGTACAAGCATATGGGCGTGATTGCGTGTGCTTGTGTGCGTGTTTGAGCGTGTAATAAGTGAAACTAGTGTCTTGCATGTATTGGCTGGTTTGGTCTGGGAGGGCTTTGCAGGTTCTTGTTAGATGGCTCACAAAAGAGGGAGGAGAACAAGTTACAAAACTGCTCTTATCAGGGCTGTCTGGGGCCGCACGATTATTCATAAATGATGAAGTCACGGTATACTCTTTGTGAGGACCTCTGCGTATAACCTATAATGGTTTCAGCCAGCTTGATTTGTGTTTCAAACTGTAAATCTTGTAAGTACCGTACCAAAAATACATCACCCCGCAAAAAGAATGTTTTTGAGGGGTGCGGCTAAGTGCGGACAGAAAATTAAATAAATAATTTTAGGCCTGCGGATTGGTGAAAGTGGCCTAAATTGGTGAGAATGGCTTAAGAATGGCCTGCGGATTGGATTATAATAAATATTGAAGGGGGTGCGGATCGGTTGCGGATTTGCAAAACTAAATTTTTTTTTTTTGGGTGCGGGATGATTAAATTTTGGTACGGTATGTCAGTACAATTCTGGCCAGCCCTACTTATAATTCAGGATGGCCAGAATTTCATTTCACACATCGTGCGAGACCATACATTTGAAAACTCCTGTGCTATGACCTCTATTTATCGACTGTAATGGCTCTGGCCAGTCCCACCACTGACATGAAAGTTTCAGGGGTCCTGAGTCATGCACAGAGGAGAAGGCTACGTATGGATCTACATTTTCACCTCCTCTTTTAACGCTGCGATAGATGCACTCACACGCAGTATGAGCCATTTGCACATTTTTTAATTCTTAACAGGAGGCGTTTTAGAATAATAAACCATAAAACACAAAGTACACTCTTTGGCATAATGCAGTAATAGTGCTTTCACGCACTTGTACTAACGCGCAGGATGAGCCAATCTACATTCGAGGAGATGTGGTGCAGGGATTTGGGAGGGGCTCAAAGGTAGGCACCCACCCTTATTCCAGAACTGGTGCTAAAAAATTGTATGAGACACACATGCACACACACATGCACACACACACGCACACAAACACACACATGCACAAACACACACACACACGCACGCACACACACACACGCATGCACGCACACGCACACGCACACACACGCACGCACGCACACGCACACGCACACACACACACGTACATACACTAGTGTATATTTGACCTGCGTACGTTTCTGGTGCAGCCTTTCTTCTTTCCAGTCAGATATCCCACACCTACCTTCAAACATCGTCCATGCAAGCTTTCAAATATACCTTTCAATTATACCTTGCAATCTGGAGGGGACGAACAGACAGTGCTTCAATTTTTATTGGCTGTGCTAAGCAATGCACAGATTTTTAGGCAATTGCTTCCTTGTTTGCACGTGTGCACAGCAAGAAAAGGAGGAAGGGAGAAGGGAGTAGGCCGTAGCTGAATGACACATCACTACATTGCACACACACATATTAACTTATATAAACACATAAATGCAACTGCACACACAGGAGTTGGGAATTCCCACTGCCAATGTAGCATCTGAGGCATTAAGGGTGGCTCTGTCAGAGGCCGTGACAGGAATTTATGCAGGTGTGGGTGTGGGTGTGGGTGTTTCTGTGTGTATCTGTGATAACAAAGATTCCGTGTGCATCTTGCAAAACTGAGCTGCATACATTACATAAGAAAGAAGTTTGTCAGCCTTTGTATTGCAACATCTGCCCAGCCGAAGCCAAGAGGAAGGGTGCATGGTGAGCCATTTGCACTTGTGCAATCCCACATACATCAATGCCACAAACATGCACACTGCGCACACACACACGCACACGCACACGCACACGCACACACACACATGTTGTGCAATGCACACTATTGCTGTGTACACCATGCCATACGAGCATTTATGTGTGTGCACACGCACACGCACACACACACACCAAACCTTACAGGCTGGGCTTCTGTTGGGGCAGACGCCACCCCTCACAAAATGGTCATGAGCATCGGCTACAACCCCTTCTATGGCAACACGCACAAGACAGCTGAGCCCTGGATTCTGTCGGACTTCCCCGAGCCCTTCTATGGGTCAGAGATCCGGCTAGTTGTGTGCTCCTACATTCGTCCCGAAACAAACTTCACGAGCCTCCAGGTGTGTGTGTTTGTGTGTGTGTGTGCGTACAAGTGTGTTTATGATGTGTATGGTCACTGGCCACGTGTGTGCGTGTATGTTTCTTCGTATAAGGGGATAAATGTGTGTGTGTAAGCTTGTCTCTTGTCTTGTGTGTGTCTCCTCCCCTCCTGCTGCTGCCCTTGCCATGAAATCTGCTATGATGCCTGCGATGAAATCAGCTTTGTAAGTTTGTAAGCTTTCATGATGAGTGCATGCAGAATTGATGTTTGGCTTCTTGGTGCTGGCTGTTAAGGATGCTCTAATTAGAACGCCCCCCATGTTTATCAAGGAAAAGGCACCTGCTTTGAAATCAAACAGAGCTCTTCCACTAGGCAAACGACGAAGGTTTAGCAAAAAAAGTGAAGAAAGCGGTACCAGCTTTTCGAATTCTGCTTCTCTGTGTAATGAAAATTCAGCTTGTATTCTACTCTTCCATCCAAGGAGAAGAAGTCCTGCCTATTAGGTTCCTTCAACTTCTCCAACAAGTGGCTGCCTTCTCCAATTAAGTGGCTGCGTAATTTGCAAGTGCACTTGAGAGGATGGAGCAACCCTTGCGTGCATTTTCTGTCGTGCGAACCAGTGTTTTTTTTAAGGATTTGGGAAAACCTTCATTTCACGTCCCACCTTAATATGCCAATCTGAGAACCTGGGTTCTCACGTCTTTTTCTTTTGCTGCCCCAGCCCGCCGGGAGGCCTGGCGGCCTCCCGGCCTATGGTGTAGGTAAGTGAAAGTGTTGAGATTCACACGTGGCATAACCATCAAAAACGTTTGTCTGGAATTGTTAGGGGAGCTTCAAATTCTCTTATTCTTATTGGGTTTCCAGTCTATCTAATTCCACGGCGCTCCTTAGCGCTGAGCCACTCCTGAGAGCTGTGCAGCTGCTGCCTGGAAATCTTGCAACGCACCCCTCCTGTCCTAAATCTCTTGCCATTTCAGTGCTGCACGCTGATGAAGCTGGCTTGCCTCATGGGTCTTGATATTCTGGGGAGGCCCATCCTTCTGCTCTAGCCATGCAAACTGCATGGCTCTGGTTTCACCATGCTTTTCCCCCTCTTTATACCTTCCATATATGGAAGGTATAAAGAGGGGAAAAGCTCTCTCTCCCTGCTTGGTTCTCTTTCTTTCACGCGAACCAACCATCTTAAGAAAATTTTACAAATTCTAAAAATCTCGATTTCTGAGGCTAATTTTTGGCCGTCGAAGGGCCCACGAAGGCCTTGAAGTGCCCTTGGTCGGTTTTTGCTGGGAGACCCCCCGGGGCCCAAATCCTTGGTTTCACGTCTTTCCCCCACGCCCAAAAGTAGGGGTTTCACGTCTTAAGACGTCATACGTCTCCTTTAAAAAAACACTGGTGCGAACCCTGGTTGAGCAAACATGCACACACACACACACACACACACACACACACACACACACACACACACACACACACACACACACACACACACACACACACACACACACACACACACACACAAAAACACACACACATACACACACATACACACACACAAGGATGTGAGAAAGAAGGTGTCGGTCATTTTATCTCTGTCGTGCCGTCCCTTGGGCTTTGTGGTCAAGGTTTAAAATTTGGTTCTTTCTTGTTGCACACTTCCTATCAGGCACTGATTGAAAGAATACACATGGATGCTAACCTCACGCGGCGAGCCTTGGAGCACCCTTCGCTGTCCGCCTTCAAGGAGGATGCTTTTTTAAAGCCTGCTGTTGCAAACACGGCGTAGATTAAGGAGCTTGAACAGCCTTTATCGTTGTAAAATAATGTAAAATGTTGAAAAGGAGGATGTTTTAGAGCCTGCTGCTAGACACGGCCTAGGGAGGTTAGAGATATTTTACAGCCACGATACACACATGTACAAGCATTCAAGTATGAGCACAAATGATGAGCGAGTACAAAAGCAATGGTGTATCAATCTAAATGATGTCAGCTTGATGATGAAATCTAGTGACTACTAGTCGTTCTCTAGGCAGCTCCGTGTACTCTCCTTGCTACTAGACTTGTTTGTACTCAACACGGCTCTCTTTATGGTGATGCCGGCTTTGGTGGGTCAAGTGCACTTTTTTTATTACCCCTTGGGATGGGGATCTTAGGAGCGTCACACCCCCGATCTTGGTCTATCTGTTTTACAAGGTTTGCAAGGCTATCTAATCTAAATGCAAGAAACGTCCTGGCTGATTAATCTTGTTACCTGGCTTATGAACAGATCTGGGTGGATCGAGATACTTTTAGAGTATACACCTAAAGGTTGTTGCTTGCCAATTACATCTGACCATAGCTATAAAACTTTATTATTTTACGAGGGAGGTAACATGGTTGCCTTCTGTTCAGGAGTGAATTATAAGATATCCTGGAGACTATGGCTTCAAATCTCAGATTTTTCCAGGTTCTGGCGAATAATTTTGTCATGAATTCCGTCATAGATGCATTTTCTGACGTAGCTCTGCGACCCTGCTACCTACCTGGGAATTGAAGTAACAAACAAGCAACATTACATAGTGAACCTATTCCCACACAATTGGGCAATCCTCTTGAGGCTTTGCTTGACCACCTTGCTAATGTGAAGAAAGCCTTTACGCATGCTCATGTGGACTGGCTCTGAAAGGGACCAAGGGGCACGACTGCAAAAGAAATTAATTGCATGGTACAAGTGTTTGCTACAGCATGTGTGTGTGCTTAAGTGCGTGCGTGCGCCTGTGTGTGTGTTGTGTGTGTACTTCATAGTATGACAAGTGGGGGGAAGCATCGCAAGCGATGCTGAAAAGTTGGCGAAGCCTTTTGCGCTGTGAAGTGGCAACTTGTGTGTGCTTTGTGCGCGCTTATACATGTGTGTGTGTGTGTGTGTGTGTGTGTGTGTGTGTGTGTATGTGTGTGTGCGTGTGTGCGTGCGTGCGTATGTGCGTGCGTGCTTGTGTGTGTGTGTGTGTGTGTGTGTGCGTGCGTGTGTGGTGTGTGTGTGTCTGTGTGTGTGTGTGTGTGCATGTGTGTGTGTGTGTGTGTGTGTGTGTGTGTGTGTGTGTGTGTGTGTATGTGTGCACATGTGTGTATGTATTTGTGTGCGTGTGTGCGTGTGTGTATACATGCGTGTGTACACGTGTGTGAGCATGTCTGTGTGTGTGCACGCGTGTAGCCGAATGCAAGCGTTGACTTAATGTGGGTGCTCGCGAAGTCAGCCAAGCCAGTAGCATGATAATAATAATAATAAAATAAAAAGAAATGTCGCAATCCTCTTTCTCTTTCCCCATCCTGGACAATGACGAGTTGCTGCCGTGCTTGGTGGAAATGGAGGTCGCAATCGACGCCAGCCAGCTGGCCAAGCCGAGCTACGACGTCGCACGCCCCGTGTTCGAGCAAATCGTGCTCATGCTCACCGGCGTGACGAGGTTGGTATTATGCAAGCATTTGACCGTCCTCCCCTCCCTGTAACAGCACCCGCACGCAGGCCTGCTTGTTGCTGTTGAGGCACTCATTCTTTTCTTGCCTGCAGGGAGGAGCTGACACAGCCAGTGTTCACAGCTATGGATGCCTTTGAATACCCGGAGCTGCACGACGAGTCCATCCCTACTAATAACTTCTTCAGACTCCTGTCAAAGCTCATGAAGGCATCAGGCGTCAATGATTTCAGCTGGAGGGTGAGATTGGGGTGCTCAGGGGGGATTGGGGTGGAATAATGAGGGCAATGCTTGCGTTTGTCCCGAGGGTTGACCGAAGAGCAGAGGTGCACATGTAAGAACGCTGCTAACGTCCTTGACGTGCTCAGCTTAAAGAGTATTATGTATCAGCTCCTGGGCCTGTGCGCAAGCAGTTCACGCAAGCCATAAGGGCTTCCATCAAGACATACATTGACTCGACGGTTTTTAACACACGTCATGCACAGGCGTTCGCGCACGCGCGCGCGCACACACACACACACACACACACACACACAGACACACACACACACACACACACACACAAAAACACAAATACAAACACACATACGCATACACGCACACACACACAAACATTCTGGAAACACAGAAACACCAAACGTGCACACACATGAACGTACAAACATGCAACACAGGACGTCTTTAAACCAGATTCCCTAAAGCTACGGCGGAACCTCAGTGCCATCATCAACTTTGCCAAGTTCAGAGAAGAAAAAGCTCTAGCGTTCCAGGAGTTGCAGGTGTGTCTGTGTTTATGTATGTGTGTTTCTGTGCTTTCCTGTTAGGAAGAGTCGCTACCGCTTGCGTACTTGAGCAATGCACTGTCGCGTCAAGACGCGCTGTACAAGCATACACATGCACGCACGCAAAAGCATGCCAAACACACATTAGCACACATAAGCACAAACACACACACGCACAAACTCACTGTATCAAACGTGGACGTGCGTTCAGGGGCAATTAGATGGAATGGTGGACAGCACGCGGGCTTTGGAGGAGGAGTATGCGAAGAACGTGAGTGAGGCGAGCACAGTGTACGTTTTTGATGGTGTGTGGCGTGGGTTTGGGTGAGGCGAGCACGGCCTGTGTTTGTGTTTGATGGTGTCTGAAGTGGGGGGTGGGAATGTTAGTAGGCGTTCAATGAGAGCACAGTTTATGAGTGAGACAAGCACTGTTCCTGAGTGAGGAGCATATGTGTGTGTGTGTGCGTGTGGATGTAAAATTAGTGTAATTTGATGGTTTGTGTGTAAGTGGAGGGGAGCACAGCGAGTGATGAGGGCACGGTTTGTGAGGGTTGCACTGATTGTGTGTATTACGCAAACTCATACTATGTGGGTGGGTGGGTGTGGGAAATGTGAGCGGTTAATTGGTGTGGGTGTGGGCAGTTGGGTGGGTGGGGAAACGGTGTATAATTCAGCAAGCTGCAGCCAGAACTTGCTGCCCCCCCCTCACTTAAACCTTTGTTCCTCTTTTTAATACATATAATAACTCATCACCCTGTGCACTAGGATCATCAGCTCCAAACCACAGGCCAGTCGGGTCAGCATCGTTGAAATTCCCATCCGTCTGACTCACGAAACTGCTTCTCAAAGCGCTGAGACTAGAAATGCAAGGACATTGATGCTTCCGTACATTCATTGCTTGCTCATTGCTTTTGCTGACTCTTGCTAGAGGGTGACGTGAGTACCTTCTGTGTACTTAATGTAGTGAGAACAATGCAGGGGGGGCTGCGCCCCCCCTGCACCCACCCGCTCTTGCGTTTGCACAGTCATACCATACCGTGTCTGAAGCTGTGTGTGCCAGGTGCAGCGAGCAATTCAGGGGGGCTGCATTCCTTCTGAACTGCTCCTGTGGAACCATTTTTGAGCCATTCTGGTCTTTGCAACCTGCAATGAATAGCGGCATTGAAACGAGCTGAATTCAGGGGGGGCTGCGCCCCCCCTGCACCCCCTCTCTCTGCGTCCGCACAGTCCCTGTCATACCATACCGTGTCTGAAGCTGTGTGACCTGTGTAGCGCCTTCTCTTAAGAATTTCCAGTCCCCATGGAAGTGGTGTGCCGGAAGCTGCAGCCTGAGTAATCGCACGAGTTGCCCCACAGAATCATAACTTCGACATTTGATGATTATCTATTACTTTAATGTTTAATCAAAACACATGGTGCACTTGCACTTTCGCCTGAGACCTCGCAACACATCCCATGCGAGTGTGTTTGACCGCACACCTGAGGGCATGGCTGGAATCAGCGCAAAATCAGCTTTCTGCCTGTGCCATTCTTATGGCGTGGAGTGGCCTGGGTGGCTCAAAGCTTTATTCTTTCAGCGTGGTGCCTCAGCAACCGGAATGAACTATAGGGGGACTACGCCCTGGGGGGCTCCGCCCCAAAAAGCTTGAAACCACACCTGGCTAAACAAAAGAGGAGCGTCTATGAGAAACAAGGGAAAAAGAGATGGAAAACGAAAGGATCGGGATTGGAGTAGGCTAGGAGGCAGCAAAATGTGTGGTACCTCTAACACAATTCCTAAAATGAGCCACAAGCACTTGTAGTCCGCAGATGTCAAAGCACTAAGTTTGAGCTGCGCAAGCCGGTCAGGATGAGCAGGCAGTCTGCCCCATGTTCAGGATGAGCTTCAGGATGAGCAGGCAGTTTGTCCCATGTTCACATGCCAAGGATGAGCACCAGGATCAGCAGGCACTTTACCCCATGTCCACCTCATTTCCTTTTGTACAAATTCTTTCATTGCAGGTATCAGAGCTGCGAGCCGCACAATCTGGTCAGGCAGAGCAGGCAGCTGATGCTATGCTGTCCTCATTTCTTATTAAAACCCTCTTTTATTGCAGGTCTCAGAGCTGCGAGACGCACAATCCGGTCAGGCAGAGCAGGCAGCTGATGCTATGCTGTCCTCATTTCTTATTGAAACCCTCTTTTATTGCAGGTCTCAGAGCTGCGAGCCGCACAATCCGGTCAGGCAGAGCAGGCAGCTGAGGTCACTCAAGTTGAAGCTCAGGAATCAGAGGTCACTGCCAGAAACACGCAACTCAACAAGCAGGCAGCCGTACTCCAGAACGAGGTATGTAAGTGGCGGTAGTACTGGAGGTGGTGTGTGTCCGTACTCTTGAGCTTGGTAGTGCTGGCAGTGGTGTGTTCGCACTCTGAGCTTGGAACACACTATATGACTATGCTTTAGATTGGCCAGAACCATATATGTACGGTGTATATAAGGTTTTTTTGGCAGGGAAATCACCAAATATACGGTCGTATATATATTATATATTATATACGGTTCTGGCCAACCCTATATATGCTGGTGTTATATCAAAGCGTAGGAAGTCCTAAAAATCGCTACTGCCAGACACACGCATCCTGGCAAGCAGGCTGCAGTACTCCAAAATGAGGTGTGCATAAGTGGAGGTGGTGTGTTGCGTGTTCTGAGCGGAAAGAAAAACGCCAGTGTGCTTGAAACACTAGTATGCTCAGTCAAGGCTTAGGCGTTTATAAAAGTCACTGCCATGTCAACGAGCAGGCTGCAGTACTCCCGATGTATGTTCATGTGCTGGTGCTGGAGGGGTGTGTCCGTATTCTGAGCACGACATATTCTTAGGGCTAGCCAGAACCATATATATATGTGCGGTGTATGTACGGTGTATTTGGCAGGGAAATCACCAGATATACGGTGTATGTACACAGTTCTGGCCAACCCTACATGTTCTTAGTAGATATGGAAGGAATCGTGGATCGCTGTGTCTGACAGGCAGCAAGGAGTTGTGAAAGAAGTCAGATTTGGCCGTGATTTCTTGTATGGCTCTGCCCTTGCCATATAGCAACCTCCTGGAGAATTCAGCCCAACGTCTATTGAAAATCTGTATCCACTGCTCGGGTCAGACAACTCAAGGCCCTAGCTCACTCCCTGCAGTCTTAGCTACAAAGCCGACATTATCTGGCATACAGTCACAACACCCGACGCACTGTGACCACTGCATCCTTTGGCCCAGGTTCGACAACTCAAGGCCCAAGCTAACTCCCTAGCAGACACCGCCAGCCAAGCAAAGCTGGACCTCGCTGCTGCCAAACAGGAGACGGCGATGCTGTCCGACCAAATTGTGCAGGTGTGTGTGTGGCTGTGTGGCTGTGTGTGTGTGGCTGTGTGGCTGTGTGTGTGTGGCTGTGTGGCTGTGTCTATCATCAGGTGTGTGGCTGTGTGTGGCAGTGTCTATCAGGTGTGTGTGTGCGTGGCTGTGTGCGTGTTTGTGTGGCTGTGTCTATCAGCCAAGCAATCTCTGGACTTCTGTAGCTGTGAGTGTGTGTACACTTGTGTTTGTGTCGGGCCGTAGAAGTGACTGTGTATGGCTGTGTGGCTGTAACTGTGTATCCAGAGATGTAATTGTGCACGCATACAAATGTGCCATGTGCCAGCGCATTTAAATCCATGCGGGGTGTGTGTGTGCGCGCGTGTGTGCACTTTGATTTGCCAGGGGACAGAAACCAGCTGTCTGACCAGATCGAAGTGTCGATTGAAATATTAATTACATATGTGAAATCCTGACGTATCGATTGGCATATAAATGAGTCGATTCTGAGGGGTCGGGGGGGGGGGTCCAGGGGGGGTCGGGGAGTTTTGGTCATAGAAATGCATGGAATGTCCCCAAGTAGGCCGCAGGGGTGTGTTCAGGCAAATTACCAGCAATTGATTCCAAACTTGCAGTTTACGCATTGCATTATGCATAAGTTGCATGATTGAGGTATAAAAATGCTTTGGCAAAGGTTTTGGCTGGATTTGTGCACTAAACAGGTGGTCAGTGCAAGAGCGTGCGCAAACCAGTTTTTCCCCTAAAGCTCGTCAGGTATTGCATTATTTGGCATGAGAACTGTGCAGGCAGATAGCTGCTTGAATTCTGAGCAGATGGACACCCTTTTCAATAGTGTGGGGGGTCAGGAAGGGGGGTTTTGGGGGGGGGGGGTTGGGCCGGAGGCCCAAAATTTACACATGACTGTCATGATTCTTTTTTACCGCCTCCTAGTTTGGACAATACTATCAAAGCGCGCACGTGCCTCGTCTGTACCTTCACGCACTACCCCAAATTTTATATTTCATCACGAGCAGAGCCCAGACAAGCATCGGCAGGCCATCGCTGAGCTGGTTTCAGTGGCAGACTCCAAGCGCACGTACTGTGCGCAGCTGAGCAGCCAGCTGATGGACAACGACCGCAAGCTAGAGATGGTGGTCAAGGTGGGTGGGTGTGG
>Ga0307968_1002466_pt1 | contig 15394 bp, 12 predicted proteins | sample OrgLakmetagen650_FD_201834 | JGI IMG/M metagenome (GOLD analysis project Ga0307968, IMG submission 201834) | Saline water microbial communities from Organic Lake, Antarctica - #650 | ecosystem: Environmental > Aquatic > Non-marine Saline and Alkaline > Saline | place: Antarctica: Organic Lake... | reverse complement strand
TCCCATACCACATGCCGCACCTGCACATCAAATTACATCATCCCATACCACATGCCGCACCTGCTCCACCACCCGCAGCAAACGTCAGCACTGTGTCCTTGTCGCCCTGAAACAAGAGGGCAGTCACAACACACCCCCCCATTTCTTCATCCCATACCACATGCCGCACCTGCTCCACCACCCGCAGCAAATGTCAGCACTGTGTCCTTGTCGCCCTGAGACAAGAGGGCAGTCACCCCACTGCCCACGATCAGCAGCAACAGGTTCATGGTGAGCAACCTGTTTTTTAGGTCGGTGTAAGCAGCAAGGCTGGCCGACCGCTTTGCAGAAGCCTCCTCCTGCACAAGCACACAAGCAAGTGACAAACAGGTGTGTAATTTCTGCAGTATCCAGTGGGAAGAATAAGTGTCTCTTTGACGCCTTTTGCACAAGCACGCATGCAAGTGACAAATAGGTGTGTAATTTCTGCAGTATCCAGTGGGAAGAATAAGTGTCTCTTTGACGCCTTTTGCACAAGCACGCATGCAAGTGACGAACAGGTGCGTTATTTCTGCAGTATCCAGTGGGAAAAATAAACTCAACGCTTTGAAGCCTCCTTGTGTAAAAGCACACGTGTAAGTAAACAGGTGTGCAATCCCTGCGGCATCATAATTGAAGTAGTAAAAGCTGACCCTGAACGCGTTTGGATTCAGTGCTCCCAGGTTCAGAAGGTAAGCCCGGGCCAACTTTACAATGTGTGTATAAGGAAGAGGAGGGACAGGAATTAGTAAAGCTGCCTCAGAGCGTGCCAGATGAAAAGTGCCAACCTTGTGTATGGCCTTATGCAAAGGAGCTTTTTTGCATGAAAGTCAGGGGCTAAGAGGGTAAGGGAGTGAAGGGAAAAGAAGCAACCCTTTGGAAGCTGAGTTGTGACGGTCGTGTGGGTAAGGAAAAGCACGAGGCAGAGTAGATGAGAAAATGGGAGGGTATTATGTCTTCAAACAAAACACGTATGCCTCCAAATGTCCAGACTGGTATCTCAGACAAAGGCAACCCTTTGTCAATTATATGTACGAGCTCCATTTCTCTGGCAATCAGACTTCCAGTGGCCTATGCGTATAAGCCTAAGCGTGTGCTCTTAGGCAGTGGAATAAGGTTGAGATGATTGCGATCCCAATGCGGTAATTTAAGAACGACATTTGTAGTGTAGAAGAGTATAAGCAGGCAGTAGTGTAGAATGTAAGCAGGCAGTAGTGTAGAATGTAAGCAAGCAGTAGTGTAGATTGTAAGCAGGCAGTAGTGTAGAAGAATACAAGCAGGCAGCCGAGACATTTTCCACATGATGAAGGATACTGAAGTATGAAGATCCGTAAAAAGCATCCACCACAGAAAAAGTTTCTATAGGGGTTTTGCAGGCTCGTCCAAAAACTGAATCGTGATGCGAGTAGAGTTAAGGGGAAAGTTATGGTACGATTTTTGCATGCTCCTAGGGTATGGGCCCCCTAATTTGCACGTTTCAAGCTCAGCTCTGACATGTAGATTCCAATGCAGCTGATCTTGAAATGTGCAAATCAGGGGGCCCATACCTAATCGGCCGCGGCGTGAACCCTACTTTTTGAGCAGCCATATGCTGTATCTGACCAGCCAGCGCACCAAACCCGGTGATTTAAAATGTTTTGAAGTCTTTATAATAAACAAAGATCATCGCAAAAACAATGGAGCAAAAAGATCAAGTGATTGGCGAGATATGCAAATTAATGTGCCATTCCCCCTGGAAAGCACTCATCCAGGGTACAGGTGCACGACGTGTGCTTTTATTCCTGTCATCCTGTACGCAGGGCGACTTGTCTAAATCTGAGCACATGCTCGGGTAGCTTATAAAGTCAGCATCAGTTAAAAGCTAGGTTGGTCCAATTTGACGAAGTGACGTGTGAGTAGCTGCACCTTTCATGCAGAAAGGAGCATGTTTTGGCGTTTGCCCAGATAACCCCCTCTGCAATCATTGCCCCCTTTTAAGATGATTGCCAAGAGAGCAGCATAAGAAAATTGTGGGGTGATCAGCAAGCTGGTTATTTGTTGAGAGGGTTTAATCTATCTTGTCTGAGAAGCTAGTAGTGCCAATCAAGGGGCCCTTGTTGAGTGAAGTCGGTTTTGTTTATTTTACATTATTAGTAATTATGCATTTTGTTCATTTTACATCATAAGTAATGATGCATTTTGCTCATTAGTAAATTCTCGGCTAGACAGTGAGGTCTGGTGAATGATCTGATGCCTGGAACAGACGACGAGGCAACCAGGGTTATCCTGGTACAAGGTCGGAAATGGGCATTGGATGATCTAGCATTATATACCTACTGCCCGACCTAACGTCCAATATTTTTGATCAGGGATGGAAAGGATGGGCATTAGGTCAAAAGACATTATTTTTTCGTTTGCATCGTGAGATGGCGGTGCATAGTTTACAAATGTTACACACACTGAACTCAGCAGCGTCAGACCTGCACGCTCACAGCAGTGTGAACTCAGCAGTGTCAGACCTGCACACAGCATACAGCAGTGTGAACTTGCAGTGTGAACTCAGCAGTGTCAGACCTGCACGCTCACAGCTTACTGCAGTGTGAACTCAGCAGTGTGAACTCGCAGTGTCAGACCTGCACACAGCATACAGCAGTGTGAACTTGCAGTGTAAACTCAGCAGTGTCAGACCTGCACACTCACAGCTTATTGTAAGCAAGGCACAGCTAGGGTCTGCCCTCAACAAAGCGCATTTTTGGTGACTGACGCATATTTTTGGTGACTGACGCACAAGCTGTACACACATTTTTGACAAAGCCACAGCTGAGGTCTTTCTCTCCGGAGCCATACTTACTAGCACAAGCAAACGTGTCTTGTGACTGACACGCAGACTTTGCAGCTCACAAGGCCACGGCTGAGGTCTCTCCAGAGCCATACATACTAGAACAAACGCACAAGTCCCGTTACCGACGCACAGAATTTACCGCTCACCTTGACTAGACCACGGCTGAGCTCTCTCCAGAGCCATACATACTAGCACAAGCAAACATGTTTTGTGACTGACGCAGACTTTGCAGCTCTCTTTTGACTAGACCATGGCTGAGGTCTCTCCAGAGCCATACATACTAGAACAAACGCACGAGTCCCAATACCGACCATAGAAATTACCGCTCACCCTGACTAGACCACGGCTGAGCTCTCTCCAGAGCCATACATACTAGCACAAGCAAACGTGTCTTGTGACTGACGCAGACTTTACAGCTCACTTATGACTAGACCATGGCTGAGCTCTCTCCAGAGCCATACATACTTGAACAAACACACAAATCCCGTTACCGACGCACATGGTTTAGTGCTCACCGATGACAAGGCCACAGCTGAGGTCACTCCAGAGACATACATACTAGCACAAGCAAACGTGTCTTGTGACTGACGCAGACTTTACTGCTCACCTTTGACAAGGCCACAACTGAGCTCTCTCCAGAGCCATACATACTTGAACAAACGCACAAATCTCGTTGCCCACGCACATAATTTACCGCTCACCAGTGACAAGGCCACAGCTGAGTTTCCAGTGCCGTAGATGACGGCTCCAGAGGGGACAGGGGTGAGATATCGAGCCCCCTCTCCTCTTTGTGAACCCAACAAGCTACGGCACACAAACCTGCGTTAGATGCGTAGTTACAAGAGCTTGTGTGTGTATTGCATGCATGTGTGTGTTTGTTTGTATGTATGGGTATGTGCATGCATGCGTGCGTGTGTGCATTTGTGCTCGTGTGTGTATTTACTACTTTTCTGATTAGCGTACCACAAACAGGACAGAGGAAGCAGTACACTGGCACTCACACAAACTTAGACACACCCACGCTCACCTACACATACCGTACACACAAATACCGTATACACGAATAGTATGTGTCAAATACACACACTAAGTATATTTGTCAAATACACACACGCAAACGCACCTAGAGACTTGACCACTTCTTGAAGAAGCCACGTGCACTTCTTCTAGTGCCCAGCTGCCTCTCTCGGTTCCCACAACAATACCAGCCAGCGGGCCCAGCTCCGGTGCCACAAAACACACCTGGAGCATGTGTATGTGTGTGTGTCTATGTGCGTGCGTGTGTGTCTCCTGTGTGCATGAATGTGTGTTTTTTATAACCAAAGAGCAATACAGGCATTAAAGCCAGTTCCCTTTTAGTATCTACCTGGAACTAGTAAAATAATGGTGTATGTAGATGGTATCCTTCACGTGATGCATTCAGGCTAATCCATTCTGAAAATAAATACTACGCAAGCAGTGTTGTGTATATTTTCAAAAAAGAACGAGGAAAAATAAATCCTCTTGAAATTGAATAGAGAGGATGCTTAAATTTAGTGAAGGTTAGATCGAGAATGTGTACGCATAGGCATGCAGGTACCCATGCACGCGCACACATACACAACACACACACACACGCACGCAAACACAGATACGCACGCACACGCACACATACACACACACATAAAACACAAAACACACACTCTCAGACACACACGCACCTCATCCACACTTCCCTCCTGGAAGCGGTTCCAGAGTTTAAATTCTGACCCTACTGATCCAGGACTCCCCTTTTTATTGCTGCTGGTACCGATTTTGCTATCGTCACCACCATTCTCACTGCTGCTGGTACCAATTTTGCTATTGTCACCATCATTCTCACTGCTGCTGGTACCAATTTTGCTATTGTCACCACCATTCTCGCTGCTGCTGGTACCATTTTTGCTATTGTCACCACCATTCTCACTGCTGCTGGTACCAATTTTGCTATTGTCACCGCCATTCTCACTGCTGCTGATAGTCGCCCTGCCGTTGCTGCTGTTGTTGCTGCTGCTGCTGCTGCTGCTGCTGCTGCTGCTGCTGCTGCCGCTGCCGCTGCCGCTGCCGCTGCCGCTGCCACTGCCACTGCTGCTATTACCATCACTGCTGCCGGTGGTAAACCTTTTGAAGCTTTTTAGGCAGTCTACTCCAAGTTCGCCATTTTCGAGTACCTGTGTGAATATGCACGCAACAAGGGAATGTGTGCAAAGGATGAAACGAATGAGCGCGAAACGAGTTAACTGTTGCAAACCAAAAAGGCTACGCTGATAGTGATAACAGACCCAGCATTATTAAGGAACAAGTTTATTGTTACAAAATAAAAGGCTATGCTGGTAGTGATAACAGGTCCAGCATAATTGAGGAAAGAAGCACGTAAGAGTAGAGTTGGCCAGGACCGTATATACACACCGTACGTGATAGTACAGTACAGAGATGTAATTTCTAAAAAGCATGTACCTGTGTGTGTACGTGTATGTGTGTGTATGCGTATGCGTATAGAAAACAGTGTTAGTATTACCGTGCAGATATTTAACATTCCGCACCCCTAAAAATATTAATTTTGCAAATTTGCACCAAATCCGTACCCCTTTCAATAATTATTATTATTATCCTATCAGCACAAATCCGCAGGGCCAAACAACCCCTGATGTGGCCCCAGACCTTACCATTGCGGCTACATTACATGCATAGAAATTTACTTTTGCAAGAAATATTAACCACAGGGTGGGCTGTTGCCACCCTCTGCATGCAAACATGAGCCTGGCAGGTTGGTACCCAAGCAAGAGTTTTCAAACTGCTCCAAAAAGTGACTGCACTCTAGTTGCATGTCAAAGCTCATTCCAAGTTCTCGTTTTAACTCTGTGTTTGCGCACAACTCGCACAACTTGTGCTCGCATCCCAATCATTTCACAATCTCGTCCATGCCCTCTCCCTCCTCATCCCCACTGCCCTCCCCCTCGCTCATGCTAAATCTCTCAAAAATAATTCATTTTCACTAATTTTCAGCCAATCCGCAGCCCCAAAAATATTTATTTGAGTCCGCAGTTAGCCGCACCTCTCAACACCATTATTTTTGCGGCGTGGTATATTCTTTGTACGGTTTTCCCTGCCAGGAATACCGTGTATACACCATATATATATGGTTCTGGCCAACCCTGTGTAAAAGCCCCTCACCACTGCTGAGATAGTAAACCACTTAGTGAGGAGCAAGTGAACATTTGTTGCAACAGTTATTTCAACTGTGATGTTTGTTTGTCAGCAACTGCTTTCTTGCCACAGTCGGGAAGCCTTATTGCAATGAGAAAAATGAGTGCAGAAAGGGGAAAAGAGTGAGGAGGAGCACTAAAAGACTTTGGCAATATGCGCCCACGTGATTTAAAGAAGTCCTTTGCAAACTGCCCCTGCTTGCCTGGGGGCATTCTCTACATGGCACGGATACGTACCACCAGAGTACAGCTTACCCTGGTCTCACTTGAAGCTCCTTGTTAGCAAACACCCACATACAAACGCACACATGCACGTGCGCGCAGGCGCACGCACGCACAACACACATACACACATAACACATACACACAAATATACACACACCCGGCAGGTCTTGTCCATGTCCAGGCTGTCACACTGGGGATCAAAAAAGGGACTGATCCTGTGCATTGCTGCCCGCCCGTCCATGGCCACCAAACATACATTCACACAGGAAGACTCAGACAAGGCGGCTCCTACAGTGTAAATTATTGTGCTCTTGCGTGAGTGCTCAAGCATGCAAACATGCAAATTGCTCGCCATCAAGTTGCGCGCCTCTGTGCTTCAAGCGCAGGCGCTTGACATTAACGCTGCCTCGTCTTTGGCTCTTACAGGATTTTCGGGTTCCAAAAGAAAAAAGGCAAAGCAAGGAAGCAAGGAAGATGTTGCCAATGAGTTGAATCAAGTCAGCACACCTACCCCGGCCATCGCCGGTGCTCAGACAGACACTGTACATTGTCAAGGGTGACGAGGGTGGACTTGGCCCAGCTGCATCCTGCTGTTTGAGAGCGTATTTGTGAGAGTGTGTGTGTGCGTGTGTTTGTAAGAATGTGTGTGTGTGTGCGTGTTTGTAAGAGTGTGTGCCTGTGTGTGTGTGTGTGTGTGTGTGTGTGTGTGTGTGTGTGTGTGTGCATATGTGTGTGTGCCTGTGCGTCTGTGTCTGTGTATGTCTGTGTGTGTGTGTGTGTGTGTGTTTGTGTGTGTGTGTGAGTGCGTGTGTGTGTGTATGTGTGTGTGTGTGTGTGTGTGTGTGTGTGTGTGTGTGTGTGTTCGCGCGCACGTGCGTACCTGCTGATCTTGCGGAGAAGGGATAACCAATAGGTTAAGGCTCTTTGTAGGCAACAATGTCTGGACAGGTACTTCTGGAAACACAATTGTGGAGCTGTCAAGGCTGGGGACCTGGGAGGTTGGCAAAGGTGACCTAGGTCAAACTGCGCTCTCCTGCCCTGCGCTCTTGCATCCCTCTCTTACCCCTCTTCGCTCGTCCCTCCTGGATCCCCAGCAGCACACTGATCTTGTTTCATTTCTTGGTACAGCTAGGGGATATAGAGGCAAATGACGTAGCAAGGCCATTTCTTTGCGCACGCTGAAAAAACAATTGATATTCAAATATATATATATATAAATATTTTTTGAAATGCCTTCATGCCTTCTTTAGGAGAAAGTTTTGGCATTTGCATTGTCTTCGAGGCAACCGGAAAGAGGAAACTACGTGGTACCTTCCGAATATTATATATAAAATTTAGCAAAAATAAAGTCGTCGTGGTTGTCACTCAGGCGCCTGGTGAGGTCCGGCTCATCCTGCGTCTCTTTGCGTGCTTCTTGTACTTCAGGATCTCTTTCCGTCCAATGAAGTAGCTAAGCCCTCTGTGGAAGCTTCTGCTGATGTCAAGTCGCCTCTTCCTTACATGTGACACCATCTGACGGTCAGAAAATTCTGATAAAAACACGCACATAGCGATCTGGACGTGCTGGGTTCAATTTAGTAGAAGTACCAATGCATGAAATTGACTGACCTAAAGACCTAAAGGCTAAACCTTTGAAAAAGTGGAACCAACCGTTTTACCTTGTAACGAAACGGCCAAAGGAGTTTGCTGGCGGCTGCCAGCGATAATAAGTACTTTTACAAACCGTATTACCTAAATGCGTGGTAGAACATACAACGTACACCACAAACATGTAGTGCCAAGATATGTACCGTACCTTGTCATACTCGTCCTTACTCCCAAACCTCCAAACCTCCAAAATATTTAGTTTTGCCCTCCCCTCATCAACCTCGCTCGCAGGACCCCTGTCCAGCATCACCACTCAAGACTTGCAGCGACCTAAAAACTTTGTTTGCACCAACTGCGCACAATCTCGCAGGAGATGTATAATTAAAATGCCTCAGTCGCCCCGTAGGGCAAAACACGGTTCTTATGTGGGTGTACAATGGGGTATAGTAGGTACGGTAGCAGGTAGCAAATAACTGGTTGTTGGACCAGTACCACGGTATAGTTGGTACGGTAGGTAGCAAAGAACTTCCAAGTGTAGTGTTGGCCTCACTTTGACCTCACTTTGACCAAACCTGCTTGCTTGCTATCCTGTCTCCATAATGAATTATGACCAAATTCGCTTTCCATCATTTCCTGGCCCTTCATACTTTCTCGTTTTGTTACTACTCAAGTAGAAAAACGAGTCTCTGTTTACCTGTGCCCTAGATCTCGTCCATTCAGTTCATAAACAAGCCCAATGAATGTTTCGTCCAGCCGGCTCGCTCGTTGTCCTCCTGGAATGTTTGCGCCTGATCCCTGGTAGGGTGAGGTAAAGCATCTATGATGCCTCATAAGTAAAGTTTTACCTGTAACCTCTGTGGAGTGGTTGGCAGCAGGACCCAGGCAAACCAGGCAACGTAGGCTAACCACCTTGCTTTTGTAATATAAATTATTAGATTTGATTTAACAAATAAGAGCAGGCTAGGTTGTTCCCCTTTTCTCACTCCAACACACGGCTCCTGTCCTGCCGAAATTAGCAGCTAAATTAATGCAACAGATGTAAGGATGGACACACCAGCCAGTGCCGCTCTTGATCCAAGCGCACCCTCGACGCAGCAGCAAGCTTCAAACGGACCTCGACAAAGCGGGCAGTGCAAATGGTTCAATGCGACTAAAGGTGACTGAGAAGTACACATCGGATCCCCTGCCGGAACAGATGCAATCACTCCTCACACTCGCACACAACACACGCCGCTGGATACAGGCTTTGGGTTTATTACGCCTCAGGAGGGCGGAGAGGATTTATTCGTGCACCAGGTACACCGGGGAGGGAGAGGAGAGGGCGCAAGCTCACTTTTTTGTCAAGATGTGCGGGACAGACCAGTCAGGGAGGGGGCTGGAGCTGCGTGCGCGTGAACATAATGTAATTTCCTGACAGGATATTACCGACTAAAAAAGTCTTTGGGCGGGTTGGGGAGGGTTAGATTTGGTGTTGAGGCGTTCACAATCTTTACAATGCTCTATTTCGTGCTGCCGCTGTGGTTTTTAGCTGTCAGAGAGGACATTTCCGATCCATCTCGGTCTCACACCTCTCCTCGCCCACCCACACTCGCAGTCCAACATCGCATCAGAGGGCTTCCGCTCTCTGCGTGAGGGGGAGGCTGTGGAGTTTGACACGGAGGGCAGTACGGACGGGAGATTGAAGGCTATCAATGTCACAGGGCCCAATTTTTCCTCCCCCAAGGTGTGCTTTTGGAAAAGGGGGGAAAGGCAGCTGTGTGCGGAGAAAGCCTGCTGCTCCTGACCTTGGGATCGTGTGCGCCTGCAGAAGCCTGGTTCATCGGTTCATCAAGAGTCAACCCTCTCACCCTTGCCCGCTGTGTGCTGCGTGCTTCGCAGGGTGCTCCTCCGCGGAACCGGCTCCCTTCCCACATGGGCTACACACAAGAAGGGAGGGGCATGATGGGTAGAAAAGGGGGCAGAGGGGGCATGGGTATGGGGGGGATGATGGTAGCTGCCGGCAGGGGTATAGCTCCTACCGTTTACCCGGGGCCTTACGGGTATCCCGCCGTCCCTGCAGCAGCAACAGCGTTCATGCCGCCCTACTACGGCTACTACTACCCACAAGGAGGCGACTTCACAGGTAGTGTTTATACAGCATAGCACTCTATAATAGGTACACACACACACACACGCACTCACACAGACACAACACACACACGCACTCACACACACACACACTCACACACACACACACACATGCACGCACACACACACATACACACTCACGCACACACCCCTTTCCTCTACCCTACAACCTGCAACCTGACAGGTCAGAACAGGGGTTTAGCGGGAGGGATGGGGAGTCCGAGTAGAGAGGGCATGGGCGCACCCATGATGTACCCTGCAGCAGTGCCTGGCATGGCGCCCATGGGCATGGAGCAGCCGAGCGGCTTGCAGGTGTGCTATGTATTGTGTGTGTAATTAAGGTATGCTTGTAGTGACACACGTTCGTGCTTGCGTGAAAGTGAGCGTTGGGAATCCTAGGGGGCCATGCCAGGCACAGCATGTACACCGGATTCCGCTTTGCCTGTGGCGTGCAAGTTTATCTGTATGGCTGGTTGGCTGGTCGGCCCTCACTGCTTATCCTTGCTGCTCACCCTCACTGCTTACCTCCTCCTCAACAATTTGAAACGTTTGCACCCAGCGCCACATGTGTCCAAAACCTAGGCTAGCTCGCCCGCCTCCTTGTAATAAATGCTCTCGATGAGTACCATCTTGCTGCACACTCTCAGACCAGTCAGTAACTCACAAGAGCAGGATAGCCACACAAATGTATGTGACAGCGCATGCACGTGAATGGAGGCGCGCGCGCACGCGCACACACAAACACACACACACACACACACACACACACACACACACACACACACACACACACACACACACACACACACACAGGTGGTGGTTCATAACTTGCCCTGGACCTGCACGTGGCAGCAGCTTAAAGATTGCTTTCGGGAATGGAAGGTTGAGCGTGCAGACATAGTGGAGGACCAGTGGGGGCGCTCAAGGTGTGTGGATTTGTGTGCAGATGCTGCTTGTTGGGTGTGGCTGTGCTTACAGAGTTTACAGAGTAAGCCGCTGGCTGTGCTTAGGTGTCAGTTGCGCTTGTGGATGTGTATTTGCACCCAGGCGTTGTGGGTTGTGGTTGGGTGTATGGCATATGTGCTAGATGGTGCCAGTTGCGCCTGTGAATGTGTGTATGCGCATAGAAACCAGGGATATGTCATACGGCGTATATGTATAATTCGCCGTATCGTATTTAACGCGTATTTTACCGTATTGAACAAATTGGGCCGTAGTATACGATTGCAAAATTTGCCTTTTTTGCCGTTTTGGGGCCTTTTTAGGCAATTTCCGCCCCAGCAACGGCCTTTCAGTGAGCTTTCAATGCTATTAAGATATATATTATTAACACGGATTTAACGCGTATTTTACCGTATTGAACGTCCCAAATGACCGTATGACATATCCCTGATAGAAATTGTCAGTTGTGCTTGTGGATGAGTGCATGTGTTGCTCAGGTGCTGTTGGTTTCGTCTGTGTGTTGCTCAGGTGCTGTTGTGTTTCGTCAGTGTGTTGCTCAGGTGCTGTTGGTTTCGGCTGTGTGTTGCTCAGGTGCTGTTGGTTTCGTGTATTGGTTTAGTCAGTGTGTTGCTCAGGTGCTGTTGGTTTCGTCAGTGTGTTGCTCAGGTGCTGTTGGTTTCGTGTATTGGTTTCGTCTGTGTGTTGCTCAGGTGCTGTTGGTTTCGTCTGTGTGCATGTGCTTCAAAACTGCCAGTTGTGCTTGTGATGATGTAGTGCTGAGGTGCTGTAGGTTGTGGCTGGGTGTATGTGTATGTGCTTAGAAACTGCCAGTTGCGCTTGTGCACGTGTGCGTTTTCGTGTGTGTGCTTAGGCGTTTTCGTGTGTGTGTGTGTGCGTGTGCGTGTGTGTGTGCTTAGGTGTCAGTTGCGTTTGTGGCTGTGTATACGTGTATGTGCTGAGATGCACACACATACACACGCTCAATATATGTGTGTGCCACGCTTGTGTGGGCGCGCTCGCACAAACATTCTGAAGTGCTGTCGTTTGTTGTACCCTCGCAGAGGGTTTGGGACCGTGCGTTTTGCCACCCAAGAGGACGCCCAGATGGCCTGTAAAGCCATGACCAATACGCAGGTGGGTCCCCGTCCTGTGTAAATGTCATGGCCTGTAAAGCCATGACCAAACTACGCAGGTGCGTTCTCGTCCTGTGTACATATCATGGCCTGTAAAGCCATGACCAAACCACGCAGGTGGGTCCCCGTCATGTGTACATGTCATGCATGGCCTGTAAAGCCATGACCAAACCACGCAGGTGGGTCCCCGTCATGTGTACATGTCATGCATGGCCTGTAAAGCCATGACCAATACACAGGTGGGTTCCCGTCATGTGTACATCATGCTGTAACGACAAACGCATGTCATTCGGGCTGCAATGTTGGAATTGACGGCATTTTATTGGCACGTGGGAGTCCAAGCAGAGAAGTGGATGCAATCAGTGGAAGGTGGTGTAAGGCTGGACAGAGGGTAGGAAGGAGGGGCTCGTTTGGGCTGTGAAAGCGAACGGCTGGATAGCGGGTGAAGGCGAACGGTTGGATAGAGGGTTTCTACCCTCTTCCCCCCCCCCCGGGGGAACGTTCCCCAAGGGTTGAGAAGGCAAGGCACGTAGGAAGACAGGAAGGACCTGGCTGTGACACCTGTGTGCGTATTGTACCAGGAACGGTTCGAGAAGTGCGGGAGTTTCCCCTGATCAGATTGGGGGGGTTGTGGCGGACCAGCCACGCACATGTTGGGTGGCGAGGACAGAGGCGCTTCAGGCGGCGTCTGTTTTAGTTCCTTTTGCAAAGTAGGCGGCTCCTGCTCTCTCATTTGCAATGTGGGGTTGTAGGTATCAGGTATCAGGTATGATGTTTTTGATTCCCACGGCAACCAGTCTTCTATGATCTATGAGTGGTTTCAGGGCGAGTGCCAGCATTTTAGCAACTAGCAAGCAGAGTTGGCCAGACTAGCACGGTGTGTATATGTGCGTGTGCGCGTGTGTGCGTGTGTGTGTGTTTACGGAAGTTATAGCAGACAAATTAAATATGCAATGCATTTAATAAGGATAGGAAATACACCTTTTTATCCTGGCCCTCCTAGACTGCCGTGTGAGTTCCGTCAGGTGGGGGCCTGTGCGTATGCGTAAGGGAGTTAAGTGGAGGCTCATGATGCTCACTCATGATGTCAGGAGGCTCATGTGCTCATGATGTCATGATGGAAGGTTGAGGCTCATGATGTGCGTAAGGAAGATAGGTGGAGGCACATGCCCCCCCCCCCCCAATTGCTCAAAAAGGGTACCAATCGACTGGGCTTGAGCTGAGGGTTTCGAGAATATAATTAAATTTCGTAGGAGTGGCCCAGTAATTAATTTAAGGGGGGGTCCGAAAAACTCTGACCCCAGACCCCCCCCCTACAGCCGATCAGGCATGAGTATCCCAAGTGTCGCCATTGCAAACTCCTGTACTGTTGCCAACGGCCTATCAGCCTACAGCCGATCAGCCAAACAACGGGCTGAAGTAAACTCCTCTTGTAGTGTATTGCAATTAACAATGAACCAAAAGTGCCCCTATTTTTAGCCTCCAGCCAGAGAACATGCACGCCTATGGTGTCTTCAACGCTCACTTATGCACTATCCGCTCGATTCGATCAGCAAGCGCCAGCCGCAACCACGCACGCACACACACACACACACACACACACACACACACACACACACACACACACACACACACACACACACACACACACTTACGTGCAGATGGAGGGCAGGAACATTAGTGTACGCTTGGACCGGTTTGCCTGAGCACTTATAAATGGACACACAGAGCAGTAAGAGCCTCAAGACCTATATGTAGCCATTGTGGGTCTACCGAGCCTATGCTGCTGAGCCTTGAGCATATGCCTCAGGCTTTCCTTCCCTTCCTAGCAGCAATTCATGATAGGCAGCAGGCTACTCGTGTAAGTAGACTAGGTACCGCCTAAAGGTAGCTCATTGGCAAGCGCGTGTGTGTACGTGTGAGTGGAGCAACGAACCCAGGTCTCCTTGTGCGTCGGACACATTAGCTTATGTTTGTGAGCTTTTGTAACAGCTTGTGTGTGCTTTTCGTGAATGTTTCTAGGTTGGTGGTTTTTCTTTCCCTTACCAGCCAACCCTTCCTATGTTCTTTCCTTTTGCCGGCCCGGCTTCCTCTTGATCTGGGGGTGCCCTGATACAGGCTATGAGCTGGCTTCTCTGTTTGCGCCTCGGTGATGGTGCTGACTGCTTCGTTTGCCCCTCAGTGATGGTGCTGGCTGCTTCGTTTGCCCCTCAGTGATGGTGCTGGCTGCTTCATTTGCCCACCAGTGATGGTGCTGACTGCTTTGTTTGCCCACCAGTGATGGTGCTGGCTTCTCTGTTTGCCCCTCGGTGATGGTGCTGACTGCTTCGTTTGCCCCTCAGTGATGGTGCTGGCTGCTTTGTTTGCCCCGCAGTGAAGGTGCACCCAAGCTTACAGTCTACCTCACAAGTGCGCACCCAGTCAAACAGAAACAGGCATCGCTGCCCTCTGATGCATGCACACACAATAGCACACACAATAGCACACAGACGTGAACTCCAATGCCTTTACCTTTTCTTCCCTCTCGTTTTGACGAAAGCGCAGTTCTGAATACACGTGCCAATAGGCCAGGATGCTAGTTGATAGACTCGTTATTTTTGTCGCAGGGAGGCCTGTAGGTTCATTTTTACTGCTGCTCTGGAGCAAATTTTGGTGCAATTAGGGAGGCCGGGAGATAGGGTTTTCTGTGGGAGGCTGTCTTGCTCTTACATGGAATCGCCTGTGGCAGTCAAGTGCTGTTTTGGCAGACCCCTTTTTGTTTGTTTTCCCAGCAGCACCCTTTAGTTGCATAGCCCCCAGACTTTTTTGCAGCACGGATATAAGCTTTAGAATTTTTCCTGCTTCCGATTTCGGAAGGTTTTTATGCGTTTTTTAATGGATGATTACAAGGTTTTTGTTACGACGAATCATGATACCAGCTTCAGCATGAATTACAAGTATGGGCTAAAAAGGTGTGTTTAACGTCAATGGTTACAATGGTTACAATGGGGGGTGACCTTCAGCCAGGTAGTTCGGCTGATCGGCTGCTGACTGGTCTCGGCCAGCCACAAATAAAGGGTAAGGGGTAAGGGTAAGGGTTACACAGCTATATCCGCCAGCGAGGGCAGTTGAGCTATAGCAAAAAAAAAGGCAGCTTCAAGAAGAGAAGGAGGCCAGACTGAACAAGACACCAGAAAAAGAGACAAGGTCAGTGATCAAACAGAGCAAGGCATTTGTCCGCAAAGTCAGCTACTCCTACGGCATCAGACTGATTGATGAAGTCTCTCAGGCGAGCAGTGCTATCTGCTGGTATGGCATCAAACAGGTGCTGGAATTGA
>Ga0307968_1002465_pt1 | contig 15399 bp, 19 predicted proteins | sample OrgLakmetagen650_FD_201834 | JGI IMG/M metagenome (GOLD analysis project Ga0307968, IMG submission 201834) | Saline water microbial communities from Organic Lake, Antarctica - #650 | ecosystem: Environmental > Aquatic > Non-marine Saline and Alkaline > Saline | place: Antarctica: Organic Lake... | reverse complement strand
AGTATTGTGGGGTGCAGGTCCAGCTGTGCACTCACTCGCGTGCATGCGTGCGTGCGTGCGTGCGTGTGTTATTGTAGCATTGTGGAGTGCAGGTCCAGCTGTGCACTCATTTGAGCGTGTGCGCGTGTGTGTGTGTGTGCGTACGTAGCTGGAGTATTGTGGGGTGCAGGTCCAGCTGTGCACTCACTCGCGTGCATGCGTGCGTTACTGTAGCATTGTGGGGTGCAGGTCCAGCTGTGCACTTGATCAAGTGTGTGTGTGTGTGCGCGTGTGCAAGCGTGGCTGTAGAACTGTGGGGTGCAGGTTCAGCTGTGCACGCATTCGCGTGCGTGGACGCGTGTGTGCGTGCGTGACTGTAGCATTGTGGGGTGCAGGTCCAGCTGTACACTTGCTCAAGTGTGTGTGCGCGTGTGCAAGCGTGGCTGTAGCACTGTGGGGTGCAGGTCCAGCTGTGCACGCATTCGCGTGCGTGTGTCAAACGGTAGCCAATTATTTCAATGGCGCAAAGCCTGTCACTAATGCAATAGTATCAGCCTGCACAGCATCCTTGCTTTGCTGCTTCTCTCACCTGCAGCGTATTTGGTCGGCCAAAGTGCTGTGATCCGTTCATAGCACCGCATAGGGCCCTACTTCTGAAACCTCCCTGACAAAAGCACTTGCTCGTTCTATTGCTTGTACTCATCGCTTGAAAATGCTCTCATTCACCGTCCTGTACCAGTATGTGGTATTTACCATAGAACACAACGCACTTTTGCTTTTGTGCTCAGGACGACGCTCACAAGCTGTGTATGCTCGCCTGTGTGCAGGAGCCCCTTGAAATTGACAATTGGCACATTGCTGCTGGTGGATGTTTCATTTGTACCCAACAGTCATAGGACAGCGTAAATTCGCTCTTGTGCAGGAGCCCTTTGCAACTGACCAATGGCACAGTGCTGCTGGTGGATGAGACGCCAATGGGGGAGGGCCGTCTAACAGATACAGGCATCTCCAGCTTTCAAGCTCTAAACACCATGGTTGAGCAGCAGGTGTGATGCGGTCTGAAGCTTTAGTTCACCATGGTCTAGCAGATGTCTGCTTGTGTGTGTGAGTGTGTGTATGTGTATGTGTGTGTGCGTGTGTGTGTGTGAGTGTGTGTGTTTGTGTTTGTGTGCGTATATGGTTGAGCAGCAGGTGTGATGCGGTCTGAAGCTTTATTTCACGAAGGTCTAGCACATGTCTGTTTGTATGTGTGAGTGTGTGTGTTTGTGTTTGTGTGCGTATATGGTTGAGCAGCAGGTGTGATGCAGTCTGAAGCTTTATTTCACGAAGGTCTAGCAGATGTCTGTTTGTATGTTTGTATGTGTGAGTGTGTGTGTATATGTGTGTGTGTATATGTGTGTGTGTGTATGTGTGTGTGTGTGTGTGTGTGTGTGTATGGTTGAGCAGCAGGTGTGATGCGGTCTGAAGCTTTATTTCACGAAGGTCTAGCAGATGTCTGTTTGTATGTGTGAGTGTGTGTGTTTGTGTGTGTGTATGGTTGAGCAGCAGGTGTGATGCGGTCTGAAGCTTTAATTCACCATGGTCTAACAGATGTTTGTGTGTGTATGTGTGTGCGCTTGTGTGTGGTGCAAGAAAAAAAGGGGACAGCAAGCCGAGGCTTGCTGCCACGAATAATGCATGATATGTAACTTTGTAACTGTGATTCATTCATGACAAAAAGCATTGCAACTATGCCTGTAAGGAATGCAGATCTTGTGCTTGAGCGCAGACTTTTTAGGACTCACACTCCTTAGCCATTCCTTCATTCAGCAAGTTAGCACAGGGTCCCAATCATTGGCTCCTCGCATATGCAGCCATGTACAATGTACAATGTTCTGCTATTGTTATACAAAAGAACGGCACGCTCGAAATTGTGATTCAAACTCCCAACTGTAAAGATCCAGTTCGGTTCTCAGTAACTCAGTAACCTCCCCTCGTACTAACACATGCACGTACAGAAATGCGCATTCGTTTTTACAGCTCTGGGGACACTATTAGCCTGCTTTTAATACTGAACACTAAACACTCTTCTCTCTCACACGCAATACAAGCATAAAAAGTAGTCCCTCCCGTGCAACTGCCAGCCTTCCCACCACACACACACACACACACACACACACACACACACACACACACAACCAACCGACAAGCACGCATGTGCTGCTCGTAATTATTGCGTTTATAAGCTACCTATGTCTGATCACACGTACACACATCCACACACACGTACACACAAACACACACACGCACGTACACACACATCCACACACACGCACACACACACACTCTCTCACACACACACAGGCCCTCTTATATGACTACCAGTTTTACAAACAGCCCGTGCCCGTCAATATCATCCCCGTTGTTTTGAGTAAAGGGCGCTCTGTGATGCACGCAAACCTCCCCATCCGCTTGTATTTAAAACCAACCCAAGACTTGCCAACCATAGAACAGGTAACTAAGAGTAAGAGAATCGATACAGGCAGCCGAAACCCTCCCCATACTAGACAAGGGAATGGAGCCACTTTGGTGCCAAGTGCCGTTCATGTTATGTGCCTTGGAAGATGGAATATTTAAACATTATTTTGAAATGCCTCCTGTGTGCGTAAAAAAGTTTTGTCACAAACGGTGCTGTACTGACTGTACTGACACAACTGCACACAAACAATGTCAATTTTAAAATGTACCTTTGGATCAAAAACCGTCCTTCCTGTTCTTTGATACCTAAGACGCAATAAGTATTGTTCCCAGATTAAGCTTCAAGCTAGGTGAAAAAAGGTTGATCCCATACCGTTGAAGGATTGGGTGAACCTTTTGGCAATAAATCCTCGTTCGAGACACAAGACCACCGAAGTACAGAATTCCCAACTGCACACTCGTCATTTAGATTGCCGATGGAGGCGCTTTGATCATTGATGTTCTCCAAAAGCATTCGAGCATACACGTTTGCTCAATGGCAGGTCAGCTCAGCTGTGACTGCTCTGGGCTCAGACACCCTCAACAGCATCCGCACCTACGTGGCTGCTGCCAAGCAACTACCGTACGTTTTGAGCGAGGACATGGCAGAGCAGCTCCAGGACGAGTTCATTGCAGCCCGCAGAGAGGACCGCACCTTTTCCCCAGAAAAGTTTTCGGAAAGACTGACGGTGAGCGGGTTTTTATTTAAGGGAGCAAGTGCTTTGCATGCTGCTCTAGGGTGCCTCAATTTGCAATAACGACTTTGGGTCAATTTCCAAATAATTGATGCTTTAGCGTTCCTTGTCCAAGCAAATGAACGCTTTGTTGCTACGTGTACATTCAATCACACACTCCATCTGCGCAAAGTGAGTTAAGCTTGTTACTGCTAGTCAGCCCTACTATTGCTTTGATTTCAATGCAGATGGCGCGCTTGCTGAGCATAAGCCGTGGCGAGCGAAGCTTGAACATGGATCGGTGGAATAATGTCTTAACATCGGTGGAGCAACTTGATGCTCGGGCACCAAGAAATTGAAGACGTTGTTCATTCTGACGTTGTTCATTCTTTTGAAAGCGCCTTTGACGCATGTGTATCAAGTGACTATGAAACGCAGGATGATTTTGGCGCGTTGTTCCCTGACCGGCTTACTCTCATACCTCTTATTGGTTTCTCAATCTGTTTCAGTGCTTCAGCTATTGCGTGTTTTTTTGTGTTGAAGCTTGTTGAAGAACAAGGACCTTCTAAGAACTTTATAATTGCCATATCCTTGACACTACGGTCGCAGGGACGGTATGAATGCCGAATGGGATGTCGCTCACGCCCGATTGGTGGTACCAATCGTGTGATAAATAGTTTAGTTGCTGCGTTTTTTGTTCGCTGGGGAAGCCAGCTAGTTGATGTGCTGATTCTTCAATATTTTGAACATTGCCGCGACAGTGATTTGATCTGACAGCAGGGTAACACGGTTGACGAATCACGGCCACGTTGTTAACAGTCGATGTGTAAGTCTCGTTTATGAATATAACTCTTGCTCCCTGCGGGACTCTGCACTGGAAATGAGCACCCCTCTTCGTGCTGGAAACGCTGGTCTTCGATTTTTTTAAGGCCAAACAAGGCCCGCCACATATTGGCAAACAAGACGCCATGCGTGATGTGTGAGTTTGATTTTATACATCTGATCACGCACCTACAATCGCTGTTGGAGTTAGTGGCACCGGAAGCGTGTTTAGCGAAAGGGTTTGTGATTTTGAGTCAAAAATTCGTCAATTTTTGACGAAGGAGAAGCGTGCACCATAAATAGTTTGGACTATTTTATACAGTATTTATTCAAGGCAGTTGATTAGATATAGTCAGTATTATGCGGTAGCGCAAGGGTAGGGATCGCAATAGCTAGGGCACAGGCAGCAAGCTGCAATGCTGTTCTACTCTTACTTCAAAACGCTTGTGGGAAAGGAGGTGAGTGCTGCAGTGGGCACAATTGGGTGCTCTCTCCATGCCATGCCTTGCAACAGCATGCAAAGACACAATCAAACACTGTCATCCGCCCTGCCCTACCCTTTCCCCCACAGGTGACGGTGGAGTTGAAGAACGACCTAGCCATCACAGGCATCCTCCACTCCGTGGACCAGTACCTGAACATCAAGTTGAACCACACCAAGGTCGTGAATGAGGCCAAGTATCCCCACATGGTGAGTGCCTGTGGTAGAGCTCCAGCTGATCAAGAGTGTCGGCACTGCTGACAGTGCCTCAACACTGCGCACCTAAAACATGCCGTACTGCTGAACCAACCGCAGATGTCAGTGAAGAACTGCTTCATCCGTGGCTCCGTTGTTCGTTACATCCAGGTGGGTGTCGGTGGTTTGCTTAAGGAATCATGCGTAGGGGTACGCAGCATGCAATATGTAATCCCATCATAATGCAATATGTGTGACTGGCAATCATGCACGCTGCTAGGCTAATGGCTGCTTGCGATTGATAACACCACAAGCGAACGCCCGTATACCAATAAATAAAGCCTTTTGACTTTGCAACTACATTTGTAATTGCCAGTGCGGCCGAAAAACTGCATTAGAAATGCATGAATTGTGCCGTTAATTACACAGTTGTCTGTGTGCTCTTGCGCGTTCCTCCGCCCCTCTTCCGCGCACACGCTGACTTGTAACTCCAAAACTGGGAGTCCGGTCTTACCCAGTCCTTTACAAACTAGCTATCAGCATGCATACGTGTGAGGTATTGGTTCGTGTGGAAGGAGTGATCTCTCATACCATCAATTGCTAGGCGGTAGACAAATGCAGACTGGAATATCCAACTGGAGTAGGCAGACATGTGATCTAAAGGAGAATGGATAATGCAGAGGATGCAGAGTGCCACACCATGTCGATATCTGCACGGGAAGAGCTCAGCACTAATCTTCCCCCCGGGAATGGGCGGTTGGTCTTGAAGGCTAGACACAAGCTGGGAGCTCTTGGGGCGCACAGAAAAGAAAAAAATAGGCTCCGCTGGAAATGTTAGCACATACAGTATGCTAGCACATACAGCGTGAATAAGGGAAGGAGTACCTGATAGCTTTTCACTGCCTTTTCACCAGCTGCTGTCACACATACATTCATTTCTTGTCCTACCATGCAGCTGCCCCCCGCCGCCGTTGATGTTGAGATCTTGCATGATGCCACTCGGAGAGAAGCCAGGAGCACTTGAAATAGCATCACTAGCTGGCTCTGCCGCCCTCCTTATTTCCTCGGACTCGCTTTCGTTTTGCGATGGTAATATCTAACGCCCAATTACGGGACGGCTCGCCTTTTGCATTGAGGGCCTTAAGACAAGCGGGGCAGTGAATTGCAAGCCTGCGTGCCTTATTTTCAATGCTGGAAGTGTTTTATTTCAGGCGCGTGACTGCTCTCACTAGACCTGTAGATTCTCAGTTTTTGAACGCTTGTTCCGCGGCTGGTCCGTCCTGTTTCCTTTTTTTCGTGCATTTGCGCGTTTATGCTTACATGATAAAAAAGGAAGATTTTTGGAATAAGGGCGCGACATTTCTAGGATCACGGCTGCAGTTTTTTCAAATTGTGATTTATTTCGGCACATTATGCTCAACGGGTAACTTACTGGACCAGTTCCCTAACAAATAGTTAAAACATTTCGTAGGAATTTGTTGCGACCGGGGCCACAAACACTTCTGAAATGGACCGTCACAACTAAACTAAATAAAATTTTTACGTAATTCAAAAAGAAAACGAAAATGAGGCGGCTGGCTCAGTCGGTTCTACCCCTTACCAGAAGCTTGCACAGGGGTCTCAATTCCCTTCCTCATCTTAACCTAGATCCATCCTCTCTGCAAGGCTCACTTCCGGGGCTTGAAAATGAAAGTCAGATGCCGCAAGCCGCTGCTCTCCATCTCCCCATGCGCAGGCGTGCATTCTCTCAAGGTACCCTGCTCCTCACACACCTGCCAAACTTGTGCGCACATTGCTGTAGTTAACCAGTGCGTAACCTATCAAATGAGCGGAAGCACGTGTTTGCATTACTAGTAGTCAAGTTGACGCGTGGACACAAAGATGTCCTGAACCTTTGCATGCTACCAAACAGTGCCAACAAGGAGCGCGGCCAAGTCTACGTCATTGGACGTGAGGGGCCAGCCACTCGTTTTTGAAACTGGAGACGTTGCCCACCTGGCTGATGGCTCGTGTGTGCTCAGGCATGGCGGGACGACAGGTACACAATACGATAGTGGAAGTACGTTTTAGAAGCAGTACGTCAGTTTGTGTAGCGCAGACTCACGCACGTCTTTCGCACACCAAGTGGCATGCACCAGCATGAAAAGAAGCAAAAGGGAAGCCTTACGCGAGGACCCCCCGCTTCTCTCCTCATCCTATCATGAAAGTCCTTTGAAGTATAGCTTCTAAGCTTATGTTTACAGCTATGTGATGCTGCATACAACATGTACATCTGGAACGATCAACGCCACCTCATACTGCCAATAAAATCCCTTTGCCTGTGATTGATATGGTGGGCTGCCTGCTTGTGCGCAGTGCTGGCGACCGTGGTGGGGGCTAAGGAGATGGCAGAGGGAGAGGATCCTTCAACCCTGCAAGTGCGTGCTCTAATCTGCTGCTTTTGTCTTCTTATAATCATGATTATTGTAATTGGGCATGCATGTGGACTTGGGAGATGGCAGGGAGAGAGTGAGAGAGAGAGAGAGAGAGAGACAGAGAGAGACAGAGAGAGAGAGAGAGAGAGAGAGAGAGAGAGAGAGAGACAGAGAGAGAGAGAGAGAGAGAGAGAGAGAGAGAGAGAGAGAGAGAGAGAGAGACAGAGGGAGAGAGACCATGTGATCCTCGCAAGCTAGTGCGCACGTGGGTGCATTTCCCCCCTCCGTTCTTCTATTACTGCCGCAAGGACTGCCAGATAGTATTTTTCCTCTGCTCTCGACCCTCTATTTGGCCGTAAGTGCAGGCTAACACCACAGCGCAGGCTATCACCACAGCGCAGGCTAACACCACAGTGCAGGCTAACACCACAGCGCAGGCTAACACCACAGCGCAGGCTAACACCACAGCTCACTCTGTTCGCAGGTCAGTTTCAGAGAGCCCTTTTATGGTGGAGGTGAGTGTTGTTTCTTTTTTTTATGGTGGAGGTGTGTTCTTTTTTTAATGGTGGAGGTGTGTGTTGTTTCTTTTTTAATGGTGGAGGTGTTCTTTTTTAATGGTGGAGGTGAGTGTTGTTTCTTTTTTAATGGTGGAGGTGAGTGTTGTTTCTTTTTTTTATGGTGGAGGTGTGTGTTGTTTCTTTTTTAATGGTGGAGGTGAGTGTTGTTTCTTTTATGGTGGAGGTGAGTGTTTTTCCACTTGCCATCACGTGCCCTCTGGCCATTGCATTGAGACGTATCCACCCTTGAGCACTGCATAGTACAATGCCTTTGATGTGTGTATTCCTTTGCGTTGAGACGCATCTACCCATTTTCCATTGCATTGACACATCTATTATTATCTATTCATTTGTGTTGAGACACATCTATAATTATCTATTCATTTGTGTTGAGACGCATTTACCCATTTTCCATTGCATTGAGGCGAATCTAATGCTGCTATGCACTGTTCTTTAACGCTCAATATGGTCAGGGCTGTTAGAATTGCACGACCAATGGAAGCACAGTTGTGCACAGGCACGGGCACGACCACGCGCATGCACAGCTCACACAACACCGCACAACTTAAGTACATGTGCCGCACAAGCACACACAATAAACACATTACGTTACCTAACCCTAACCCATAAACTAGAATAAACACATTACGTTACCTAACCCTAACCCATAAACTAGAAGAAACAGTATACACTGCAACACTAGTGAGTGTCAACCACTGCCAACTCCAAACCGCTACCAGCACTCGTGACTTCAGCCACTACCAAGCACTATACACCACCTGCATGCAGTGATTAAGCACCAAACGCTTAAAAATCACACCACAGTTGTAAGCTCGTTCCTGTGCGCAGGCACCCTCCCCAGGTCCAAGAACAGACGTGAGCGTGGCAGTGGGTCAGAGAGAGAAACCTTGGTGTCTAGGGGGATCGATAGGTCTTTACGGCCGATGCTGCTCCCTGGCTACCACTACCCCATAGATGTGAGTGAGGGGATGTCAGTGGCTGCGTGAATATGGTGCTTCCTGGCTGCCATTATTTAATAGACGTGCATGAGGGGATGTCAGTGGTTAAGTAAAACTGCTGCTTCCTGGCTGCCATTATTTTATAGACGTGCAAAAGGGGATGTCAGTGGCTGAGTGAAAATGCTGCTCCCTGGCTGCCATTATTTTATAGCCATGCATGAGGGGATGTCAGTGGCTGCATAAAACTGCTGCTTCCTGGCTGCCATTATTGAATAGACGTGCATGAGGGGATGTCAGTGGCTGCGTAAAACTGCTGCTTCCTGGCTGCCATTATTTATAAACGTGCATGAGGGGATGTCAGTGGCTGCGTAAAACTGCTGCTTCCTGGCTGCCATTATTTATAGACGTGCATGAGGGGATGTCAGTGGCTGCGTAAAACTGCTGCTTCCTGGCTGCCATTATTTATAGACGTGCATGAGGGGATGTCAGTGGCTGCGTAAAACTGCTGCTTCCCGGCTGCAAAAATGCTTTAAACGCCTCCTAAACTGGAGCAACAGTACGTGGCAGCAAGACAAGCTGTTCTTATGGCGAGTCGGTTCTGAAGTGATATTATGGAGTCACGTGATTTGGGGAGATTGGGTGTGGTGGTGAGGCAAGCTGCTGTGGTTATGAGGACAGCTGAGTGGTTGGTTCAGTGTAGGGTTGGCCGGAACCATATATGTACGGTGACTATATGGCATCTTTGTCAGGGAAATCACCTAATATACAGTCAAAGATGGTGTAGATAGACGGTTCTGGCCAACACTAGTTATGTGGGTGTGGCGATGTGCGTGGTTGCCAGCAAGCAGCTTGCCATGGTGAGTAAGGTTGGCCAGAACTGTATATATACAACGGATATGATCGTATATTTGATGATTTCCCTGCCAAAAATAACGTTTATACACCGTCTATATTATATACATGGTTCTGGCCAACCCTGATGGTGACGCAAATTGGCAGTGAATGTGGTGATGTGCGTATTTTGGTGAGGAATGCATTGGCTGGAGTTTATATGTTAGTGGCAGTGCAACTAACTGCATTACTGACGTGAGTGGTGAGTGGTTATCAGTGTTTCAGTGAGGGTTGCGTTGGTGGGACTTTTTGTGCTTGTGGCAAGCGAAACACTCCTCTTGTAGTGTTTGCGGCGAGTGTTTCAATGAGGGATGCGTTAACGGAACTGTTTATGGTAGTGGCAGTGACATGAGCGGCTTTGTTTTAACAGCATTGTTGCTGTTGTAGTTGTTGTGGAAAATGAGGCTGTGGATGTCTCAAGAGGCTATAATTTCCATTAACTTGTGGAACAAGGCTGATAAACCTTGATGTCAGAAGCGTTTTTCGCTGTCTGAAAAGGAAAAACTACGCAGGCAGTTCGAAACCACTCCCCACATCAATTTAGGAAAAGGAGCCACTTTGGTCCCGGGTATCGTAAAACACATCCACTTCTTCTGATGTGCTTGACTTAATTGCAGGGTCAATATATTCCTTCTAATGCATGTACAGTACTTTTCATGCCATGTACAGTCTTTTTCACATTAAAAGTAAGTGTCGTTTACAAACCTGGCCGACCTTACTTAATTGCAGCTGTTGCGTTTCTTATTCTGAAATTACTTCACATGTGCATGAGACAGCCACATCTGCTCGCAAATTTAAGACCCACGCACAGTAGCTTTGGACTTGTGTTCTGAATGGCAACAATGCAGGTTCACGTTCATGTGCGTTCCCAAGATAATGGGGCCGTGGACCCAGATGCATTGGCCACTATCGCTGCTTCTACTCATATATTGTGTGTGTCAATGATACAGGTTCATGTGCGTGTGCTTTCCCAAGACAAAGAGTCCATGGATCCGGATACCATGGCCATTAACGCTGCTTCTCTGGCCTGCACGCTCTCTAATGTCCCTTGGAGCGGGCCTGTCGGGTATGCATGTGTGCGCGTGTGTGTGTGTGTGTGTGTGTGCGTTTACATGCATGCATGTGTGTGCATTGTGTTGTAACGTTTGGAGTTTGTGCCCCCCTCCCCCCCATTCACCCCCAAGGGTATCTTTTTGCACAGGCGCTGTTTATATCAGGTGCTCTTGGGAAGTGCAAAAGAGTTATAAATTGGAATGGCGTATTATGTGGGTATTGATTGAGCCAAGCCTAGTTCACATAAACATTTGATTCATGAGCATGCCTTCTGAGGAAGGAGATTATTGGGCATAAGTGATTAACCCTTATACCTTATACTCATGTTCTGTGCTTGCGAGTTTCAGTGGATATGGGTTTGGGCCTAATTTATTTATTAATAATGGAGACGAACATGGAATGAAAATTATTGGTCACGGTCAATCAGATTTCCAATACGTGCTTTTCTGATCTCTCATCTTTACGTACTTTGAAGTCCACGGAAACAGCTCTCTAGCAGCCTTGCACACACATCACGCACAGACACAAACGCATGCACACACACGTACACGCAAGGCACACACAACACCCATCACATCCATACCCTATTTTCTAACGAATCGAGCGTACTACATACTTCATGCTTAGTCATAAATGTCTTGACCACACCTGTACTGCAATTGCTGGACGAGGATTTGTAGAACACACACACGCACACACTCGCACACAACACACACACACACACACAACACACACAACACGCACAGACACAAACACGCGCACACACACGTACATACGCACACACACACACACGCACAAACCACACTCTGCTTTCAAATAAACAGAGCAGTACGTGTTGCACGTTTGAACGGGGAGTTTGTGGCCAACCCTGGGCTGTCTGTGCTAGACGGGGCCGAGATGGATATCCTTTTAGCTGGCACAGACTCGCACGTGCTCATGCTGGAAATGAATGGTTGCCAGGTGAGTACGTTTTTTGCCTGTTTTGGAATAGGCTGCCGCCTCCAGCCTCTTAATATAGACACAGTATGGATTGATACGTGACCACGTTAAGATATGAGAGGTGCGCCAAGGCTGCTTTGATTGGAGTAAGCAATACACACACACACACACACACACACACACACACACACACACACACACACACACACAAGTAGAACGTTCAACACTCAACAGGTGCCCGAGGATGTTGTAGCAGAGGCCCTGCACTTTGGCCAATCTCAGATAGGCTTTCTTATTGCAGCGCAACATGAGATGGCCAGAGACTTTGGGCGCAAAAAATGGAACGCCCCATTGTTTGGAGTGCCTGAGGAGGCCCTAGAGCAGCTCACGGTGTGTGTGTGTGTGTGTGTGTGTGTGTGCGTGCGCGTGCACGTGGTGTACGAGTGTGTGTGTGTTAGTGTGAATGTGTGTGTATTGCTTGCAGAGATCCTGAGTTCAGTCGTCGTAGATGTCAATGCTTGGTGCCCTGCCATGTGACTGATTATCACACTTCCCTTCTGTCTGTGTGTGTGTGTGTGCGTGTGTGTGCGTGTGCGTGAACACCTTTATTGCAGGCGTTGTTAGAGCCCATGCTGCTGCCAGTGCTTCAGCAGGGAGCAAGCATGGGCAAAGCCCAGCGCGGGTCTGCTCTTGAGGCTGTCAAAGCTCGTGGATGGAATCAAGTACAGACCTTACTGTCCTTGAGTCGTGGTGGCGAGCAAGGCAGGCAGCAGCAGCAGAGGGAGGGGGAGGCGGGGGCAGAAGAGGGGGGGAGCGGTGGGGAAGACGTGTTGCAAGGACAGCAAGGGGGGGGTGAGGGGCCCACCAGTGCCTCAAACAGCCTGCACGAGTGTGCGCAAACGGGGTCTCAAACAGGGCTGGGCGCTGTTTCGTATACGCAGTACGTGTATGGCTTCAACGCGGTGCTGTCCCAGGTCATGCGTGCGCTGGTTTTAGGAGGGGGGGCAAGGCCCGATGGCCGGCAGAGGCAGGAATTGAGACCCTTGGGAGCGAAAGGGGGGTACCTGCCTGCGGGTGTGGTGCATGGCTCTGCTTTGTTTTCGCGGGGGGAGACGCAGGCGCTGTGCGTGGCGACGGTGGGTGGGAGTGTGTGAGAGTGTGTGAAATCCTTTCTTGTGTCCTGCGCCTTTTTTGACAAACTGAACACAGAATCACAGCGCAATGCAAATGCAAATGCTACACAAGCGCACAGATTCACGGTTTACAGATTCACGGTTCACAGATTCACGGTACACAGATTCACGGTACACAGATTCACGGTACACAGATTCACGGTACACAAAATCACAGCGCAATGCAAATACTACACAAGTGCCCAGCACGCTGCAAATACTACACAAAGTCACAGCGCAATGCAAATACTACACAAGTCACAGCGCAATGCAAATACTACACAAGTGCCCAGCACGCTGTAACGACGCATGTGCGGAGTCTCTGGATGCTGGAACTGCAATATATCTTAGAAGCACTACCATCAGACACACAATTTAAAAACACTACCATCAGACACATTTTTTAGAAGCACTACCATCAGACACACATTTTAGAAGCATTACCATCAGACGCACATTTTAGAAGTACTACCATCAGACACACATTTTAGAAGCACTGCCATCAGACACACATTTCAAAAGCAATACCATCAGAAACACATTTTAGAAGCATTACCATCAGACATACATTTTAAAAGCAATACCATCAGACACACATTTTAGAAGCAATACCATCAGAAACACATTTTAGAAGCATTACCATCAGACACACATTTTAAAAGCACTACCATCAGACACACATTTTAGAAGCACTGCCATCAGACACACATTTCAGAAGCAATACCATCAGACACACATTTTAGAAGCATTACCATCAGACACACATTTTAAAAGCACTACCATCAGACAGGTATTTCAGATGCACTACCATCAGGCACACATTACCTACCATTAGAGACATTCCAGAAGCACTACCATCAGACAAATGTTTGTTCCCTGTGCGATTGTGCACTTGAGGCGCGCGCGCACACGCACACACACACACACACACACACAAACATGCACGCCCTCCCGTCTCCCCCCCCCCCCCCTCCATATAGACAGTTTTTGGTTGCTCACAAATATGCTATGTTTTTTTACACTTGAATGCGTTTTCTTACAGGTGGGTAACGAGGCCGAGCATGACGTTGTGGATGGCCCCCTCAAGTCTCTCAAGCAGCCGTTCATGCTGCACTACTCCTTTCCTCCTTTCTGTACCAACGAGGTGTGTGGTAAGAGGGGACATGAAATTTTTAGGCTAGTACTAGTAGTTAAGGTGTGTTGGAACCCTAGTCCAGCACTACTCCTTCCCTCCTTTCTGTACCAACAAGGTGTGTGCTAAGAAGGGACATCAAAGGGGGCTAGAAGTAATAGTTAAGGTTTGTTGGAATCCCAGTTTGAAGGACTCTTGGTTCCCTTTTGAGAGAACCCCAGCACATAAGTGTGATTTTTGGTAGTAAGCAAGACTTATGAATTAATGGTCGATTTGAAATTGTGTGTTTTTAAGTTGAGATTGGGTGCAATGTCGCAGGCCACTTTGAAGTAAGTACATTGTCACAGGCCACTTTTAAGTAAGATGGGATACATTGTCGCAGGCCACTATTAAGTAAGTAAGATGGGATTCATTGTCGCAGGCCACTTTGAAGTAAGTACATTGTCACAGGCCACTTTTAAGTAAGTAAGATGGGATACATTGCCGCAGGCCAATTTTAAGTAAGTAAGATGGGATACATTGTCGCAGGCCACTTTGAGGTAAGTACATTGTCACAGGCCACTTTTAAGTAAGTAAATTGGGTACATTGTCGCAGGCTACTTTTAAGTAAGTAAGATGGGGTACATTGTCGCAGGCCACCTTTTGTTTGATGCTTGGGACTGAGGGTTTGTTTGGTGTTTAGTACTGGGGGGTGTAGCTTGGTGCTCAGGACTGGGGGGTTTGTTTGGTGCTTAGTGCTGGGGGGTTTGTTTGGTGTTTAGTGCTGGGGGGTGTAGCTTGGTGCTCAGGACTGGGGGTCATTTTGGTCATTGCTTACTCTATGGCCATCAAATTGTTACTCAGTAAAAGATAGTATCGATGTTGGTGCTGAAAATGTGGGGTTTCTTTCACTGGCAATTAGCAAATGAGTACTTGGTGAGTAAGTTTCATCCGAGGAATGGCAACCACACATAAGAGCAACACACGCGATTACCTTGACTTTTTGCGATTACCATGCAAACACCTTGAACTTTTGCATGTACTTACATAGACATCAACGCATACTGCCGTACTGCATATACTTACATAGACATCAACACATACTGCCATACTGCATATACTTACATAGACATCAACGCATACTGCCATACTGCATATACTTACATAGACATCAACGCATACTGCCATACTGCATATACTTACATAGATATCAACACATACTGCCATACTGCATATACTTACATAGACATCAACGCATACTGCCATACTGCATATACTTACATAGACATCAATGCATACTGCCATGTACGTACACAGGCTCACATGCTCAAGCACACGGTCACACACGCACACTCATTCACACACACTGATACATGCACATGCTCATACATGCATACACACACACGCACACTCATTCACACACACTGATACATGCACATGCTCATACATGCATACGCACACATGCACATACTCATACACGCATTCACACACATGCACATGCTCAAACATGCATTCACACACATGCACACTCATTCACGCACACTGATACATGCACATGCTCAAACATGCATACACACACGCACACTCATTCACGCACACTGATCCATGCACATGCTCATACATGCATACACACACGCACACTCATTCACGCACACT
>Ga0307968_1002464_pt1 | contig 15400 bp, 18 predicted proteins | sample OrgLakmetagen650_FD_201834 | JGI IMG/M metagenome (GOLD analysis project Ga0307968, IMG submission 201834) | Saline water microbial communities from Organic Lake, Antarctica - #650 | ecosystem: Environmental > Aquatic > Non-marine Saline and Alkaline > Saline | place: Antarctica: Organic Lake... | reverse complement strand
GGTGAGCTTCATGTGGTGTCAAAATGTCAAGATCTCTCCAGCCCCCAATGATATGTTCACGAAGAGTGAGTTCAAACTGTCGTTGATTGATAGTCTGACGAGATCGTATGGCATCCAAAAACTGTTAAGATGTAGGTAAATCTTGGAGCGCATGCAGAATCTGGTAAGTCCATGTATCCCTTCTGTTTGCAAGAAGTAAATCAGCCCGCACAATTTTCTCAAGAAGAGGGTTGTTTGAAGAGAGTAAACTGTTACAGAATCTTATGGTGCATCTGAACCAGTAGAAAAAGGCAGTAAAGAACCACTCCCGATAACTTTAATTTTAAAGGGTGGACAAAGTGTTCACAAAGGGGTATTGCGTTTGTTTAGTTGTATGTCTCTTGGTTTGAAGAAACGGTGGCATAGAATCATCACTTTTGTTCCTAAAAGTAGAAACGGTGCCATGCATAAGCTCAGGTAGGATTCATCAATTTATTGAATAATGCTGCAGTCAAGTGTCACCTACCAATTTGCATACACACGTGTTTGGAAGGTAACATAATGCCCTCGTTGCAAATCATGTGACCCCAGCATTGAGAAAGTGCTCCGACTAAGTGGCCACGCCACAAACATTGAGATTTCTACCAATAGCGATAGCGCTGGCGGTCAGTGTAGAGACGTCTTGTACTCAACTTTTTCCCACAGGGATGCGATCGTCATTATGTGCGCCAATTTATTTACAATTCCATTTAGGTCAACTTTTCGGTCGGCTGGAATTTTCCAGTTTGACAGGCGTTGAGTAATTCGAGATCCAATAACTAAAAAGTTTTAAAATGAGTACTCTGGCAATCAACGTCACGCCTATTGCTCGTGACAACGACTCACGCGTTGCTTGCCCCCACCGCCCTACGAAGGACAGGTCCTCAAGGCAGGAGACGAGCTCGCGGGCATTGAGGACCTGTCCTTCGTAGGGTGGGTGGGGGCAAGCAACGCGTGAGTCGTGTGAGTCGTTGTCACGAGCAATAGCCACAATTGCTCCAATTGATGCAAATCTATGTTCTCAACGATGTGCGCATGCACGCTTATTACTCCCTGAGTGCGCTTGTATTCGTGCTTGTCCATCAATGTCCAGTATACCTCAGCCATTCAGCAAATTACTTTTGTCCATTTCTTCCAGGCTTGATGGCGTTTTGCCTCCTCATGGTGGTCGGGGGAACGCGGTGAACCTAGCTAACAAGCAGCTGGTTGATGTGAGTGATCTGCAGTATGGTTTACAAAAGATCATCATGTTAAACCGCTATGTTGCTGTATGACACATTACAAAAACACCAGGCCAACATTGATCCCTTGAATTGATTGATCTCTTCACCCGCAGACCACAGCTCAACATTTTATCAACACATTGCAAGCCAGCGGCCACGTCGGAGAGGTAACCCTGGTAGAAGTTGTGTTCGTCAACTACGTAAACAAAGGGTGAGTGGTTTCGCAAGGGGATCTGCACAGGAACACAGGATGTGATTAATACAGAGGAAAGCACTTTTCATTTGTCCTGAACTTGTTTGTTGTTCCGCAAGAAAATAAAGTACACTCCGTGGCGCTCGGCCTTAGGAGATCCCTTTTTGTTTAATTCTCAAACCTTTGATCTACTCTCATTCCCTCCGCAATGCAGCCTCATGCACGTGGTCGAACCAAGTCTGAGGAGGATCCTGTCTTCTAGGCAGAAGCCTGCCTCCCTCCACTTTTTGGTAGCGCTCTGCCGCCTGCATCAGATGGGTGCCAGGATGATCCTGGACCCTCTTGATGCCATCAAAAACGTGCTTGACTCAACAATCCGTGGTTTCAAGTACTCTGATGTGAGTGAGTGATGAGAGAGTGAGAGAGAGAGAGAGTGAGTTAGTGAGTGAGAGAGAGTGAGAGTGAGTGAGAGAGAGAGTGAGAGTGAGTGAGAGAGAGTGAGAGAGAGTGAGAGAGAGTGAGAGAGTGAGTGAGTGAGTGAGTGAGTGAGTGAGTGAGTGAGTGAGTGAGTGAGTGAGTGAGTGTACTTGCCCTGTCATGCTTGAGTGTGAGTGAGTGTGAGAGAGTGAGTGGGTGAGTGTATACTTGCCATGTCATGCCTGACCAGTCACATGGACTAATTCGTAAAATAAAGCAAGCTTTTAAGTCAGTAACAAATAAATTCCTGCCTTCCCTTCCCTCCTGTAGCCAAATTTTGTTGCTCATCACAAAAACTAGTGTCTTGTTATTGTCTTTTGTTATTGTCGTCCGTTTTGGCTTCCAATGCTGTCAAGCAGGGAGTAAAGAAGGCTGCGGAGAAGGCAGAAGAGGTTGATAGATCATGGGCGTCACGAGAAAAAGCCTTTCAAGGAACTGGGTCTCGATCCTTAAAGAGTTAAAAAGCTTGCCTCCAAGCTCCATGTGTACTCTGTGAACTTTGCTGCTACACTTGTCCATACCAGACGTGCCCGTTCCAGTACTATTATCAACTCTCATCAGGAGCCGGTTTCAGGCCAAGTCTGCAACCCTCCTGATCCCCATTGATTTTTCTTTCCTTTTTACGGTGGAGCGAGGAGCTTTACGGTACTCGGCACCAAAGTGGCTCCTTTTCCTCAATTATTGCGGGGAGTGGTTTTCACTGCCTGCGTAGTTTTTCTTTTCTTTCCCTAAATTATTTCACGTCTGCATGGACGCTTCCCGTTTTGTTTAGCTAGATGTGGTTACAGGCCTTTTAAAAAAGCTTCCGTTCAGATGCCCATGAGGCATATATACCGAGCCAGTGTAACCTTACCTGATCCTTGACCCTTACCCTCTTTAAGGATGTTGTAGCAGCTATTAAATTAGCTACACAACGTTCGGTGCTACCGGCCGGTGACTCACCCTCGGAGGGTGTGAGATATTAAACATATCAGATGAAGCTGAATATATTTTACAGCATTATTAACAAACACGCAGCAAAATAGAAAACAAGCAAGCCTTCTGTGGAATAACTTCATATATTATTTGTTTCATGCTGCCTGTAACATGTGTGAGCCAAGGCCACGTATTCCCTGCGCAGCCACCAGATGTAGCATTAATGCCATCGACAACCATCATAAGAGGAATGCCAATCTGAAAGCACTACAAAGCACAACACCAAATGAGCTGTCATGTTTCTGTTTCTTAATCATTGCTAGGACCGCATCTCACCTTTTGATTAGCTGGTGTTACTTAAAAATAATGATGCTTGAAAGCAAAATGGTGCTAGGGGGCACACACTAAAGAAATTTGAGACATAAATTGTAAGCAGCTTCATAACACCAAACACTAAGCTACACCATCCCGGTGTGCTAAGCAAGATGCAACTAGTGGGACTTCTGCTAAGCAAGAAAAGCACACTCTATCTCACTCTTGCTTCTGCTCCAATTCCAACCTAGCTTTACGCCGAGCCACTCGTTGCACCTGCACGTTATTTTTGGGAGAAGGCATTAAAAACAATTAGGTGGGAACCGCATTTATTTTGCTCCATCTTACTTCGAACGTACCTACCAGCGGATTGCAATTAGCACGCAAGCTTATAATGGGCACTCATCCAGGATCTTGTGAGCACAACTAGCTCCAAAGCGTCCTTATGTCATGCACGAAGAATGGTGCCGATGACAGATGCTGCCTTTTAATGGCAGATTTTACCAGACAAGCCTACGCACCTGACTGGGTAAATTCATCATGGGCCACAGAAGCACAAGCGCCAAACCGCATGCAGCCGCTAGCGTGCTGAAGTACGCGTTCCAGCCATAGTCTTTAACGATGATGGACAGGGGGATGCCTGTGAGTGCAAGTGTAAGACCACAAGAGCACACAGGCTTACAATGGGGATGAGCTGGAAGTTACCGGCTAGCTCTGTTCCTGCGTCATACTGACGTTTTTTTGGAGTGGGATTTCAGTGAGGCGAACAGGTTTGCATGTGTTCAAGGCAGGCATGTGCCTGAATCACACTTTCTGCAAATAAACGTCTGTGGGTGGTATGTGCGGTCAAACATCTAACTACCGTACGTACATGTACTCACCCCCCCCCTCTGGAAAAAGTTTAATTTTACAGAAAAAAACAGCAACCACCCCCTCTCAAAGGAGTAAGCACTCTCGCTGTTGTTGCCGTCACTGCTGCTACTGCTACTGCATGCGCGTGCTAGCTTTGCGTGCTGCTTGGGTGCTATAGCTAGAATGTGTGCATGTGTGTGTGTGTGTGTGTGTGTGAGCACGTGTGTGCAAGGGTGCCAGAGAGAGTGTGTGCATGTGCGTGTGCGTGTGCGTGTGCGTGTGTGTGTGTGTGTGTGTGTGTGTGTGTGTGCGCGCGCGTGTGTCTGTGCGTGTGTGCGCCTGTGTGAGTGTGTGAGTGTGTGCGCCTGTGCATGTGTGTGCGTGTGTGTATATGTGTGTGTGTGAGTTTGTGTGCACATGTGTATGCACGTTGTACGCCTGCGCATCCCTGTCAACTTAATTAGTAGCATAATTACAGAATGCCAATGCAGTGCCAACTGTACAATCCTGTGGGGTCACAACAAGGTTTGCAAGTTTTGCATGTCTGCGGGTACTTGTTCTTGCGCTCCTTTGCCTCTTGCTCAACCTGGTATGCTCTTGCCTGCTGCAGGCGGACGGGGTCTGGGGGGGAAGGTGCAGGCGGAGCAGGGGGGGCGTCTTCTCCGCTCGTCACTTTGAACAATAGTTATTTTTCGTTACCGCCCCCCTAAATACCCGAACCGCTACCCCTAGAAATAATATATATATTACCACTGTTTCACGAGTAATCTGTCACCAAAAAACAATAATTAGGGGTGGTGATATACTTTATGTACGGTACTCAGGATGCTCTTGTGAGCATGAATCATAACTTTGTAGGTCCTTCTCACTAACGACAAACCAAATTAGACAAAAACCCATTCCCTACTTTGACCAAGAAGAACTCCCTCATCATTTCTTGGCCGTTTCAGACCGATCAAAAAGCATCGCTTATGCTGCACTAGTGTGCAGTGCTACCCACCTGCATTGGCAGCTCCCAAGTAGGCCACCCAGCCCAGGAAGCCTTCGCTGGCGCCCACGCTGTCTGGGCCCACTAACTCAGCACCACACAGGCCGATCAGCATCTGGGGGCCATACCTACATTTTTCGCGTGACACAAAAGAAGTGGGCATGGTATGCACATGCCTGATCAAAAGGCACTTTTCAATCAAATGGCACGCTTACGATCACACGATGAGTCGGCAAATTTGGCGTGACAGCTGCCACATGCATACTGACACAGTGGACACAGTGGTTTGACGCAGCGAAGAGGTTAGAAGTGACAACGCAGTCAAAGTGACAGTCGGCCAGCTTTGTGCACACTCATGCACCTTGTGCGGCCTTGTAGTTTGATATATCCCTGATATTATTTCGAATGTATCGTTGCCTTTCAAACACATCTATGTGTTTTTTGCCTTTAGTGCTTTAAAACAAAGGAAAACCAGTTAGAAACAATTTGCAGCCGCACTCACAAAAGAAGCCAATCCTGCTTTATTGTTTTAACTGGGCGCGTAAACAAATGCAAAGGAAGCTGTAGAGACACTCACAGAAAGAGGCCGCAACTACACTGGGCTATTGTTTTAAACGAGCGCGTAATCAAATGCAAAAGAAGTAGTAGAGACACTCACAGAAAGAAGCCACGACTACGTTGGGTTATTGCAGTCCATAAGGGCGCAGACACATGCAAAGGAAGCCGTAGAGACACTCACAGGAAAAAGCCGATCATGAAGACGTTGAGCCATTGCAGTGCAGACATGGAGGCAGGGATGGCTTGGAAGCACAATAAGGAGGCTGCAATGCCTACAGTGTACATCATGACCACCTGCAGGCGGAGAGCAAGTGCAGTACCAGGCATGTTGTAAGATAACGTACAATGAGAAAGTACGCACGCACAGCTCGTACAATACATTGACGCTCATACATTGAAACGTTGATTGTGTCTGTACCTTCCCTTCCATACATATGCAATGCACAATGTACCTTCCCTTCCGTGCCAGAAAGCTTGCACCCGTAACTTGCACGCCCTATTCACCCCCCAAGCCATACGGCTTACAGCATTGATTGCGTGTTAAACGCATAGATAGCCACGATATAATTGGGAACTTTTTTGGCGAAGCCCCCCTCATGGGGGCGTGAGCCCCTAGCGTTGTCAGATTCCCACCACACTTCACACAGGCCTCCCCAGGCTCACCCAGGCCACCCCACGGGCTGAAACTCGGCATATGCTCCTAACCAAAACGCATACCGTGTCAGATGAATTCTGGGACCCTGGGGTGCGGTGTATGATGTTGAAAAGCAAAATTTTGTTTTTGTTGGGGTCCAGACTTCCTCCCCAGGCCCACCCAGGGCACCTCCCGGGCTGAGACTCGACATAGGCTTCTAACCAAAAGCTTCACCATGTCAAATAAAATCTGGGATCCTGGGGTGCCGAGTGTAAAGTTTCATGTTTGAAAGCTGCCCAGGATTCCTCAGCCAGGCCCCGGAACATTTCCTGATGGTGCAGCATCTATCAGCACACTTTCTAGGGCACTGCTGCGTCAGGTACCGGCTGGTTGTGTTCCGGCTGCAAAGTTTACGGTTGACCATGCCAGCAGGATCAAGTAGTACTAATTTTGATGGGCTATATAATTTTAATTTAGTCAGATGATCATGACGCGCGGAAGTTTGCTTGGATGGGACCCTTGAATGACGCGGTCCGTGTTGGCTTGGACTATTTGCGGGGCATGGAGAGCACGGTGCAGGTGCTTGCCGTGCACTGTGTGTTGAAACAGTGTTCAGACATCGCGGCCAGCCCGGGCGCCATACTCGCACCTGCCCTCTCAACAGACATGGAACTCAGGGAACAGCAGCACCAGCACATCCTCACACCTGATTCAGCAAAGGATGCTCCAGCACTGCGTCATGCACACCACTGCAGTGTCTGTAAGGCAGCGAGGCACACACACAGGCATGCACACACACACGCGCGCACAAACACGTTTGCACACACACGTGCACACAAATACAAACACAAACGCGCGCGAGTACTCACAGGCATGCACACGCACATACACGTGCACACGCACAAACACACAGACAAACGTGCGCACACATACAAATGCCCAAACACACAGGTACACACACGCGCACACACACGTACACATACGCACTCACACGCACGCATGCATATGCATGCACACGTTGCGCCCGTGATGGGCTTTGCCAATTTTTTAGCGTTGCTAGCGATGCTCCCACACTTGTCCTTAATTCCTGTGGTGGAGGAGTTTTACGGTACCTGATACCAAGGTGGCCTTTTTCTTAATGTGGGAAATTTTTTCCACTGTGCACAGTTTCCTTTCTTCTTTTCTAAACTGCACGTTCTACCTGCACGGCGACACGCTTCCGTACCTGCACACGCTTGCCCACGTTGCCCCCTTTGCCCTTGGCCCTACCAATCAGCCAGTCGCTGAGCTTGCCAGCTAGCAGGCTGCCAAACAGGCCACCTAGCTCTAGTCCAGATACACGGAGACCCGCCTGCGTGAAGCAAAGTACAAAGTACAAGACACTGATGGCACCAAGACGCCACACACTGACGGCACCAAGAACGCACCGAGACACTGACGGCAATAAGACGCTACACACTCGCGCAAATGCGAACCCAGCAGCGTGCCCACATGACAAGGTACAGCTGATTAGAGGATGGCACCTAATAGAACACAATAACAAGGAAATATGCGCCCACAAACAAACATACATGCACGTACACACACGTATGCACGCACACACCTGTGCTGCATCCTCCACGCCCTTGGCCTTAATCAAGTAGAATACAAACCATGAGGTCACACCCTGCAAATGCACGCAAAAAAGAAAACGAGCGTCAGTGGCTGGCTACGCATCTGAGCGCGTCATCGCGAACATAAGTACAACTATTTGATGATCACATATTCCTGATTTGTTGGTGCTTATTTACAAGTTTCTAAGTTTGATGAGCCCATGCCTTTATTCAATTGGCGGAATATTGTAAGCAGCAAATTCCACTGTGTATTGAGCGCATATCCCTAATGAATGGGCGCTTAATTGTGAGCAGCAATCTCCACCGTTTAATGAGCACATACCACTCCTCAATAGCACAAAATTTGTGAGTGGCAAATCCCACTGTCCAATGAGCGCACACCACTGCTCAATAGGCGCAAATTTGCGAGTGGCACATTCCAGTGTTTAATGAGCGCACACCACTGCTCAATGGGCGCAAAATTGTGAGCAGCCAATCCCACTGTCCAGTGAGCGCACACCACTGCTCAATAGGCGCAAAATTGCAAGTGGCAAATTCCACTGTTTAATAAGCGCACACCACTTTTTAGCAGGTGCAAATTTGTGAGCAGCGATACCGCTGCATAGGAGAAAAGGGATAAGCGTGAGTGGCAATACCACTGTCTTGTACAAAGTAAAAAGGGAGAACCCCCACAGTTTAAGAACACAGCTTTACGTACAATGACTGTAGGGATGCAGCGCATTTCCAAATGAGTGGACAAGCCTTTTTATCACGTTATACCACATACCATGCAGGAGCGACTCCTCGCCTGATGTGGTACACAGCTAGACGAACAGTTAGGGCTATATCGCAGATGACAAAGACTTTGGGCACGCAATGCTGGCTCCCAGACACATCGGCACACAAGAAAGATTTATAAATATGATATAAAATTGGGTTGGCCAGAACCGTACATATACACCGTATATGATTGTATATTTGGTTAAATCCCTGCCAAAAACACCGTATATACACCGTATATGTATACCGTCCGTTCACGATCACTTCGGGAGCCCACTTTCAAAAAATTAATTAAAATTACGATTTTGGTTCGTGAGGGGGTTTGGGGATTATTTTATGAGTTCGAGGGCACTTCGGGAGGGCCCTGCCGGGAATTAAATTTTGAGTTCGAGAGCCCCCCTGTGAATGCTGCCTGTTCACTGCTACTGCTGTTTGTTATGGCTGAGGCTTAGGCTGAAGCTGTGGCTGAGGCTGTGGCTGTGGCTGAGGATGAAGCTGTGGCTGATGCTGCAAAGTGGTCAGAAGCAGGGAAAGAGAGGTTAGGGGTTTACATGGGCTGTGAGAGAAGGGGGCTTCTTCTTGGAGCCGCGCGGGTGCCCCACAGGCCTCTTCCCAGCCTCGCCCCTTGCCTTTGCCTCTTCCTCTTGCAGCTCCTTGAGCTGCCTCTCCCTCTGCAGCTTCTCACGGTTCCGCTGCTGAGCAGCCAGCCTTTCAGCTGGGGACTGGGGCTTCAAGAACCCGGCCAGGGGGTTCACACTGGCGTGCTCGGAGCTCATTTCGATTTTAACCCCTAAACCACTATAAATAATTAATTTATCACTTCGGAAGTCAGTTGGAGGCCTCCAAGAATTAATAAAAATTTTCGTTTTTTGGCCAAATAATTATTTAATTTCCGAAGTGATCGTAAACGGACGGTATGTGTGGTTCTGGCCAACCCTATTTATATTCCCTCTGTTTCCTCTGATCACCTGGCGCACGATGTAGATGAAGAAACACCGTACAGTACTTATATCACCGCGCTACGCGAACTTTTTTGACCCCCTCGCGGTGTGTCGGGAGCAATTCAAATAACTAAGTTACAAGGGCCTCGCGAAGCTTGCATTACAATTAATTAATTAATTTGAAGCATGAATGGGGACCGGCCAGGAAAGCCTCCCAAGCCGCCCTCGAGGGGACAAACAGCTGGGAGGCCTTCTCTGGGAGAAAGGACACCAAGAGGAAGGGCGTGTTCAATCCCTTAACATGCGCATGTATGCAGACGTACCCGCACGCGCACACACACACACATACGCACACACGCACAAGTACACAATGCATGCACGCATGTATGTACACAACCGTACACACACATGCACATACGCAACGCAAGCTCACATATACGCGCACGTGCACACACACATACACAAACAAACACGCACGTACACGCACGCACGCACACGTACGCACGCACACGCGTGTGCATACGCATGTAGGTGCAGCGCATGGGGCCAGAAGGCCCTTGCACAGGCTCGCATTGTGTTTCTTAATTATGTGTGCCCCCCTCACATTATCGCATTGGGGTTTATTTATTGGGGGTTTTCAAACCTCAGAATGGTTACGGTACCGTACGGTAGGTTATTCTCTGATCACCTGGCGCACGACGTAGATGAAGAAATAGGTTAGCGCCATGCCCCAGATGTACGGGTTCTTCAGCACGTTGTTGACAAGGGCCTGCCAAATACTCGGCTTGGGATTCTCTTCTGCCTTCTCGCCCTGCTTCTCCTTTTGGATCTGCTCCTTGGGCTTTGTGTCCTGCAACGGTGTGATGCAGTGACGCGCACAAGATTTCACCCATGAGTAGTGCGAAACTGGTCACGCACATGTAACTCATATGCACCACCCCATCTGTGCATGCATTCTTCTTCACCTGGTTGCTTTATCAAAAGAAAGAGGAGAGCTGCAATTTGCAGTCCAGAAATGCACATCTGCAGTGTATCCTGCTTTAAATACACCTTGCAGAAACCCATCATCCTACGTAACACTACGCTACTTTCATTGAAGCAATTACTGGAGCCAAGGTGAGTGGATGCAGCATCCCTTCCCACACGCCAGGAGGTTGCTGCTACCGCTGTGCTTTCATTTCAGCTGTGCTGACAAATGGTAGCGCGCTGCATTAAGAAATTGGAGCCGTAGTTCTCGCTTTAGGACGAGTTCCCTCAGGGGTAATGGGCTCACATGGTAGTTTTATTGTACTAAGGATTGAAGCCCTCTCTGTTCACTTAGTTGTACTGTACTAATTAGTACTAAGGATTGGAGCCCTCTCCATTCACTCGAGGCCATGAACAAGGACCTCAGGTCAAGTGAGAATCCTGGAGGTCAGCGTCCCTGTTGGTTTGCACACTGCAGCGACCAACGCTTTGATTGCCAATCAAATTAATCGGAGACGCTCACCTTGACTTCCTCTACGGCTGGAAATCCCAGGTCCTCAGGTTTATCCCTGCAATCATCAGTAACAACGCGTTTGCTTGCCAATGGTGTGTAAGACCTCTGATCTATGCCTCAACACCGACGTGAAAATATAAAGCTGCAGTCAGCTTTTACTGAACTTTTGTTCCATGCTCTCCTATATAACTCCTTTTGCACCCCCATTTCTGCAATGTGTATGATCGGCGCCAACACGTATTAGCGCTTCCAGGCTTGCAACCCGCGTATGAACAAACACCCATGAGTAAGGGCCCATGCCTTGTGTTTGTGTCACTGTTTTCAAGCGCACACATGAGCAGACATTCAACCGCAGGCCAGGAAAGCCGACAACATGTGGTCAGCAGGCCAGCTGCCTGATCCTTCACAACCATACAATGCACCTACTGAAACACATTTGCACGCTATGAGTGGGGTTGGCCAGAACCGTATATTTACGGTGTATATACAATCTTTTTGGCAGGGATATCACCAATTATACGGTCATATACGGCGTAATATATGGTTCTGGCCAACCCTTGCTACGCGCACACAGAAGGAGCCCAACAAGTGGAAATGGTAGGAGCCCACCACAAGTCCAATGATGCCAGGTGCCTGCATGGCTATCAATGCTAAAGCACAAATACCTAGTGCCTCTGCCTTCACACCATGCCCAAAGCGCACATACGCACACACACGCATACACACCATCCCCACTCACTTGCATGCTATGAGCACAAAGGAGCCCACCACCAGGCCAATGATGCCGGGTGCCCACATGCCCCACTGCCAGCCCATCGATTTGGCAAAGCCACCTGCTATCAGGGGGGCTGCAAAGCCACCCAAGTTGTGGGCAATGTTCCACATGCCCCAGTACGTGCCTCGCTCCTGCAGCGTGCACGCGTCGGTGTGGTTGCATGTATGCATGCATTTGTGTGTGTATTTGTGCATTTGTGTATGTGTGTATGTGTGTGTGTGTGTGTATGCGTGTGCGTGCATGCCTGGTATAAGCAGTTTATATGCCACGTGAGGACGCAAGTGCTTAAACACTAACAACCCGTAGCCTGGCCTTTCACCTTACATAATTAGGGTTGGCCAGAACCGTATTTACACACCGTATATGACCGTATATTTGGTGATTTCCCTGCCAAATGTACCTTGTATGCACCATAAATATATGGTTCTGGCCAACCCTATACATAAGGGATCTGCAGTCCAAGACACAAGTGTGCCACTGATTTGTGAGCGGCAGAAGCATTTGCAAGCGGGAATAACAAATGTGCATATGTGTACTGATGAAAAACCTAGAGCACGGCCTCACCTTACTGGCAAACCAAGTGGTCAGGATGCGTGCGCAGCAAGGTCCTCCCACACCCTGCAAGTAGCAAAAGTGATACAAAGCGCTGACCCTCCCACGTAAACCATGTTCAATGGCATTTACAACACACACAACACCTAGACACTTACATGCAGGAAGAGCAGTTACCATGGCTGCGACGAGCCATTGGAGCCTTTGGGGCATAAATAAGACTGACACGACACACAAAAATTTACACACGCACGCCACATCCAAGACATGCCTAAACTTGCATCCACACCCACACCCACACCCACACTCACACCCACATCAACTCTCACATCCATTTGCACACCCACACTTACACCCACACCCAGACCCACACCCACACCCACACCCACACCCACACCCACACCCACACCCACACCCACACCCACACCCACACCCACATACCCACACATTTGACCGTGCGCACCTGCAGCGTGCCGTTCAGAGCCCAGAAGAAGCAAAACCAAGTGAGGGAGGTGCCGAAGCCAAAGGCAATGTTGATGAGGGCTGTGGACATGAGGCCCCCCGCGAGCAGCACAGAGGGAGAGAACTTTGCACCCAACACGCCGCTCACAAACTTGCTCATTCCATACCTGAGTAGGGCAGAGCAAATCACATGCGCCTTGTGACAAACCAATTAAAAAAATGTTGGTAGGGTAGGACCTGGAGTGCCGCTTACAAGGTAATCAACGGTTGGTTATCCATACAACAAGAATCAAAACTGTGTCATTCAATGTATTTGTTCTGGAAAACTGTGGCCCTGCCTGGTCGCTCACAGACTTGGCCAAATTCACTAGTGAGAGAGGCAGGAGAGCGTACATGGAAGGAAGCTCTGACGCTTGCGTGCACGTACACCTCGAAGCAGCAGGAGCTAAGGAGTTGTGGAGTTTTATGAGCATACAAGAGTGTGCATTAAGCAGGCGTGCTTATATGTGTATGTGTGATGAGGCCAGCTCGTCCCCCACCGCACGCTGTCTTTGATTGCACTGAGGCTTCAGCTCGGCCTCCTCTATCTTGCACACACACTCACGCGATGGGGAAGATGCTGGTCATGGCCCCCACTTGCGTGATGTCCATGCCAAGCTTGGGGTCAGCCACCATGACGGGGGCGGTGTAGGTCAGGCTGTTGCGGGTGAGGTAGTACGAGGAGTACCTGCGGGTGGGTTGGTCGGGTGGTGCGAGTGAGGGGGTGTCGTGGACAAGACTGTGCAGAAGATGACTTTGAGAGGCTTAAAAGAGGACTATATTGTGGTGTGCAGACGCGATGAGCGAGTGAGGTCATGCCATGCGCAATTTGACAAATGGGTGAGAGTTGATAAGCAGGAATGGTATGAGGAGGCTAGGCGGGAAGCGGGGAGAGAGAATATGGGGGTTATAAGGAGGAGGGCGGAGGGAGCAAAGAAGGTACGGGAAATTGAGAGGTGTAAATTTACTTGAGAAAGCTAGGGATGAAAATAGGGGTCACAGGGAGGGGGCAGGGAATACAAGAAAGGCCTGTGCTTGAAAAGGATGGGAGATGGTGCTTGTGGACTGCTCTGCCCTTTGCCGCCAAAAGGGGCCTCTCTGCGTGCAAATCTGCCGCATCAGTGATGTTTGATGAAAGCACAGATTTTGGCTGAAAGCATACTCTCTGGCCCATAGCAGGACTGACCTATAACCTCAAGTCAGGGTAGGGTAGGCAAACTGTACGGTACATTCTTTAAGTTCCATACTTTAGGAGGATGACACAGACAAAGGCAAAGAGCCCTTACCGACAACCAGCCTCTTATTAACCATGATAACATTTGTGCCATGCCGTGGACTTTCCGCTGACCTACCCAAGAACGATGCCAGCAAAGACAAGCAAGCGCCTGCCTACAAACTCCTTTGAGTATGCAGGCTGTTCTACTGTTGAAGCCGCAGCTCCTGCTGCTGCTGCTGGTGCAGAAGTGTCCCCCTCAGGTTGTCGGGGTGCCTGTGGACAAGGCAACAGAACAGAAGGTGAATTTCTTCACAAAGACAAAAACCCCAATGGTGAATCTTGCGAGCCAAGCTGGCAATGAGCTGTGTAAATTGTTACTGTGCACGGTGTGTTCGTGTGTTGGTTTGTATGTGTGTGTGTGTGTGTGTATGTGAGTGTGTGTGAGTGTGTGTGTGTATGTGTGTGTGTGTGTGTGTGTGTGTGTGTGTGCGCGTAGAGGTCAAGCTGAGCAAGTACTTGCACAAGTGCATCTATCCTTGGGACATCTTCACACTCATACACGCGCGCACCTTGCCATCAGGCCCTAGCTCAGCTGGATCACCTGCTGCGGAGGCTAGACGCGTGGTGATGCTGGGAGGGCGCAGGAGCGTGGGACGAGAAGGAAGGGAGGGTGCGCCTCGAAGGAAGACGCTTTCTGTGTGCCTTGCAGCCAGAGGAGCGCATCTGGGAGTGTATTGTGCACAGTACTGGTGCTTGAATGAACAAGAGTGTAAGTCTGGAAGGATCAAGAGACTTGCAGAATTCTGGAAAGTGAAGGGAACTGAACACGAAGTCAAATGAGTTTCTATTCCGAATACATTGCTTCTCCTGCCTAGATTGGGTCCAATACCCATATTGTCAATCCAATTCCCCTATTGTCACTCACCCCTGCCGGGATGGCACAGCAAGTGCAGAGTGGCTCGCAACATATGCACGTTGCCCGATGCCTCCTCCAACACAACGCATCTGCATTTTGCCGCTCACTCCTCTACTTGTATTGGCGTCCTAGTGCAAACTCCTATCGGATGCGTCAATTTCCCGAAGGACTCCTTATCTAACAACAATAAACAGTTACATATATAATTTGGAATGTGGCCAGTCAAGAAGACTAGCGACAGAACTACACAATGAGTGATGACAGCAGGCAGGTTAAATCTGGGCCTCTATTCAAACAAGGTAAACGTTTATTGGGTTTTACACACACACATATATGCACATACACACATGCACACACGTGCAAACACACACATGCACACACACACACACACACACACACACACACACACACACACACACAACCAAACACACACACACACACAAAAACAAACAAACAAACCCAAAAAAAAAAAAAAGC
>Ga0307968_1002460_pt1 | contig 15410 bp, 17 predicted proteins | sample OrgLakmetagen650_FD_201834 | JGI IMG/M metagenome (GOLD analysis project Ga0307968, IMG submission 201834) | Saline water microbial communities from Organic Lake, Antarctica - #650 | ecosystem: Environmental > Aquatic > Non-marine Saline and Alkaline > Saline | place: Antarctica: Organic Lake... | reverse complement strand
TGTGTGTGTGTGTTTGTGTGTGTGTGTGTGTGTGCGTTTGTGTGTGTGTGTGAGTGTGTGTGTGAGTATGTGTGTGTGTGTGTGTGTGTGTGCATGTGTGTGTGTGTGTGTTGTGTGTTTGTGTGTGTGTGTGTTTGTGTGTGCGCGTGTGTGTGTGTGTGAGTGTGTGTGTGTGTATGTGTGTGTGTGTGTGTGTGTGCCTTGCTGGAAAGGCATAATTGGAGTGGCACGCACCTGAGGAGGTTCAACTACCGGTAAGCGGATTGCTTTGGCATCTTGACGAGCTTTACAGCTTTGGGTCAATGGACTTTTTGTTCCGGAAGCTTTGTAAGTGAGAAGCATATCAAATATATTTAACAGGTATGTAGAGCGCTGCAGTTTCCGGTGCGCGCTATGGCAATTTCAATGATCGCCAATGGGCAAATCAACCTTTTCCAATCGCTAAACCTATTATATATATAAAACACACACACCAACACACCAACACACACACAAACACACACAAACACACACACGCACTCACACACACGCACGCATGCACACACACATACACACACACACACAAACACACACACACACAAACACACACAAACACACACACACACACACACAAACACACACACACAAACACACACACACACACACATACACACACAGGCACAAACAGGCACATCGCGCACACGCACACTACAAACACACACACACAAACGCACGCGCACGCACACGCAGACGCACGCACACTACAAACACACACACAAACGCACGCGCACGCACACGCAGACGCACACGCACTCGCACGCGCATGCGCACACACGCACACGCACACGCATGCATACAAATGTATGCATGCACGCACACAGAATTTACTTGTTATCTGCAAATGGGTTTGCAGCGTAGTCTGCCCCATTCATTGTAGTCCGTAGTGCAACGTTTAGGGTTGCGGTTTGTCCAGATGTCCAGATAGCTATGTAAATCTCTTAAACCCCCATCAAATCCCCTATCCCCTATCACTGTTGTTGTTGTTGAATTGTATTTTGCTTGTGTCTTGATTGTGATCTTAAGTTTCTAATTGCATGGCAGTGTAGCGCAGTGGCTAGTTGGTGCACTTTGTGCAGAGAGAAGCTTACATACCATCAGATCCACAAAAAGGACCACAAAGACTGGGCAAGCCACCAAATGTAACCTTAAAAATATCTGAGCGTCCTGCTGTTGTGCAAGCCTCTGGGGCCAGCCACCTGATCTCCATTAAAAGCCCTTCCACTTCTTTTTCTCCAGGTGGGATGTTCAAGTGCCTGCTGGACTACTCAACTGCTGAGCGCTTTTACTGCGTGTATGTACGAGCTGTTCAAACTGGGCGTGCTATTCCCATGCAAGAGTTCACTGCGGATTTGAAGCATAGGATGAGAGGCGCCTCACATCCTTCCCGAATACATGTTTCTCAACCTGCCTCCTCGTGATGTCATTTACTTGCAGTACAGCTCGTTTCAGACTTCGTGCTCACACCCAACGTTTTGAGACAGCGACATAGAATCAAAGCAACTCCCCCGCCGATGACCTATGTGATACTGATGGTGTCTAAGATGAGCAGCATGTTCTTTTCCACTGCGCCGATCTCCATGTGATTTTTCTCCGGCATCTCTGTTTTTCCCAACAGGAGCCCACGGTGTGTGTTCTTTCTTAAGCCAGAAAGCTATACCTTTCCCTCCATGAATTAATCCCTTTTTATGAGCAGGCTAGCAGTCGCACTTCTTGACTGAAGGCCTTTTTTTATAAACCTTGAAGAAGATGAACATGTTCAGAACGAGGTGCATGCTCTTTTATATTGCCAAAACCATTGGGTTTTGTGAGCAGAGGAAACAGTTTTCCTTCTTGTCTACGCTTTTTTTGAGGACTTTTCAGCAGCCCAACCCTTTTTGCTGCAACAGGTCAACAACCAGCTTGTCCAAATTCCTTTCTCAGCAGAACACTGGACTTTTCTCTTTCTTTCTGAGCTTATGAATTTATTTGTGGCTGGCCGAGACCAGCCAGCAGCCGAGCAGCCAAACAACCTGACTGAAGGTCATCCCCCATTGTAATCATTTAGGTATTTAAAAGCTTCGCCAGGTTTGCACTGGGTTTGGAGCACGTTTGCCTCGTATTTGGTCTGACATTTCGGTTCTGCCCCTCCAAGGGCGACATTGAAATAAAGAACCGCCATAAACCTCCTCCAGAGCTCTACAAATTAAACCAAGACCCTCAAAAGTCGTTCAAATTAAAACTTAATACATGTGCAACGCCATAACGTGCCTAAGAGTCCCTCACGGAAAACCGCGATTCGACGAGATCATTACAGCTCTGACTTCTTGTTTTTATTCTTCTTCTTGGTTGCCTTTTTCTTCACCTTCTTGGCTTCCTCCTCCTCTGCCGCTGCCTGTTGCATTGATAAAATGAATATTCCTTCTATGTGTATAGTGCATGCGTAAGAGCTCGCTTGCGCGTTGATTTCTTGTTATATTGAACGGGTGCAACGGAGCTGCCTTTCAAACCACCTCACCTTTGCTGCCAGCTCTGCCTCCACCTGACGCTTGCGTTCCTCCCTGCTAGGCTCGACCTGAGTGTGTATTGTTTTGCTCCGACGCCTTCAACTGCATTTCCCTGATATTTATCCTGCCTACTGCTCAAGGAAACAAGCATTTGGTGCAGCCATCGTGATCAGAGGCATTGTGCACAGGCAGTTTCCCTTTGTGAGCTGCATTTCCAACTTGGCATGTACTGTAGATCACGATGCTCAATTCCAGAGCAAAATAAAGGCTCTGTCTAGGAGGTAGGTGAGAATGTGGGGCGTGACGAGCATGCTATTGGTGGAGGCTGCGGCAGTGGTCACATGATACCAGGCACACACGCGAATATCATGCACTCACCTCTTCACTCATGATGTCGCTGAGATCAAACTCCTCCTCGACGGCCACCTCCTCTTCAGCTGCTCCACCCTCAGACTCTTGGCGTTCCCCTTCGTTACTGTATGATGATGATGATGATGATGATGATGACGATGATGATGATGCCTCTAACGATGGTAGCACCTGGAAAGTGAAGAGCAGAAGACATATACACAGGGTTTAGGGTTTTTTAGGGTTTTTAACCTAACCCTAAACCCTAACCCAGAAGACATATACACTCTACCATTCATCCACTCGTAAAACAGCAGCCAATGACACAGCACTACATCAAGTCAGGCGCCCTCGCTAACCACCTGGAGTCGTGCCAGCTACAAACTTGTGGCTTTACCAAATTGATGTGCTGGGCAAAAACCTGCACACCTCAAGGGGTAATGTCTTGACCTTCCCACTGAGCACACCGTCAATAAAACGTGACAGGTCAGCAGGCTCGGACAGCGGGGCAGGAAGGACGGCATACCGCATGCGCGCTACGGAAAAAGCCACTGCGGTAGGCAAGTTTCCATGCCCCACAGAGAAAGGGGCAAGGAAGGACCTGCAGATAATGAGTGTCAAGAAGGAGAGGACAGGAGAAGTGAGGTCCGGGGCAAGCTGAACTCACGTATAGTTTGAGTATGAGAAATTATCGCTTATGATTTGTGCATCAGTAAGAAAAAAACCTGTAGCTTGTAGCCTTGTAGCGAAAGGGGAGATTCAGAGGTGTGTAGCTGGAGAGTCTACGCGCGCGCGCACACACACACACACAAACACACACACAATCTTGGTGCGATAAAAAAGACTTACCGATACCTGGGGGCGTCTACGTAGCTAAAATACAAGGGCTGGTCTTGGCTCTTGCCTGCAACTTTGCCCATCATTTTAATCAGCTTCTCGCTCCTGTGGGCATGAGACAAATGCAGCACAATGAGATTGAGTTTCAGAACTGCTCATTGCAGGGGACCGTTCGAATTCCATCCAAGCTAAAATTGCTTGGCAATATGTGAAAAATCCCCCTTGGAAGCGCAGTTCCTTTCACTTCACAGTCAATGCTGCACAACAGCTTTGCACTACATCTCTGTGTGCTCTCGTCCTCACCCAGGTCGTCCAAGGTCAAGCAGACCCACGACACACACGCCCTTGCCCTTCTGCACGCAGTGCTGTTGCAAATGGACATCAGCGCTGAGCTGCGGGACCTCTAATGAGCCCTTGCCACCTGCACCAGCAAAAAAAACAGCACCATGGATTCGTGCAGTCAGCAAGGGCCAGGTTGCATGTTGAACACGCAGGTGTGAATGAAAAGTTTCTTGTGGCACTTGTCGTGGCACTTAGCTACTGGCAGCACCCCACCTGCACCCATGATGTTGCCTAGCACAGCTGCCATCTGAGACAGCCAGCCGTGCATAGCTGAGTACCTCATGGCACCCGTGAACCTGCAAGCAGCGATTACCTTTAATTGTTGAGATCCAGACCAGCATGTCCAACGATTTAACGATTGAAGTATGAATATAAAGAAATAAGGCTTGGAGCACCTAGTGGTTCGCTTATGTGCCAGTAACAGGAGTTTGTCAGCTCCCTAAGCCAGTGTTACAAGGGATTGCATGCATAAGACGGACTTACGGCTGAATACTGATCTGTGCACGCCCGCCGCTTTCAGGGCTAGCAGGCATTGGGAGCAGCATAATCACACGTGGAACCTGCGTGGATGTGTTAAAGCACACACACACACACTTGCACAAATGGTATCGGGATTGTTTGAAACACTTCCAACATCTTGCAATACTGTATCTCACACCCATATCGCAAGAAAGCAGAGTGTCCGGTTTGACTGTAACATATTCATACCTTAAAGCTCCACCATGCAAGCCTGGCAACACTTAATACTGACACAACAACACAAACCCACATGGAAATCAACGTGCACCTACCTTCCCGGCGCCGATTTGGTCAATGACTTGCTTGTTTCTCTCATCATGTGCACGGATCCAACTGCAGGTTATGGGTGGGCAGGTATCTGTATCATTGATTTCCCCTGCTCACTTGCGTACGTGTGCTTACTGTTGCAGCCCCATTCTTAGATCAAAAAGGCATGTACAAGGTTGCAAAAGTAAGTAAGCTATCACATGTATCTGGCGGAAGAGTGCAAATGTGAGTACTATTCGATTGTCCAGAATCAGAACAGAATCTTTAGACAAACAGGTCTCCTTTACATTGACATCAAAACATGGCTTTGGAGTTGTGCTTAGCGATAAATACGTTCAAAGCCAGAATCCATGTCACCCTGTGGAGATCAGGGGATCTCTAGTTAGACAGCACTGAGCATCGTGGGCAAATCAAGGAATGAGTTTAAAATGGAGTTAAAACAAAGAGGGCTCAAACTGAAGAAGAAACCTAGAAAATTGCTGTTATTAAACGATGCACTTCTAGCTTCAGAAGCCGATTCGTTGCACACCACTCACTATTCAGGCTGTCTATTGACTTTCTATTTTTCTATGACAATAGTTTGACAATAGTTTTACCATTTGCTGCTGACAAACCATTGAAGTGCTTAATGGCTAACTGCGCAGCGTGAATCTAAGGCAGTGTGTGAACAGCAGGAGGCAAAACAATCATTCCTGACCGCTATGTGCTTATTTTGCACCCTGAAAATGCCCCCCTCTGCCCCAATTCTCCCTTCCTGAACCCCTACACAAACAACAAAGGTGCCATTCTGTTCTTTTTTAAAGTCGGCATTTATCTACCTACTTGCTATTTAACTAAACTACAAGCTCCAGTAGATCTATTAGGCCAAAACTTTCAAACGCACCCTCTTGCACTGGCCACCTACTTAGCACACACAAATCTAGGCTTAACCTTGCCATCATATTTTCCCCTTATATTATGTATAAAGTACAAAACATAACACACTAAATGAAAGGTTCGAATCATTCACTGGTAATTTGCCTGAACACGCCTCTGCGGCCTACCTCCTTGCACATCTGTAACCAGCCACCCAAACCACCCCCGTATTGACAGAGTTGCACACAAGGGTGCTAATTGACAGGGCTTCAGCTCAGGATTCCGATGGAAATATCATGAATACCGTCTGTCCACGATCAGTTTGTGATGCCACCATTAGATTCCATTTTTAGTTCGGAAGGGGGTCTGGGAATTAATTTTTGAGGTCGAAGAAACTTCATAAGGGTCCCGTCTGGAACTATTGATTTGTGAATTTGAGAGCTCCCCTCTGCTGGCTGCTGCTGCTGTTTGTTGCTGCTGCAGCTGCTGCAGCTGCTGAGGCTGGGGACTGGGGCTTCAAGAACAGGGCCAGGGGAATTCACACTGACCCACTTAGAGCTCATTTTTAAAATTACCCTCAAAACCACCTTTATATGTTATTTTTTTGACTTCAAAGCCAGTTCGGAGAGGGCTCTGGAAATTGAAATTCTCTTTTCTACTAAAAATTCTAGGCAAAATCAGGAGCCTGTCAGGTCAGCCATTTTCCTGTGAGAGTTCTTGCCCCAAAGCTCCCACCCACTTCTAAGTATGCAGGACCTCAAGCTGGACCTAACTGAGCAACTCTGCATACTCAGTTTGTGCCGGGGGGCGCCCAGGGTGCGGGGCCAAGATTTCCCTGCCAAAATGGGGTCCTCAAAAATTGGCCCTGCGGCTTGCCTCACCCACAACGATGGTTGGACATAATATTTGGAGCATCATGAGGAGGGTCCGGGGGGCGGGGGCGGGGGTCTGTTTTTGACCCCAGTTTTGGCAGGGAATTTTCGAAAAGCTTCAGCTTTTTTCTCTCTGCATGAATCCGAGAACTGATTTTACAGCTGATTTATTGAAACAATTATAGCAATAAATTTTCAATAGCGATACTGGCCACTAGGTGAGTTGTCGTTTGAAGATTTTGGATGTTCAAAAACTACAAAGAGGACCTATGCCTCTTTTGTGGGAGGTTGCTAGTGCAAGCTAAAGTTTATGGCTTTTAAAAATCTCAGCTGTCGCTACCCTCCACGGCCCAACCCCAGCATTCCAGACCATAATACTTGACAAGGCATGCCCTGGGAGCATACTGAAGGGCTCCCGACACTCAGGTGGTGGCCAGAAAGCGTGTTTCCAGGGTTTCCAGAAATGCACCATTTTTGCCCAGCAAACAGGCCCACGCACCAAGTCCTTCAGGGACAAATTTTCAACCCCCCTTGTTTTTGCTCTGATGGGTATGGTTTGACCCTAAACCTATCTGGCAACAAAAGAATTGGTGAAATTCGGACCAGAACCCACATTCATACACCCATACCACCTTTCTGGCAGGGATATGGCACAAATCCAGCCCCCCCTCTCACCCTTGACCCCAAACTCAATAATATTTATGCAGAAGTGTTACAATTATGTATAGGAACCATTGGGTGACCTCAAATGTGCAGTTCAGGAAAGGGGCACGAATTCCCCCTTTTTTGGGTGGGGAATGGCTGACCTGACTTTAAGTATCATAACTTTTGGCGTCACATGTTAAATGATATATAAATTGCATATTCGGAATCCTGACGTTGAAAGCTATCGATTGGCATACAAACGAGTCAATTCTGAGGGGTCAATTGGTGGGTGGACATTTGGGGGACTCGGAAACTTTTGGGGGGGTCTTCAGATTTTTTCTGGGCCACTTCCAGCAAATATTAATATATTTTGGATTTCTCAGCTCAAGCCCAGCCGACTGGCACCCTTGTTGGGTGATTTGATTAAAGGGGGGGTCTGGGTGCTTGGTCATAGAAATGCATGAAATGCCCCCACGTAGGCCGCGGGGGGATGTTCAGGCAATTTTCCAGCGTTTCATTCCAAACTTGCAGTTCACGTATTGCATTATGCATAAGTTGTGTGATTGGAGTAAAAAAGTGCTTTGACAAAGGTTTTGGCTGGATTTATGCACTAAACAGGTGGTCAGTGCAAGAGCGTGTGCATATCAGTTATTGCCCTATACTCTTCAGGTGTTAATTTACATGATAACTGTGCAGGCAGATAGCTGCTTATATTCTGAGCAGATTGACACCCATTTATTAGTGTGGGGGGTCAGGAAGGGGGGTGGGGGGGGGGGGAATTTGGGGCCGGAGGCCCAAAAGTTACACGTGATTGTCAGGGATTTTAATAGGCTCCTGGCCAAATAATGATTTGTGAACTGATCGTGGACAGGTGAGGCGGCATGTGGAATTGCCCCAGAACAATTATGGAGCATCCCCCAAAACTATCAGACTCCCCCAATCCCCCCCCCCTATGACCCCCTCAGAATTGTCTTACCATACCTTAGGATAAAACTTTGCATAATTATCGTTTTTTGCCCTGCGGGGTGACGCGGTATTTTTACATTTATTTCTTTTGACCCTGCGGGATTGTGCGGGGTTGGTGAAATTAACCATTTTCGGGTCGCTGCCGGTCATGAACAGTGAGAGGTACCTCTCCCCGCCCCGCCCCCTGTCCCACAGCACCAGGCAGCCTCAGCAGCAGCAGCAGCAGCAGCAACCCTTTAGTCCCAGCACCGGTTGCTCCCTAGGGGGAATTCCAGAAAGCAGGCCGCGGCGACAGCCGAGCAGCAGGGCAACCGTTTGAGCCAGCAAGAGCGGATTAACCTGAGCGCCGAGGCGGAGGAGGCAGCCAACAATAGGCCGATTGGCTGGCCAAAGCAAGATTGCTGCGGTCTCACAATTTGGTTGTGGGGAAACCTCAGGGGCACAGCTGTTATGCACAGAGGCATTGGCACTCATGAGGGTGAAGCTGTTTGGCAGGGTGAAGATGAATTGGAGGAAGGCTTAGGGTTTGAAGAGGGCCAACGCTCGCCCATGCAGAGCAGGTTAAGAGCAACCCAGCAGCTAAAAGACGAGCAGGTGGGGCAGACAAGGTCACGCACCAAGGCTGCCCGCACCCAAGCAACACCATCAGCACGCACGCACGAGCAGCAGTGATAGTGGCTAAAGGAAGAGGAAGCAAATCTTGAGATTCTGGCAGAACAGAGAGCCAATTCACATGCAAACACATGCAAACATATATGTTTGCTTTTCTTTGCCCTTTTGTGGTGTTCTCTTTCCTTGAGGTTGTTTGTGAAGCTTATTGGTGCTGAACAGGGCAGGGTTGATGCGGGAAGGGCAAAAATATACATTCTGGGAATGCGGGAAGGTGCAGGATTCTACTAATTATTTCTGAATTTTGGGGTGCGGGATGAGCTCGCTAAGGTATGGTATATATCAATTGATAGCTCTTGACGTCAGGATTCCAAATTTGCAATTTTGTCTGGATTAACACCTGCCGTCAGAAAGTTATGGTTTCTGGCGCCTCCTTCCCCTTCCCCATTCTCAGACCCCAAGCTACCCCCTTAAAATCAGCTTATATATACCATAAACCCAACTTGATTAAACATACGACGTCAAAATTTTATAGCTACAAATATTCAAACTGTCAATTGGCAAACAAAAGCTACAGATAGTGACACCGCCTGGCTGCAGATACCATTATTGTCCCCTGTAGTTAAAGCAAGCAATGACTGATGTACTTGCCTTGCAGCCAAACATAACCACAATCGAGGGGGCACTCCTCTAGTAGCTGTGGTTGTTTTTGGCTGCAAGAAAAATACATCAGTCATTGAGGGCCTTCTCTGCCGCGCTGTACGCCAATGGCAGTTCAAAATGGACCGTCCAAGCGCTAACACTTCACAAAAAAAACAGCCTGCTCACCCAAAACCAAGAGCAGGGGCAATGGTCCGGAAGCGCAGGGCAAGGGCCTTCAAGATGCCAGGAACGTGGTCCTTGTTTGTCACGAGCAGCACCTTTACACATCACATCATACACTGCATTAGGAACAGCAGCTGAGGGCATGCAGTTTTACACTCCATTGAACAAGTTCCTGGACATTTAATGAAATGACACCTTCTTCTCCCCTAGCTTGGCAAGGAATCAGTTTAGGCACAAATTTGGTATTTTGTGGCGTGCATGTGGATACATAGCAGGCATCCATACCCTGACGAATCTGTTTTTTGAAGTTCGTAACACGGCACAAGTTTTGCCTGCAACAAACACATGTCAACCTCCCCTTTTTCTTTGAACAGTGACAAGCACGCCAGCCAGCCAGCAGGCTCGTGACATTGGCAAGAATGAGCGCCTGCACATGGTACTTGATTCACCTTTGGGGGCATGGGTGGCATGGCCTCCTCTCCCCCCTCGTCCTCTTCCTCCTCTGCAGTATCCATTTCCTCTGCCCCAGCTGTCATGAAGGCTTCCCTGAGAAATCAGAGCATCAGGCCAATCAAGCATGTCATGCCAGTGCCTTGATGATCCATCCCCTGTCTTCTAATTGGCTCAAACAGTTGAATGCGTGACAGATAGAAAAGTCACATTAAGTGGGGTAATGCCTTACGTGGCTCCATTTCCCCCTCTTCCGGGCACTGGCCATTTCATCACAGGGAGAATAGTAGGTGAAACAGACATAAGGTGCTGTGGTGATCGCTGCAACCACTTATTTGACTGATCACTATCCAACTTAGCATCCTGAAAAGAATGCACCGCATTGTACTGCGATGTTTCTGTAGACAATCCTGCTTTTGTGGTCGTTTTGCAAGCTCCTCTGCCAAAGCATCACATCATCACATCACTGCGCACCAGGTCTCGGGCATCACTTCTGGAGTCAAGTGGTCTGGCATGAAGTCCGTCACAAACTTTTGGAGCGCCTTGCCTTCCAGCGGGCCATCATACACCTGTACAAGTAGAGGGTACATCTTAGACATTTGTCTGGATATACTGAGAATGGCCAGGTTTCCCCTTGCGGAGGACCGACAGGCAATTTTGTGATGTTTTACAAAGCAGGTAAGCAATCATAGCGCGCTGTTCCTTCACACTAGTTTTTAAAGCTGGATGTAGGCAAGGGCGGTTTTCATGAAGTTGTGCACACAAAACGACACGAGATATAAAGTAAATGAGTCAGGACTAAACACGCATAAGGATACGAGGTTGTGAAATCAAAAGTGACTGCAACTATTGAGTGCGCACCATGTACTCGTCCAAATCATCCTTGTCTTTCCCATAAGGAAGCAGTACAAGCTGCAGCTCACAGCTGCCTTCCTTCAGGCTTGCTACTTCTGAACCAAATTTCTCCACCGCCTGCGTTGTACAGAAAAGGAAGAGTAGCGCAAATTGAAATCTGCACAATACTGTAAGGTATTTACTGAGCTTTTGACGGTGAAAACCTATGATCAATTGATCACTCAACCAACGAGAACAAGCAAGAGGCCTCACCTTGCTAATCTCATTTCCCTTCAAGGCAACAAAGGCTACATCTACGACATCCTGCATCTCCTTCGCTTCCTGCTTAAATTTCTCTATCTCTTCGCAGTCCCCACTAGCACCTGCACAGGCAAGCACTCAGGCAATTTGTCAAGTGTCCCTATGTACATCTGACCTCTGGCATAATTTTTAATGCACAATAGTCTGTCGCACATGAGACGCACTGGCAACAGCAAACAAGCTCTTACTACAGATACATACACAACCACAGAGCATGCAAGGGTGGTAGTTCAAAAGCACGTATACAGACATACTCACCAGTGCACAATACACAAATGTAACACTCATGCTTACATGTAGTCACATTCACGCGCACAAATACACACATACAGACTCACACAAACACACACACACCACACACACGCACCCACCCACACCCACACCCACACCCACACCCACACCCACACCCACACCCACACCACACACACACACACACACACACACACACATACACACACACACATACACACACACACACACACGCGCGCAACCCCCCCACGCCCCCCCCACACACACACGCACGCACGCACGCTTGCACGCATACAGGCACACATGCATGTTTATTGTATATGTGTTCATATGAACACAAGCACTCGCACAGCGATACGTGCAATACATGCATGTTTATATTTGTACCAGCACTTGTGTCCATGCTCGTAAATCCTTTTAAAAGGAGGGACTTGGCAGAACTTTCACAGAAACGCACCATGGACGGCAAGCAGGCACATGTCCTCTTGTGCGTCTAGAGCTGAAGCCTCCTGCCAGCTGAGTGTTGGGATGCCATCCCGTGAAAGGGCACTAGCAGTCACAGAACATACTAGTAAGCACGTCAATGCAAGCCCCAATCGTGGATTCATTTGCGATCCTTTGGTTCTTTATTTTTTTTAATATGTTTTCTTGCGCACGTTTTTCCTCTGTTTGCAATACACGGAAAATCTGTGTCATCCATGCAATCATTACTTCCCGGGCACACTACGGGGCGTTTTTACAACAGAGTGGTTCACGTTTGTAATTACGCATTGATCACGTTTGGATTAATCGCCCTGGAATTAACTTGCGTTTAGAATGGCCGCAATTAACCCAGCATTGTCAAATCACGGGTAAGAAGTAGCTGGGAAGGATGGGCTGGAACTCCAGAAATGCTTGCAATGCGCTTGCATGCACTGGCGAGAGGAGAGAGCATCCAACCTTTGACTGATCTCCCGGAGCCTTTGACTGACCTGCTGGAAAATCTCCAGCCATTCCCTCTTCAACTGGAGCTTTCCCAGCCATTAATTACCACTTGGAACGTTGAACTGCCACGACCACCGAGCAAGTAATCACGAATCACGAATGAATTAGGTGAACGTGACCATTTATGAATCACCCACCCCTCCTTATCAAAATTGATTCAAAATTAAGTCATCACCATTCACGGTAGTTAATCACCCATTCTAAACGCAAAATGCATTGATTAACCGACTAAAATGTGTTAGTCGTCTCCCTCCTACTGTAAACACACCAAATTGTAAGAGCAAAAGTCTGCTGTTTATCATAAGTTTTGCAGTCAATTGGGGTCAAAAAGCTTTTTTGCAGGTTTAAAACATGTAGCCGACAAACCAGCATTGTGAAAACTTAATTACGGTCGTCTATGACTGTTTACCCTGCATCAGCGGCGAAGGGCCTGGGGGCGGTTTGATTCCTGTTTGTACGCTAAGTCCCCCCTCAGTTAAGTAAGTCCCCGAATTCGTAGGCTCATCTGCCCTCTTTAAATTCCCAGGAGGTCCAGATCCAACCGTATAAAAAGGCGGAGCTGGGGATTTGTTGGGCTTCCGGCTTGGGTGACGATACAAGGCAGGAGATTGTTGCTGCTGCTGCAGCTGCTGTTGCTCATGTTCTTGTTGCTGCTGCTGCGAGTGAGTCAGCAAGGGCTGAAGGGCAGGCAGCTTGGCTGGAGGCGGCATGCCAGGCGGTGGTGATAATCCTCCAGCCAAATGCCCAGGTAGCAAAGGAGGCGGCGGTAACAAGCTAGAGGGCGGTAAAGAAGCTGTACCTTGTCGGTGGTGCAACTGAGTCAATGAGGTTTGTATGGAATTGCGGGGTGCCTCTTCCTCTCTCTCTTGCTTGCCGGGCTGGCCCTGTGCAGGAAGCAGAAAATGCTTTATTTCTTAGTTGAAGCAGAAGAATAGGGGGCATAGAATGTGATGCTAATCTATAAGCCTACTTCCACAAAATACCAAGCATAAAGAGGGGGAAAAGGGAGACGGCTGAGGCGTTGTACACACCCACTTGACATCTTTATTTGATTTTTACATTCACTCTTGAGGACTGTCTGATTGTCCCTAAAGAAATGCACTTGCAAGAGTCTAGTTGAATTTTGAAATAATGCAAACAGATGGTACAGAGGTTTGACGCAAAAGCCTATCCCAGTCAATCCAACAATAACTCTAGTATTCTGCGTGTATTTGCAGGCGGATAACAGGCCAGTCCGCAATGCGCATCGGCTACATATATCAAGGAAAACAAGAGAGCATCGAACAATTGACTGAACTTTGTATTTTGTGCATTAAAAAGCTTTAGCACCATGTTGCTGTATGCACAATGCAGCTTGCGCGAGCCTCTTCACCCCCTACCCAATAGCAACAGACTGTTTTGTTGTTGCTGCAAACTCCTGTTGCAAATACAATCTTTACTGCTGTGGCATCAAGATGTTATCTTGAGATACACTGTGCTTGCCAATCAAAAGCTCCGCAGTGTCTTAAATTTTTTACCTATGTCAGCAGCTGCTTCAACTCAATCATTATAGGTCATTATATCAGCGTCTGCCTACCTGAGTATTGATTGATATCCCTCGCTTAGCATTATGGTATCCCTTGATTTGTATCCCTTGCAAGTATCATCGCATAGCATAGATCCCTCGCATAGCATAGCATATTGGTATCCCTTGCAAGTATCCCTCAAAGGGCAGCCGTACCTGAACTGCTTGAAGGATGTTTGCCGACCTCGCTTTAGAGGGGGAGGCTTGGTGGTTGATCTGTTGTAGCCTTGTTGAGGGTGGAGGCCTCGAGGACGACGAAGAAGAAAGCCCCATGCGTCCCATGGCCGGAATCAGATGGCGAGGAGGGGGGTGGGGACGGCGGTGCAGTTTGCCTGCCAGAAAGGATGGAAGGGAAAAATGGAACGAGTAGTAAAACGATGGGTGACCAAGACCTTTCAAGCAGGTCAAGTCTAAGGACGATCGAAAACCCTCTCGGTATCTCATCGTTCATTGCCTCCTAATTGGCAAAGCAGAACACACACCTGATGGGTCACTTTCATAGGCGAGTCGCTGCTGCTGGGACAGCCACCACCACATGTAAAGCCCAGCATAGAACATTGCGAGGAGCACCACCAGCAGAAGGAGCTGGCCCCTCCAACGGCTCCAAACTGTGCTGGAGCGCACTACCTGCTCCAAGAGAGTATCGCGCGACTGCAGATTACAAGTAATCGCCTGCGCAAACAAGAGGAGAGTAGATTTAGGGGGCGGTGGTTATAAAGAAGGTAAGTGCGGCGGCAAATGCCTGACCTCGCTCAATAAAGACTCTCGGTAAGTTCAGCAGCAGGGCAAGAATTGCACACCGATTTAATAGAGACCAACATCTTCGCACCATAGATCTAGCATATATGCAAAAATTGATTGTGTGGCCTACCCCGGGTCTTATGCAGAAGATTATAATCCCTTTTTTGCAGCCACACATTTATAATGAAGCACTCATCAATCAATTTACCCAGCAGCACTGACCTCACAGAAGTAGGTTTCGAAAAACGCTCTTGCTGCATCCCAATGATGTTCATATGGCTCTTTCAAACCGTGGTGGTGTGAAGTGCGCACAGCCCTGTCTTGGGTTTCCGTGGGAAAGCACCTGCAAGTTTGAGCAGGCATGATGTCAAGGTACAGACGTCTCACATGAGCAGGTATTTGTTTGGTGATAGTGCCAGTTTGTAATTCTTGGGTTACTTGGAACAGGAGGGTGGGGTAATGAGTGCGTGTCTTGGAGCAGAAGGTGGTGGTGCCAATGAGCATCCATCCGCCCTTAACTGTTTAATGGTGTGCTTGCCATCCCTTTTTCTAGAAATGAGCGTATGCCGATTAATGTACCACGGTATCTCCATCTTGATCTGTCCAAACATGTTATGCGCAATATAAGTAGATTCCGCTTGCGTGCGCATACTTTGAAAG
>Ga0307968_1002457_pt1 | contig 15415 bp, 14 predicted proteins | sample OrgLakmetagen650_FD_201834 | JGI IMG/M metagenome (GOLD analysis project Ga0307968, IMG submission 201834) | Saline water microbial communities from Organic Lake, Antarctica - #650 | ecosystem: Environmental > Aquatic > Non-marine Saline and Alkaline > Saline | place: Antarctica: Organic Lake... | reverse complement strand
TGTAGCACACAAGCTGCAGTGCCTGTGCTTCCCAATTGTGCCAACCCTCTTAATTGTAGCACACAAGCTGCAGTGCCTGTGCTTCCCAATTGTGCCAACCCTCTTAATTGTAGCACACAAGCTGCAGTGCCTGTGCTTCCCAATTGTGCCAACCCTCTTGAATGTAGCACACAAGCTGCAGTGCCTGTGCTCCCCAACTGTGCCAACCCTCTTAATTGTAGCACAAGCTGCAGTGCCTGTGCTTCCCAATTGTGCCAACCCTCTTAATTGTAAGACACAAGCTGCAGTGCCTGTGCTTCCCAATTGTGCTAACCCTCTTAATTGTAGCACACAAGCTGCAGTGCCTGTGCTTCCCAATTGTGCCAACCCTCTTAATTGTAAGACACAAGCTGCAGTGCCTGTGCTCAGCTGCCTGAGACTTACATGCGTGATTGGATAAGCTCTGAGAGGCAATAGCTAAACAGCAGAATAGTACATGCTGTAGCGGCCAGAATCCAGGACCACACACTTACATCTTACATACGATGCATGTACACTTTACGTGCACATATATACATAAATATTTTGATATAGCTTTTGCTCTTGCTGCTGTTACTGCTTTTTTGTCCACAGTGACCTGAACTAGCACACTGTTGTGGTAAATGTAACAGCCTACGCTGATCAAGGCCATCGTGCAATTAGGAAAGACATCAAACCACCTGCAAACACAAGCTAGATCCTATTGAAGAACTCTGAGGTATATCAGGAGTGTATGGCCATAAATAACTGTGTTAGCTTACCTTTTATACTTCAAATGGGAGGTTGTGTGGATCTCTATGCGTAAATAGCGTGGTGCATGCGCAGGTCCCAAAGTGACACCTTCAATTTTCATGCCGGCAGCATACACCAAAAACAGTACACCTGCAAAACATATTCTGTAGCGGCTACAGCAACTGCACGACAGGTTGCTTTTCCAATTTTCTTAAATCATCCAAATGCTTCATCAAGGAGGCTGCCACATCCGCATCATAGCTCGCGTAGCCAAAAGGGTCGGCAATTAGCACCTGCACGCCAAATCTTCAATTTAAAAGAAGCTCGCCTTACTCCCCCAGAGTGTTGAAAACAGCATCAAAGCTCGCCTCACCAGAGTGACTATCACCGCATCAAAGCTCGCCTCACCAGAGTGACCACCACCGCATCAAAGCTCGCCTCACCAGAGTGACCACCACGGCATCAAAGCTCGCCTCACCAGAGTGACTATCACAGCATCAAAGCTCGCCTCACAGAGTAACTATCACCGCATCAAAGCTCGCCTCATCAGAGTGACTATCACAGCATCAAAGCTCGCCTCACCAGAGTGACTATCACAGCATCAAAGCTTGCCTCATCAGAGCGGCTATCACAGCATCAAAGCTGGCATCACCCGAGTGCCTAAAACAGCATCAAAGCTTGCCTCACCAGAGTGACTATCACGGTATCAAAGCTCGCCTCACCAGAGTGACTATCACGGCATCAAAGCTTGCCTCACCAGAGTGACTATCACAGCATCAAAGCTCGCGTCACCAAAAGGGAGGTCCTCCGCACTGCCCTGGAGCAGAGACAGGGAGTCTGAGATGTTTGCATCAATGGCGGCCTGCAGGGGTTAAAAGGAGAAACTATTTAATCAGCGTTTGTCTAGCTGACCCAGAAAATGGCCAGATCCCCACCAAGGTGTGTGTGTGTGTGTGTGTGTGTAGGGTTGGCCAGAACCGTATACCATGGTATATACAGCGGTATATACAACGTATATGACCTTATATATGGTGGCTTCCCTGCCAAATACCGCATGCACACCGTATCAGTCTTTCAACCACTGTGTCAGTTATAAAAAACACATCGCGCGATTCAGATGCGTTTGATGAAAAGGTTCACCACCATGCCTGCCATGGCCAGAGTCGGCCACATGCATACAACATATATAATATGTAACACACATATATAACACACAAATGAATGCACACGCATACGTATGCACGTAAAACAAACAAACATTCACGGACACATACGCACATACACACACAGACACGTACATACAAGACAAAACACACCTGCCTGGCGTATGGCTCAAACATTGCAGGATTCCGGTCAAGTCCAATGACCTGCAAGGCGGGCTTTGCCAGATCACCACCGCGGTGTTGCTGGTTGAAGTCAATAAAGTACTTGAAATTCGGGCCAGTTCCCACACCAAGATCCAGCACACGCCAAGGCTCTGTTGTAGCGGACGCTGGTTGCAGCGCTCGCCCTGCGAAGAGAATGGTTCGAATGCGTAACGTGACCGTTAGAACAAGGCACGCAGCTTCTGCTTTTGTCGTTGACTCAAGCATTTGGTAAGGGCTGGCCAGAACCGTATATAACACCGTGAATAACCATATATTTGGTGACTTCCCTGCCAAATGTACATTTGGTAGCATTGTTGACTCAAGCATTTGGTAGCAATGGGCAAGCAGTGCGTGAATGGGAAGCTCTGAGAATTCTATGAGAGGCTACCTTGTATTAGTTTTGAGAACAGATCTTGTTTCCAGGGGGCTACAGCAGCTTCATACTCTGCCATGCCTGTGCGAAGATATCACATGAGAGAGGGATTTGCTTTAAGTGCATGCGTGTGTTTAGGTGTGTGTGTATGTGTGTGTGTGTGTGTGTATGTGTGTGTGTGTGTGTGTGCGTGTGCGCTCGCGCGTGTGCGTGCGTGTGTGTGTATGTGTGTGTGTGTGTGTGTGCACGCGTGTGTGTTTGTATGTGTGTGTATGTGTGTGCGTGTGTGTGTGCGTGTTTGTATGTGCGTGTGTATGTGTGTGTGTGCGTGTGTGTGTGTGTGTGTGTGTGTGTGTGTTGTATGTGTTTATAAAGCGCTTATCCATTTGTATTCACCTGTGCTCATGGCCAAGGCAAAGTATTTGTCATAGACGCTGGCTGAGGCACCACACGCTGGGCAGGCACTCAGCAAAGGTGCAGACAATCCTCCTGTGTGGCACGTTGGAGCGTTTGGCAACAACACTTGAGTGCATGAGGGAATGCGCCATGCACGAAACCTGTCCCTTCATCAAACCTCCATAGGAAGCTGGTCAACAAAGTCAAAAACGTACCGATCAGCTGGTCTCTCCTTGTTCCTGCACACTTGACAGCAGACCTCCTGGTGTGGCATCTGAAGCCGGGACTGCGGTTGACTAAAGCTGGTGCCCTGTAAACAGGTACCTGGGTGCCAAGCATGTATCTACTTAATAGTCCCTTATCCAGAAACTTTCAGACTTTGTGAAGCCTTAAATTTTAAATGAAGGGTTTCGGTAGCAAAACGCTACATACCAAACTCAGCAACTGCTTGCTTGCATGCCCCCGAAGGTCAGCCCTGGCATGTGTAAGCACTGAATCTAGGCGCCAAAAAAGGACAGGGTCTCCAATCAGGAGCCAGATGCAAGCCAAATGCCCAGCCGTGCCTGACACGCGTAAGGCTTATGTCATTACATCCCCCGGAGCCCTAAGCCGATTGCTGCCTAGGGCAGAGCCCCTCCCTCCTTTGCAACAAGGAAAGGTGTGCACACTTGTTTGTAATCAAAGGGATGTAGATACATGTGGTTCCATACATGTGGTTCCAAATGAAGCAGGTGCAAGTGCTACGCACGAAACAAGCGGGCATGATTGGCATACACCCACGCACAAGCGCATACACACACACATACACATACACACACATGTGCGCATACACACGCACACACACATACATGCGCAAGCACAGACACAACACACACACATGCTAACACATACACAGTCATGCTTACGTTTACATCTGTTTGATATGATGTATGCATACAATGTACGTACGCACTGAAAAGCACCGCTAGCGTAATGAAAATTGTCTTCCAATATCTTCAAAGATGTGCATGAACTGGGCACCGTGGAAATTGAACTTTGACATTTATTGAAGTACAAGTATCAACCTAAATAGATGTACAACCTCACTTGACACGCATAGTCAGTAGTGTGGCATTCACAACAAACTTCAATGATCACAGGCATCGCAGGCCTTTAAAGCAGAACCAACTCCACATCCTTTGCTTTTGCAGGCTACTGTGGAGGTTCATGCGATAGGCTTAAATTTTGCGGACCTGTTTTCTGTGTTGGGACTGTACACAGCATTCCAGGTCAGGCATGCACAGCAGTCAGCGTAAAGATGTTTCCTGCGCCTTTTGTTCATAGTTTTAGCTACCACTTCTACTGTTTTCCCAACACGCACGCAACAGACTTTGGCCATTTTGTGCAGGAGAGTGAGTGCAAGACGCCAGGCCTTGAGTTTTCTGGAAGGGTCCTGGCTGTTAATGGGGATGACAGGAGCACTGTAAAAGTAGGAGATAGGGTGGTGAGTGGTCAGTGAGCGGAACACAAATTAGTGGGTGCATGTATTTCAATTCCGTGCTATCTACGTCTGATGAAGAGAGTCGAAAGGCAGGTAGTGGAGAGAGAGAGTGAGAGAGAGAGAGAGAGAGAGAGAGAGAGAGAGAGAGAGAGAGAGAGAGAGAGAGAGAGAGAGAGAGAAAGAGAGAGAGAGAGTCAAAGGCAAGAAGTGGTCAGAGAGTTGGCAGCGCTGCATTGCAGATCACATAATGACACGCTCCTTGTGCGTGCGCTTGCTTTCATAAGTAACCCTAAATTAGTGGACACCATGAACAAGTTACTTGATTCTCACTTGCAGGTAGGCATCACTAAATTTGGCGCTTATGCTACACACATCCAACTGGACACAGCATATTTGCAGCCCTTTGACAAGAGCTGGTCGTTTGAGCAGGCTGCAGCTTATCCGGTTCAGGTACTTATATACACAGAGAATAGAAGCGCGGGAATCAGGTCACTCTGGTATTCATGGAAAATTAGAGGCTATTTATGGCCTCAGGCCCTCACTGCAATTTTCTGGTCGCAGCCCTCACCGCACTTGCTGGCCTAAGGTCCTCACTGCATTTTGTGGTCTCGAGCCCTCACCGCACTTACTGCCAACGGGCCCTCACTGCATTTTGTGGTCACAGGCCCTCACCGCACTTTACGGCCTACAGGCCCTCACTGCATTTTGCGGTCTCAGGCCCTCACTGCATTTTGTGGTCACAGGCCCTCACCGCACTTTATGGCCTACAGAGTCTTGGTGGCATCAGCCCTGGTGCCTGCATCCTTGTCCACAGGTAGGCCTGACCTTGGTTCTCGACACTGCTGTACCAAGATCCCCAAAAGAGATTTGCAGGCAAAGAGTAACCAAGACTCTTTTATAGGGTTGGCCAAAACCATATATCCCCAAAAGAGACTTGCAGGCAAAGAGAAACCAAGACTCAATAGTAGGGTTGGCCAGAACCATATATATACGGTCTAAATACGGTATCTTTGACAGGGAAAATACCAGAGGGGGTCAACTGGGGAAATGCCCAAATATGTGTCCTTTTTGCACTCGGAAGCCAGCCATTCACTGCTCCTTTATCCGGTTGGGACCATTTTTGCTCTATAATGAAGCTGGCATTATGACCTACACAAGGATGTGCTTGGAATTATGTGGGTCGCTCTGGTGCAAATTGGCAGGGCTGAAAGCCCACAGTGACCACCAAAACCCGAAGAAGGTGGCTTTGCATGTGAAAACAGCATATGTTGGCCTACATCCCCAACTAGTTGACCGTTTCACTCCATTTCTCTTGCCATGATGTTTGTTTATTGTAAGGACTATATAACACCAAAAATAATGTAATTTGGTAAGGTGGGTGGCCTGCTATGGAGATTTTGTGGTGAAAGATAGGGTTCACGCCGCAGGCAATCAGACATTTTTGCCAATACCGGCAACATTCAAGCTCAGGTGCTATCAGCAGCCTACCTCTGGGAACTGAGCTTGATTGTTGCCAGTCTTGGCCACCAAACTCAATTTACATTTCAAAAGTACTTCCATTGGGGGCCTCTGTCGACCCCCTCTGGGAAAGTACCAAATATACGGTCATATACGGTTCTGGCCAACCCTACTGTTTAGTTAGTCTAGGTTACCGGCCTAGAAGACTAGGATAGAGGGCTAGGCTAGAGGCTAGACAAATAGACCTAGAAAAAGGAGAAGTTCAATTTAGGCCACCATAACTGTCTGGTCACCTTGTGCTGCAAACCGATCCAATTTCTGCAACCAACTTCAGAAATCAAATCAGGAACGACGGCTGTACATTGGGCTCTAATATAGAGAGGTGACCACCCCTGAGAACCTCTCTTTTATCTTTTGAATTATGTAGCTTGCACACATTCCTGACTTGCAGTCATCCCTGTCATCACATGCTTGTTTAGCTTTCACACATCCCCAAATTGCAGTGCTGCAGGTGGTGTGGGGCTTCAGGCGCTAAAGATTGCAAAGCACTATAAATGCACGGTTATGGGGACGGTGGGCTCATCTAGCAAGTTGCAGCTTTTACGAGATCAATTTTCAGCTGAGGGTAAGGTTTTACGAGGGATCTGAATATCTGCAAAACAATTAGGATCAGTGTGTGATATCCCAGACATTGTCTATGTTGGTAGATGTCAAGCTGGTCAGATTGCGTTATTAGTTATTAAATAAAACGAATGGGCGTTCCGATGATACTTCTGAATTAACCAGAAAAAATATTTATTGACACATTTATTGACATGTTGATATTAATCGATATATTTATTTGCACACAGGGTACTAGTACGTGCAAGGAAATGTACATGTATATATGGCAGGTTGATTTCTTAACCATTTACAGTTCAGTTGACCCTTTTCACACACTGCACTGCTCGTTTGTTTGAAGGAGTCTTTTTCTTCTGACCTTCTTGCAGCTGATGCGTCCCATCCTTACTCTTGGACCCTGACCATGTCCTCTCCCGTTACCTGTACCTTTTATTCACGCCTATGCTTGCCATGTATGTACACTTGACACTTACATCTGTATGGGGTCTAAATACGGATATCCAAGTGTGCAGCGTGTCTTTAAGGGTTCACCCTACATATTTCCACTTGATTATACACAGGTCAAGAAGGGCCAGGCAAGATGCATTTTGTAGCGCGAAGCACCCCTGACCAGTTTAAGGCTGATGCTGCAGCGTTTTTGGCGTCGGAAGGCCGTCAGGGCTTTGACATTGTCTTGGATTCCTTACAAGGCGACTACTTCCAGGTGAGAGCTATTTGAGAGAGTACTTCCAGGTGAGAGAGTACGTCCAGGTGTGAGTTCTTTGAGAGAAAGAAGGGGCAGTCCTATTGCTCCATTTAACTTTGATTGGAGCACATCTTTAATTGTAGCACATATGTCACATACCGTACAGACTTGGGTTCAGTCCGCAGCCCCAAACAAATAATTTAGTTTCACACTCCCGCATCAACCCCGCACCCTGGAAATATTTAATTTACACCAACCCCGCACAGGGATTTTTGCCTGACAGGTTCCAAAATACGCCAAAAATCCCCGTTATTAAATCCCGCACCCCCAAAATAAATAGATATTTTTCGTGCGCGCAGTCACCCCGCAGGGCAAAAAACGATATTTTTGCGCGGTGATATAAAGTCTGTACGGTAGCCAATTCTATGGCATAGTGTGAGCAGCCATCCCAGGCTGAATGCCTTTGTAATCCTAACTAAAACCAATTATATGGCAGCTAGTCTAATGCAAGCTGTCAATCCAAAGGCAAAGTCAAATGCAAGCTGTCTCTTGAGTGTTAATCTGTTTGAAAAATGTCAGTGCCCTTGACGCAACTTGGAATTTGGAAAGGAATTTGATCTTAGTATGAGGAAGACGATTTTTTCTGCTTCAGATTTAAGTTCATTCTTCATGATCTGTCACTTGATTTGTCACTTGAAGTTTATACAATGGCATCATATTTCATTGCCCCTTTCTTGCCAAGCACGTTTGCATTGCTGCAATACACATCACACAAGTACAGTCCTTTCACAAATTCTGAGTATCAGTTAGATGCGAATTACAGCGCTTTCAACCCTTTCAACATCGCAGCCAGGTTATGATTTGATTGCTCCTTGCGGCCGAGCCATTGTTTTCGGAGCTGGTAGCTTAACTCCAGGCGTGGGGGCTGACGCTTCTTTACTATCCCTTAAAGGCCAGAGGTAATGCCTCCTCCTACCTTTGTTCCATTTAAGTAAATAGGATTGGTAAAAATGTGCCTTTACTTTGAAATGAGCATGTTTGCACTGTAAGGCAGTTGCACGAACATCATACCTCGCTAACATCAAGTAATGAATCCACGTCTGTGTAAAGCTTGAGCTGGCTATAACAGCATAAACAACATCGATATATGTTTGCAACAATATTCAAACTAAACAGGTCTATTCCTTCGACGCTCTGGACTCTCCTCTGGAATTTGCCCTCTCTCATTAGAACGGTCACAGGTTTTCTGCAGCGACCAAAGGTGAGTTGGCTACTTGGCTACACACACTCTCTGTGTCATGGTTTCTACTAATTCTAGCTCATTCCTTAATAACTGCCTCATTTTCTATGGTCGATTGTAGAAACAGACGTGGCTTTGCTCGAAGCCTCTTCAGAGAAATCAAAAAGATGGATTTTAATCAAGCAAAACATCTATTTTGCGTGCCCATTGTTTCAGTACCTCAAGGTGTATTGCAATGCTATCGAGGAGTGATTCCTTTCAGATTGTAGTGTTCTCAGGTGAGATTTAGAACTCTTGGGCAAACGGTAAGGAAGGCTATCACTGCCCTGGTGATTTTTTAAAATCAAAATTGTTCAGCCCATTTTTGTATCCACACCGCAGTTGGACCTCCTCAAGCTTCCCGGTGAAAACAAAGGTGTCTTAGGGTTTAACTTGATATGGTGAGTGAATGTTTTTGAACGTAAGGGTGACAAGCAATTTCTTGAAGGGCAGATGAATATAAAGGCAGATGAAGATAAAGGCAGATACAATTGAACATTTCTGAACGTGAGGGCTTTTGGCAATGGATCTGCAGTCGAATTTGTTACTCAAGGCGTGAAGGTGTGAAAGAGGCTATCACTGAAAGAGGCTGCCTTGTATAAGGACTAATCAGGCAAACGCTGGAATTACACTCTTCACCCATGGTGGATTCGGATAATTTAAGATTGCCCCACCACAGAGGAAATATTAATGGGAACCAAGAGGGCGATATTTCAGGCCTGTGTACCAAAATGGCTCCTTTTCCTTCAATGGTGAGGGGAGTGGGTTTTCATTGCCTGCATAGTGTATCTTTTCCTAATTTTTAAATCTTACTCATCCTGTATGTTGCCACAAACAGCGCAGACGAGAAGAAAAGCTGGCTATTTTGTGGCACCAGCAACGTTCATCCTTTCCTTATTTTGCAAGACAAGTTGCAAGACAATCTACAATGAATCAGATCCAGTCGCTTGAGAGAGGGTCATATTTGCTGGAGCATGTGTATGGGTGCTTTTGCTGCTAGATTTTTTGCTGCTACGCCAGTAGAATTCACGGAAAAGCATCCTATCGTTAACCGACCAAACTACCCTGAACCAAACACATGCCTCTATGCCTCTGCCAGACTTAAGGCGTGACATGCCCATGTACGAGAGGCTCAAACAAGTCGAGGGACCAAAGGAAGTTGGCAACCGCTCGTAGTTATTGCGTTGCCCATCAGCACTAGCTTGGCTGTTATGCTCCATAATGAATTTGCTTTCCAGCCTTACACAGCACCAAACAGAAAAGCGCTTTGCCACTCTCTGTAGTCAGTTTTTGTGCTTGACCACATTCCTGCCTTCCTCTCAAGCAATATCCTCTAGAACACAATGTGCATCTTTTGCCCCACCGTGTAGTTCAGTAGCAATTGTGTCCTTACTTTACGCTCGCAGGTTGTATGAGAATCTGGATCTATTTACAAGGTTAACAAGGTTTACAAAAAAAGGCCCTTAGTCAAGAAGTGCGTCTGCTAGCCTTATTGTCAGTAGCAATTGTGTCCTGTACTTATCGCCCGCAGGTTGTATGAGAATCTGGATCTATTTACAGGGCTGTATACTTCCTTGGACAGCCTGCAGGTGAGCACCAAATGTGCTTGACACATCTTTCCGTTAACTTTCTCTGCAGCAGTAACAGACCGGCAATTTCTTTTTAGACTTTAAGTACTTGACATAAAAAAATGTGTTTGACGTGATGACACTTGCCTCCTGCATTACAGCTAGATGCACCGCTGGTGGGAAGCACCTATTCATTTGATGAGCTGCCTGCTGCTTTAGAGCACCTACAATCCGGAAAGAGCGTGGGCAAGGTGGTAATAAAAGTAGAGCATGAGAACGGCAACGGGCGATTGTTGTTGTGATACTGCTTTTTGTAATACCGCTTTTGAACTGTTAACACCTGTGGTGCCTATTGCAAGTACTCAAAATGTTTATGTAGCATGAACTTGTGCTTGTTTGTCCTTGCATGTTGTGATAACCAAGATCCAAGGAAGAGCAGTTGTTCTGGCTGTTGAGATTTGCAGTCACACTACAATGGAAGTTTTTGTATTTGAATCTGGGTGTCGTATTTTGTCACGCCCAATCGTTGGCAGCGACGGATCGTGTGACGGAGCAGTTAAATTGGTTGACAGTTGAGAGTTTCTTTATGTCTTGTTCAATAAGCTGGATGGCGAGTCTTATTGATGACCTTTATCTTCTGGATTTGATAGTTTTGGTAACCAATTGACAACATGTGAACTTTAAGAGGTACCATTAGAAGGGATCCTCAAGAGACCTCAAGTACCGTGTAAGGTCTCCGATTCTATTTGTTCTTTCGTTTACATTATCAAGGTGTAACAACAATGAGGCCGAGATCTCTATCTGAGCCATGGGTCCCAGCTCCGGGAAGGAGCAGCAGTATGGCAGCGACACAAAGCTGAGTAGACACAGTAGTAGACACACATACATGTGTGCAGAGAGCGCACAAGGGCATGAGCCAGAGAACTGGTAGAAGCATTAGGGACCAGCGATGCAAAGAACTCACTCCTCTGCTGGATGGTTTTTCCACCTTGGAGGCCTTTCTTGGTCCGAAGGCGTCACCAATTATACTTGCAGTGACCGTAATTTGATCTGACAATTTGTTTTTTTCTGTGTTGGAGTGCCAGGTTCGAGGTGCTGCCAGCTGCTATATTTATCTAATTGTTCCTGGACGGAGCCGTCTTTTTACACTCTTTTTGTATGCCTGAGCAAGGCACAAAGGATAATCAATGTGGGTCAGGAGGGGTGTGTGCCGTGGCACCCAGACTCACACCTTGAATGTTGTTGTATAAGTTGTATTGTAGTACATACCTTGCTTTTTTTAATGTAGGTGCAGGTCTGAATGGAGTGCTCATTCAGTTCGTCAGTCAGGTTTTAAATCTTATGGTCATCCAGATTGAAGTCTGCCAGAGGTTTGTCTGTGTAGTCTCTGTAAATTGGAGACAAGTATGCTGTGCTGTTAAAAGCAAAAGTAAAAGTCTACGCTGGAAGTCACCAGCGTGCATTAAGGAAAAGCTCCCAACTAGTGCTCACACTAGCCAGAGCCCCACCGAAAACGCTGTGCTGTGATTTTGCTTCTTGACATTGAGGATCAGGCCTAGTGTCTTCACGTCTTCACATAATTCAAACTCATTCAGGTGAACCGCAACTGGTTTGGACTCAGTTTTTTGTCTTTAGCAAGCTGGAAATCTGAGTTGCGGGTGGTTGGGAAGAGCATACAGCACTAGGTAAAAATAAGATAGCATCGGAACAAGAAGAGGCTTTCAAAGCATGTGCTGCCTGTTAGGTTTGGCAGCAACCAACAGGGCATTGTTTTGTTGACAGTGTTTCTCGTATCTAGGCCCTGATCTGCTAGATAATCTGTACTACCTATGACATGTCAGTGTAGGCAGTTTAGTTGGCACTGCATGGTCCCTTTTCTCATAGTAGGCAGTGATAACACAGTCAGCCTATGCTGTCCATTGAAAAGAAAAACTACGCAGGCAGTAAAAACCACCACTTCCCACATTAATTGAGGAAAAGGAGCACTTTTGTACCGGGTACCATAAAGCTCCTCAACCACAATCCATTGGTAGTGCGTCATTTGTTGACAAAAACGAAAAGGTTCCCTGCCAGCTAAGTTTGTTTCTTGCTCCTAACAGCTGCACCACCTCTGATCTGACGGTGAGCTAACGCTTCCAAATAGAGCGTATCGGCAATGCCCCAAGTGTTTTTAACATTCAAGAGCTGGCCCAACGAACTCCTCGCTAAATACGAGAACAAGGAATTTAGCTTGGACATCATCCAAACCCACGCCAAACCAAACAAACCCCCTAGAACAGCTGCACACAACACTTGATCCGTCGTATGGTACCCTAAGTATACACGGGACCATGCAACACACGCCGCACTCACTACACAAAGTACAAGTTCCATTAGGCCCATCAGAATCGACACAACTGACTTTTGCTCCAGGAAACGCAGGAGCAGCCCTGCTCTAATCGCCGCAGCACAGACCTGCTTGCAGTTAGCATTCATGGTGTGCGCATGCGAGCGTGAGTGTAGTAAACACGATGGAAGTAAAATACATGCCACCAATGAGCCTTGCTTCAGTTGTCGCAGCATAGACCTGATGGGTGTAAGTTTTCCACGGAGAGCAAACATAAAGCACCTGAACCTCACGAGGTTTCTAGGCTTTAGTTAGGGGAGCACCAGGAAAGAAGAAAAGCGCAAGTAGTTTATTGCTATTGGCCATTGGCATGAATCAGGGTTGGATGGTTTTTGGGTTTTGCACAGCTTGATAGATAGATCAACCATATACCTATGATAAACCATATATAAACAGGGTATATATAAGGTATTTTAGGCAGGAAAATCACCAAATAAGGTCGTACATATATTACGGTGTATATATACAGTTCTGGCCAACCCTAATTAATTCACAACGTTCCGCCTGGAGCGAAATGGGGGAGGGGAGGAAGAAAAAGAAGAGCTACGCAGGCAGGGATAACCACTCCCACATAGGCTTGGAGGAGAATTTAGCTTAATATCAAGAATTGTGTTACATGGCATCTTTAGATGGACACGTGTGCAAACCATCTTCAGTTTGTATTTTGAATTGTCTTGTGTTCTTGGAGTAGTGTATGTGGGCTTCACGGCCAGAAATTCAGTTCGGCGGCTTTCACCCATAAAACATCATGTAACAATACAGGTAGAAATGGACTGCATCCGAGTACCATAAGTTGCGTGTGTGATGACGGGAGGCCAGGGGAGCAGGCACCCAAATGACCACAGGCGTCAAAGGGCCTGGGTTGCTGGAAGGTGTGCTTTAAGGTCCTGGCCAGGGCCTCGCAACAGACAAACCCTAGCACCACGAAGAACAAGTGCACCTCCCTGCAATCAGATGAGGAGTGAAAGGAGTTTGGTTGCAAAGGGATTTAGTGGCGTGTGTGTTTTTGTGTATGTGTGTGTGTGTATGTGTGCGCGTGTGTGTGTGTGTGTGTGTGTGTGTGTGTGTGTGTGTGTGTGTGTGTGTGAGTGTGTGTGTGCGCGTGTATGTGTGCGCGCGCGTGTATGTGTTTGACTGTATGTGTGTGTGTGTGTGTGTGTGTGCGTTTGTCCATGCATGCGCACACCTCCTTGAATATGCCGCAGATGCCATGAATAGTACCGCGAGAAAGGGAAGGAAAGAAATGTACGCAAGGAATTGCCCTTGCTTGTCCCCTTCCTCATAGAAAGTAGCGGCAGTGTGACTCAAGACCATGTCTATTCTAACTCCCACAAAACGAGTAACATGGTTGCTATAAGAACAAACCTATTGTAAAAGCTCAATTAATTATTAATTTGATTATTATATACTTTGATACTACATATTGGGAGTACATGGCAATTCAAAGGCATTTCCTGTTCAAGGTACACACGGATGCACGCAGGCATGTAAACATACACACAAACGCGCAAACAGGGACACACAAAAACACATACACTCACAGATGCACACTCGCTTGCACACGCATGCACACACGCATATGTGCACACACATGCACATGCACACACGCACGCACACACACGTATACACACACACACGTGTGTACGTATATACACATTTATGCACACACACAAATACACACACACACACGCACACACACACACACACACACACACACACACACACACACACACACACACACACACACACACACACACACACACACACACACACACAAATACACACACACGCACACACACACACATTTGTCCCCCCCTCCCACTCTCACTAGACTCGAACGTGAATGCACCGGCGGCGCTCACATAGCTTAAGAACTCATCGCCCCCCCGTTCTTTGCCGTCCCACGGGTGGAGCTCTCTGAGTGGAGGTGGCGGAGGAGCTGCCATGAGGTACTCTGCACATCAAGAGGTTGACCCGATCAAACACAATGACTTGCTGGGAACGGGGAAAAGGTTTGAGGGGAAGCCCTTCTCCAGAGCTGGGTCCCTCTCAAGGAAAGCAGGGGTAAGTTCATTGCTTGCTCGCGTGCCTCCGTGTGCTCCGTGAAAAAGCATCACAAGCATAACATCTCCAGAGCTGTGTTTTTTCCACAAAAGTCAGCTGAAGGTCCACAGCCTCTTTCTGTGCCTGCATGCTGTCTTCTGCTCGAGTATGCATCTCACACCCTCACCCACATCCCATCACCTACACCCCCTATTCACATCCCCTCACCCACATTCCCTTACTCACATCCCCTCACTCGCATTACCTTACCCACATCCCCTCACCCAATGCCTGTGACCAATGCAACTTTCCCCCTGTCAAACTCTTGACACACATATACACATTCACACACACAGACACACAGACACAAATACACAACACACATACATACCCCCCATACACACATACACACATACACACACAGGCAGACAAGTCTCGCATCTATGTGAACCCTGAGGTAAATTTTCGCGTGGGTGACACGCAAGTGCTGAGCAAGGCGTGGCTGTTAGTGTGGATAAGTCACATAAGCTACTTGGTTTGGTTATGCTGCAAAATAGAAAAAATTACTTGGATATGTGTCCTTTCACCCTTCTCCTCTTTTCTTTGTTCCTGAAGGTGTTTGCCATGATCAGCAAAGCGGCCAACGAGCTTGACATCTTTCAAGCTGCAATCGACAACGATCAAAATGCCACCATATCACCACGGTGAGCTAGTGACTCTCATGTTGATATATGACTATAATATGAGTGTGTGTATGTGTGTGTGCGTGTGTGTATGTGTGTGTGTGTGTGCGTGTGTGTGTGTGTGTGTGTGTGTGTGTGTGTGTGTGTGTGTGTGAAGTACTAGATCCAAGCAAGTGCTTGAGGTGTTTACTTTTTTGGGGAAAAGAGAAGAACATAGGTCATATGACTCATATCATATGTCATATGTCCTTACAAATTATCATGTTTTTCAACTTTTCTCCTCACACGTTACACTGCACACACCCCCTCCCTCCCCCCTCCCCAAC
>Ga0307968_1002455_pt1:2500-12500 | contig 15417 bp, 12 predicted proteins | sample OrgLakmetagen650_FD_201834 | JGI IMG/M metagenome (GOLD analysis project Ga0307968, IMG submission 201834) | Saline water microbial communities from Organic Lake, Antarctica - #650 | ecosystem: Environmental > Aquatic > Non-marine Saline and Alkaline > Saline | place: Antarctica... | reverse complement strand
AGGCCGCTAATGCAAGCAAGCGCGGCCTCGCCTAACACGCTCATGTTGCTTTGCCCCACGCAGCCTGGTCTGAGGGCACTGTACAACAAGTAAGCGTCTGTTTGACATACCTTTTACAGTTGGCATCTCTCTTGCTTCCGCTCGATGTCATTTACCAAGAACAAGGCCTAGAAAAGATTTTTTTGTGTGCTTCTAGGTACAAGACCAGTAATTTCAACTTGCTCGCTGTTCCGTGCAACCAGTTTGGTAAGTTAATGTGCAGCTGTAGAAGATGGTGTTGAAATTGCCATTGCCGTTTCTATATGGGCGTGTATCAGCAATGAGCGCAAACGTGCTGTGATCACAAACTGCAGATCTGCAAACTCTATTTCGGCCTGACTACCGGTATTCTAACTGCTCTGTTTTCTTTGTTTCTCCCCCACAGGTGGCCAAGCGCCAGGTACGCAAAATGTGTGAGCATTGCGTGGGTGTGGAGCGGCTGCTTTATTTAAGGGTGGTTTTGAGAAGGGTCTGGGATATGGCAATGCTTGTCATACGACTGGGGTATGGCAATGGGGTATGGCAATAATGCTTGTAATACAACTGGACCTAGAACACGACTGTGTGATGAAGTCGTGATGCCAATAGATTATTTGTGTTTGGGCTTGGATTTCACACAAGCCAAGGCTCACCAGAGAATGCTACCTTTTTGGTGTTGACCTGCGTCCTGCTGCATGCAGGCACTAGTGAGGAGGAGCGCGAGTTTGCGTTCAAAAAATTTGGCTTTGAATTTGACGTCTACGACAAGATTGATGTGAACGGCCCTGCCGCCCACCCTCTCTACCAATACCTGAAGAAAGCCCAAACTGCCTCTCAGCCTGGCTCCCTCCCTTCCCGTCCTAATGGAGAGATAGGTGCTGCACCCTTCTGCGTTTTAAACAATTGGCAATGTCACAGACAAACATGACAACTCGTTGATGCATCGTCACCCCCTGGCTACAGGGCTGCTCACCCCTTCCCCTACTTACCTTCCTCTGTTTGTGCAGAGTGGAACTATACCAAGTTCCTGGTTGACCGGAATGGCCAGGCAGTGAAGCGGTTCAAGCCAAGCCTGGATCCTTTGGAGTTTGAGTCTGATATTCGCCTCCTCCTTGTAAGTGAGCACTCTTGGATGATTTTTGGCTCATGTTTTGAGCAGTTAGGAAGTTGCGGTGACAGCACACTTTCTACCCGGTACTAAAGTGGCTCCTTTTCCTTCATTATTGTGGGGATAATTTTAAGGTGAAAAAATAGATAGAATTAAGAAGGAATTATTTCCCTGCATACTTTTTCCTATTCCTTTCTTTCTGTTTTTTCACTTTCTATGTCCATCGTCATACATTTTTAATCTTTACTTCACGTGCAGGCTGGCAAGCCCCCCCTCCCATCAGAGTGCATAATGCATCCTGGCCGTTCAGTGTGCAACGTCGAGAAAATATTGTCAGCATAAAAGTTAGCCTCCTGTTCTGAGTTCGAAAAACTGCTGAGGAACACCCCCCCGTGAAAGCTCGTGGTTCCTTTTTTTACAAGTCCTTGCTATCAAAAGTCGTAGAATGTGTGTCTGATGCATGTGCAGCAAGTTATGACAGCTCATTGTGCAAAAACCCTTTTTTAAGGGAGGCCAGGAGCTTGATACACTGGCAGATACGTTGAGACTAGCCCTTGTGCCCTCAGGTACTTGTCTCAGCACTGCTTTTTGCTGCTCTCGTTGTATGTCACACATCCTGCTTTCATCTGGTAAAAGTGTAATGCATCAGATAATTTGTTCTCTTGCAGCAGGACCTGGTGAGGGGCTGTTAGGTGCTGCTGGCACCTAAGTGCCCTTTCAATAATAATGCTGGATATATCAATCAACACCAGCAACAGTGTAGCCACTGAAAGAAGGTTGTGATACAAGGTTTACAAGGTATACAAAAAAAGGCCTTCAGTCAAGAAGTGCGACCAGCCTGCTCATAAAACGCAATTAGCTAGTTCATGGAGGAATAAATAAAGCTTGTCATTGTCTGGCTCAAGAAAGTAAACACATCGTGAGCTCCTGTTGGGGGAAACAGAGGTGCATATTTCCTGTGGAGAGAAATCATGTGGGGATTGGCGCAGTGGAAAAGAACATGCTGCTCATTTTGGACATCATCAGTATCACACAGGTTGTCAGTATCACACCTGTCAGTATTACACCTGTGGGTGGGGGAATTACTTTGATTCCATGTCGCTATCTTGAAACGCAGGGTGTAAACACGAAGTCTGAAACGAGCTGTACTGCAATTGACATCACGAGGCAGGTTGAGAAACATGTATTTGGGAAGGATGTAAGGCGAATGAGTGACCAGAGCCCTTTTGGAAGGTAGAGCACACCGTTGGTGGTAAGTAGAGCGTTTGCTGTTGTGTTCTCTGGGTAGCTGCCCTGAAAGCCTAGTGGCCCGTGGTCAGGCCAGACTCTTCGGGGTCACGGGTTTGAATTTGCCTGGTAGCGTGAGTACTTCGCTGTCCGACAGCAACGTCTCCGTTCCTTAATCCATGCTTGTGGTGTTATCACCCCTGCGCAGTTTTTCTTTTCTTTGTTCTCTCGGATGAGTTTCAAAATGAGGTGTCCAGTACTCCAAGTGTTTCTCCCTGAGGTCTACGACAAAACGGTTGAGATTACAAGATTTACAAAAAAAGGAGGTTTTAATACAATCGTAGAATATTGATGCTTCAGTTTTATTTAGCTGTTGGCAATGGCACAAGCAAATCAGCATCTAAGGTGACACTGAAAATCAAAAATCGATGAAATTCCTTTTTCCTTACTTACAAGGGGTAAGCAATAGTTAGCATAAGATAAAGAGGGTGTCAGAGTGTTTGAATAGGCTTCAGAAGCGGAAAAGAAGTCAATCATAGCAACCAAGACAAGCGGCTTGCTGTGTGAGATGTTGGAGAATTGCTTGAAAATACACAGGTTGGTTGCAAGGAGTCACAGAGCAATAGCCTCGACATAGCATCCCAAGGTACAGGTTGAACATGACTGGTAATGCCAGCATGCCTCTTTGCAAATAATATACAACAACCGCAGAATAAACTGCAGAATAAATAGGGCTGGAAAGGCTGATTCGTGCGCGATAAATTTTCTCTCTCTCCAAAACGGGCTAGTGCTACCCACATTTTAAACAGCAGCAGCTGTTGCCACTGCTTGTGCGCGGGCAGCTGCTATTGATTTTTCAGCAGCTTTCCTTTCCCCTGCAATCATTGTCATTTAAAAAATGTGGAGGTCAACGAAGGCAAGAAATTAAATCTATTCCATTTTAAGAACAATCAATCCCATAATTCAACGATTGGCAAAGTCCCGGCTGAAACTGACGACCCTGCTGGCCTGGATGAGTGCGTAGCCAAGCCAAACATGGCACAAAATGCACATGTGATGAGCCATCACGCCCAAATCAGCGCTCATTTCACCCCCAATTTGCCATTGGTGTGTTCACTTGGTTGGATGTTGTATAGTTGGTGTGAGGGGAGCAGTTTTGACCCCTTTGGGGACCATTGTGCTGGCTTTCTGCCAGCCTTGATTGAGCAGGTAAATTGCTGGGATTTGAGATCTCACCAATCACTCAAGTGCTGGAAAGTAGCACACCCCAGCCGAATATATACGAGTCTTGTGCCTGGCAGCTCTAAAGCTCAGCTTTTTTGGAAATGCTGAAGGTACGAAATGCTGAAGGTAAATAACACATAACAGTACCAAGCTTGACGATTGCCGGTCTAGAACACATACTCTCATACTCTTAAAACATTTGAAAAGCATACCGAATATCAACCTCCCCCCTCTGGCAATTTGTCAAGTTGAAGCAGCAGTCGACAGCAGTTTTCCCATAGTCCTGCGTCAGAGTAAAACGTGCAAGCAAAAGCAGCGTACCTGCATCTTTGTTGACTGCCTCCTCCTCAACAACCGCAATAACGCCATCGATGGTAATGCCACAATCATTGCCCTTGCGAGTGACTTTGAAGTACCCATTCTCTCCCCAAAAAGTGGACCAACTGCAGAAGGAGTGTGCACGTCAGGAGAGGCACGTTTGATGGGATGATGCAAGTAGCAACTTAAAGCGGCCTGTCCTCAAGCACCACTTGATATATGGGTGACACTTTGGTTTCTACAACCTGCTATCAAGTCACAGGCGTGCAAAAGATATATATAGGTATCAAGGTGCTGCAAGCTGTACTAACACAGCCTAGCTGCCGAGGGCGAAAAAAGTATCTGAAACATACCTATTTCTGAGCAGCCAGTAGTCTTCACCACTTGAAGTGGTGCCATAACCGACCTGCAGACACAACAAGCAAATCAAGGTCTGTGCCTCTTCATGCCCTTGTTCGAGCAATGTCCTCTGTCAAGAGGCGTGACAGTGAGTGCACTCCATAAAACAGGTCACGGGTAATAGGGAATGGGAACAGGTCGCACGCAGTAAGACGGAGGGACAGTTTGTAGGGTCTGTCTTGTGTAGGCACCTATGCCAGCAGGTCAGCGACTCTTCTTCATGGCGGTCTAACTTGCCTTCTTACGCTCGTGTTTAAGGTCAGCATGTTCCAGTCTCTTTTCAGTCCCTTTTCACTTGGTTTGTTTTAATGTTTACCTCGTCCTCATAGGTTGAGCAGCCACCTCAGGTTGAATGCCTTTGTAATCCAAACTAAAGTAAACTAAACTTCTTCATGGGTCACGCTCTTTTACAGCACCTTTACATACAGCCACGTTTGAGACTGCGACATTCACTCTGGCCTCCTTTGTCATTTCCTTGCCAGTGCCAAGCAGCATTGCTTACAGGCCCATCAGCCTGCATCTTTTCACAAGCCTTCCATCACAACTGCCTAACTGCCCGGCACTTGTTTGGTAGAATGCTAGTGTTGCTCAGTGCTGCAATTTGGGCGTTTGTGAATTGCAAGTGGTATCCCCTCACAAGCAAACTGGGGAAGCAGCATGATTACATTTGGCAGAACGTTAGTGGCACAGCATCTTATTATGGAAGGACCCCCCCCTCCCACACGCACCAATGTCACAGCATGGTCTAGGTGCTCAGCGTCTGTACCGCACGAGGCTCGTGAGTACACCCCCTCAGAGTAATACCTGTACGTAGTATGTGCATGTATGTTTGTGTGTACATCAGATATCAGATTACTGCGCTCTGCGTGATGGCGATTGTTTCTTTTGCAGCAGAGCGCTCAAAGTTTTCTTGACTATTGAGGCCAAGCCCAGTACTTCGGAGTCGCTTGGAAATGGAAAAGGCAACCTTCCAAACAGCTAAAAACTATGGCAGTAGCGTGCAAGATGACAGGCATGGACCAAGCCGGAGCAGCTGTTCCAACATCTTCACCCATCATTTTCCATGGTATCTGTGCGTTAGGTATGCTGTATGCTGGAGCGTTTAGGTCTGGGGGGCCAGCTATAAGGAAGTCTTGATGGTCAAAAAACCCAATTGTTCCAGACTAATCTAGGCAGAAATCTCAGGTATTTGTGTCTAGGGCTTGCGTCACCCAGGAAACACATCGATTCAACCCCGTAGATACAAACTGCGGTCAGGGCAAAAATTACGCCTTACGGTCCAAGTTTCAAATTGGGCAAAAGTCATCAACCTAAACTTTCGTATTGATCATGTTCATGTGCATTCACTCAAAAAAAAGCTTGTAACCCCCTTCATTGGCATGCTCTGCCTTGCATCTCCACAGATAGCTAGTACTCCTGTAATTAGAGGTGAAATTCTGATGACTCGCAGTTGGGATACACAATGAACACAACAACATGATAAAAAATAGGCCATTCTTGGCCTCTTTAGCACCTTTCTTCTGATTCGAACATTAGAAGTCACTTCTAATGTTCGAACTGAGTTCTAGCTGCGAGGTTAGAAGTCTGTAACTTGGACCAACTACAGTTAGAAGTACCAACTATCTCCACCCTTATCCACACGGTTAAGTTAGCAAGGCCGACTTACTTCATTCCCACGTCATCAGCATCGTAGGAAATAGCTACAGGGCCGTGGGTGGCTACCGCTTCCATCATCGCTTTCTCGTCCTTTGCAGGGACAGAACGAAAACCTTTGAAGCGGGCCACCTTATCAATCTGTTTCTCCCTGTGCATTTGTTCGTGAGAGAGTATCCATGTGTGTGTGTGTGTGTGTGATTGCACTTTGTGTGTATTTGTGGTGTGTGTTTGCACGCAACCTAGAACAAGACAAATACCACATAACAACTAAGCTTGCATGCGTGCATGCGTCAAGAGGTCTTCCTCACTGTGATGCAGCGCTATTATAAATCATAATGCCAAAAGTTTCTGTGTAACAGCTAAACCATAAAAGTGACAGCAAAAGCAGAGACAGGGTAGCGGGTCTCACCGGCAGTAGCTGTTCTGCCCTAGGTAAGCATAATCTGACTCTGAAGCGATTCCTGCAGAAGCGGCATAGGACAACGCAGACTCCGTCCATCCCCCTGTTCATGCAAGCAGATGAGAGTAGGGTGAGTACAGGAAGTTGGCTGTAATTTCATTCACCATAAGGACTGACACACATCCTAAGTTATGTTGTGTGTGTGCCACTTGCTGCAGCAAAGCAAGTGCGCACGGTCGCCCTGGTGCTGGACAAGATCAGTATGTATGCCTGGAGCGTCTTCCCTTACCATCAGCTTTTTTGCCTTCATTTCTGTGCAGAATTCGAGAGGCTCTACTCAAGCAAAATGTCCCTGTCTGTGTTAAGTGGCATGCATCCAGCTCACCCTCTCAGCAACGCCACACATCCTACCACAAGCTCACGTCCAAATGGTCAATTTTTAGACAGAGAAGCCATTTTCCTCACCGTACCATTGATGCAAGGTTTGAGATAGACAAGCCACACCCTCACACCAGGTGTGCTACACTTACCACCACACCCATTGTTCCCGTACTCCCCAGCGTCCCACGAGCAGTCCACTAGCTGCTGCTCTGACATACTCAGGGAGTCCCCCGTGGCCAAGAACCAAGCTGTGTGCGCACAGAAAAGCGAGGTAAGGTGCCGTAGCATGAAAATCAAAAAAGTAAGCGTGAAGGTGCAACCTTGTTGTGTACATACAGTACACCCCAATTCAAACATAATGATTGCAATCAGTGCACGCAGAAGGCCTCCGTAACCGCCCCAAACAGAGAGCAGGGAGGTACACTTGCAAAAAATAATTGAATCACAGATGTAGACGCCACTTAACCAGGGGGGTGCTGCAAGGAGGAGGCAAACAGCCATATGCAGAAGTGAACGTTTCCAGGACGTAACGCACCTCCAGTCATGGCTCCTGCCGTTGCAAAAGCCCAGCACGACCCGCACGATGCCTGGAGGGGTGTGTGCGTTTGTGTGCTTGTGTGTCTACTTCTGTGTGAATGTGTATGTGTGTATGCAGGCTTTACTTCCGTATTGCATGAAATATATTAGAGGCAAAAGATATTATTAGCAGATGTGATGTACAAAGCAGTTTATATAGCAAAAGTGGGAGGAATCGCAGAGGGTATTATATCAATATTAGTCCTTTGTATTATATGCAGACAAATCTGACACAAGCAGCCTTGACTTCATAGCACCAAAGGCACACGTAATGAGTAATGAGCCATTGCGCCCCAATCAGAGCTCATCTCCCCCCTAAACTTTCACCAACATAGTAACATCTAAAAACAGTGGATGCTTGATATTGGGCTAAAAAGGTATGCGATGTTTGGGCACCCCTTTTGCTGATTCTCTGGAGATTGTAATTTGAGATCTTGCTGACCTCAGACAGGTCTTGTCACTCCAACTTTTTGCGATGGTGTTTATTGCTGTAAGGAATAGCCGCTAATTTTTGTAAGGACTCCAAGACCCTAAAAGTCTCCCACTTGATGCTGGCTGGTCGGATACAATGCACGGATACTGGTAAAGTAGGGTTTGCAACGCTACCAATTAGACATGAGCCCCTCACTTTGGCACTTTCAGGCTCAACTGCTTTGGGCGTAATTCAGTAATGAGCTTGTTAAGTAGCACTCGTGGGACACATACCATAGGAACATTTGAAGAAAACGCAAATACTGAGCCTCAGAAATCCAGTAAGTAGTTAACAGCAAATGATTTTTGGATACAGTACCCTTTTCAGGTGACAAGTACCCAATTTGCGAGACTCTGACACCCCTGAAACTGGAATTCCTCAGCGTAGTTTGCAGTCATCATGCTCGTCACGTCTGACTCTTGGCATGTGCCACTCTGGCATGTGCTGCATCATCATGTACCTGATCCTTCACGGGCCCGTCAGCCCCCGTCCCACGCCAGTCCACTTGCTGTGGCAGCTGCTCATCAGTGAGCACACGCTTGAAAGGCTCCAGACGTGCAGAGTTCTGCAATGGCCTGCTTTGAATTGCGTGGGGCAGTAGAAATTAGACACAAAGGCTCTGGACGTGCAGGGCCCTGACTGGGCTTCATGAGTTGGGGAAGTGGACAGCAAAATGCATACAAGGGATTCCTGACAGCTCGCTGAAGTCCTGGGCAACGGTGAACCTAATTCACAATGTTGGTGGCTATCAATGGCTCTTACGCTTAAACAATGGGAAGACTCGTTTTACTGCTGCAACCTCAACAATGTTAAGCCATTCTACACATGAAATAGGAGACAGGCAGGCCCCTGACTTCCTCATCGGCTCGTGGCATGTACACTATTCTTTGTGCATTGTGTACGTTTGTGAAGGTAGATAAAGTGCAGTCACTCATAGCCTCACAGCAGAGGAGCGCCACTCACTTGTGTGCAGCGTTTGCCTTTGCCTGCTCAGAGCGCCTGCCCAATGCCACGGCACGCCACTGGATCGTTCAAGCAGCCAAGGGAGTGAGTGCCAGATTAAGAAGTCGAGTTGGGAGGTGATGAAGTTGAGTCAAGCGATTTGTTTTGCGCCAGAAACGAGCGATGTTTATCGCATCAGGGTGTTCCCTTTCAATTCGTTTGTTGAAGGTTTGCAACCTGAACCACCCTACTCATGAGTACGTACATGAAGTACATTAATTGAGAGGCATGCATGTGGGCATACATACCTGCTCATGTGAGTGGGCAAGAAATTTGTTGGGAGCCAGCTTGTAAGTCGGCTGAGCACTCTCGCCTCCGTTGCTCCTGGATCCAGGTAGGTTGCGCAGCTGTTGATCTGCCTGTGTGGCAACAACACACAGGCAACCTCAGGCCACGCCACTCTGCTGTTGTGTGTTGTAGGGAGCCAATTACAGCAGGGGGCGACGTGCAGGGGGTAACGTGCAGGCTTTGGCACAGAATCTGAGGATTGGATCTAAGCAAGTCTTTGTGCGCACACCTCCACGTCTTTCAACTGGCACATGCTGACAGTCTGACTACATCATGGTTTCAAATTCACTTACACGAAATGCAACAACAAAAAGCGGATGCTTGTGCATGATCTCGGCTGGCTCAGATCACACAGTGCAAACAATCACACAACACTTGCCTCAGCATTAAAGCGGGAAATGAAGTCCAGATCGGCCTGCACACGATCTTGGGGACTGCTTGCGCCAGACTTGCTGTTCCCATGCACAAAGAAAGAAAGTGCAGCCGCAATGCGCTGCTGCCATGATGAAGAGGAGGAAGCGGCGATTTGGGTATTGGTAGCATGGATGCTGTGAGTGTGAGCGTCAATGCTGCTGCTACTGCTGCTGCTGCCTGCAGTGCTAGCAGCAGGCATGCTTGGAATCAAAGAGGAGGGCAGGAGAGAAACGGCCTGGAGCTTGCGTGCGCGGTGGGTGGTATCAGCTGCTACAGGTCCACGGCTTTCAGCACAAAGCTCGGGGGGCGTCAGGGCGTTCTTCTTGTGGTTCATGGGGCCAAAGTACGTGAACTCAACCTAAAAGAGGTGTATGAGGTAGGGTGTCTGCTCTTGCACACGTTTTATGGTGAAGCGAACATTGATTGAATGGATCCAAGTGCTGCTTACATCAGGCAGCAAATGCTTGAAGGTATGCTCAAAGCATAACAAGGTAATTAAAAAATGATGAACAATGCT
>Ga0307968_1002453_pt1 | contig 15423 bp, 13 predicted proteins | sample OrgLakmetagen650_FD_201834 | JGI IMG/M metagenome (GOLD analysis project Ga0307968, IMG submission 201834) | Saline water microbial communities from Organic Lake, Antarctica - #650 | ecosystem: Environmental > Aquatic > Non-marine Saline and Alkaline > Saline | place: Antarctica: Organic Lake... | reverse complement strand
TTCGTTTGTGTGTTTGTGTGTTGTGTGTGTGTGTGTGTGTTTGTGTGTGTGTGTGTGTGTGTGTGTGTGTGTGTGTGTGTGTGCATTTGTGTGTGTGTGTGTGCGTGCGTGCGTGCGTGCATGTAGCACGCACAGCATGGTGACCATTTTGCGCTCACTCAGCTCCGATGGACGCGCCACACACATATTACCTTGTGTTTTCGACCCCCAGGTGTGTGTGTGTGTGTGTAGTGTGTTTTGTCTGTTACGCACCTTTGCTCACAACGGACGATTTTAGTTTGTTCGAGCGCGCTTGCATGGTAAGACTCCCCTAATTTGTCCACATCGGCACCTTTCACCGGCCTCAGACTACGTTTTCAATTCTCAGGAACACACTCAAAGCGTCGGCGTTGCACCATTCGACCTGTGTGTGTGTGTGTGTGTGTGTGTGTGTGTTGAACGACATCCACAATTTACAGCACGCACAGCATGATGCTCGTTTTTGCCTGCACAGACCCAGTGGACGTGCAGCACGCATTTTACCCCATGTTTTCGACCCCCAGGAATGTGTGTGTGTGTGTGTGTGTGTGTGTGTGTGTGTGGTCTGTTTTGTCTGGTTCCACTCTTGAAAAGACATTTTTGCACCCAGCTTGCATCCCAGGAGACCAAACCACCACTGCCTGAATCAGCACAAATTCAGAATGCAGACTGTGTCCTTTGTTCACATTTTAAAGCCCTCATTTTGCTGCATTGTACAACAGGGCCTGTCCGGAGCCTTGGGTGATTGCACGTGCACTACCATCTACACTTGGACTCACTTTCATATCAGTAAAATAGGCGCTCAAAGTCTCTCGTTTGTGCTGAGCTACCACTTTTGTCAAACATCTGCTTGCAAACCTTATCAGTAAAATAGGCACTTGAGGTCTCTCATTTGTGCTGAGCTACCACTTTTGTCAAACATCTGCTTGCAAAGACTCACCGACATCGTTTACCTTAAACAAACATGTGCCCAAACTATTCATTACTGCCACGCTATGCATGCAGTGCCTCACGCATTACTGCCTCACCGTGTATTATATATATGCAATGCCTCACACATCACACATCACTGCCACATAATGCGTGCAGTGCCACACACATACGTGCCTCACACAACGTTCACATTCTCACTCTTTGTGCACCCTTTGAGGGGGGTTGGTCTGCGTGGCTCGGTGCATAGTGCGCGCATACAGCCGCATTTAACCCATTATGTCCCCCCTGATTTCATTTATCCTGGTTGCACGGCTTTCTTTCTAAGGCATCATATTTATTTCATTCACAAAGAGGACGCCTGACTGAATACCCACCCCCTATCCCAAATCAGTGCACAATGCACAACCATGGCTAACGATTGAGACACCTGCTCATCCCACAAAGAGCACCGTTCTTCACCTATTTTTGGTTGCTCGTTTCGGCCCATCTTTGTACTGCTCCCTGGTTTGTCTCAGCGGAGGCTTTTTCTGCACCAATGTGACGCTATCCCTGGCCAGGGATTTCTGCTGCTTGTGTAGCCCCCTTGCTGTGTACTGTCAGTGTCCTCTCAGTCTATGTGTGCTCTGAGTCCCCTCTTAGTGTCCTCTCTTAGTGTCCTCTGAGTGCTCTGAATTTGCTCTAGTGTGCTCTAGTGTGAGTGTGCTCTAGTGTGAGTGTGCTCTAGTGTGCTCTGAGTCCCCTCTTAGTGTCCTCTCACTGTACGTGTGTACTGTCGTTGTCCTCTCAGTGCACTCTCAGAGTTTTTGGGTACTCTCAGGGTATCTCGTACTCAATCCTCTTGAACACCTTGTTTTGGGGTTCAAAATTATACATTTAAATTATTTATAAATATGCGCCGTACATGATCGTAACCTTTGATGAAATCCCTGCAAATTATACCGTATATACACTGTATACTGTATATATATATGGCTCTGGCCAACCCTATTTTTTGCTGATGGGACTTACCTATTGCCTAGCATTAAGGCTGCTTTGTGTCAATGCATGCTGGTCCTGTTCAACCGCAGACCGTAGCTCTTAACATTCCATGACGTAAATTGCTACATTCCAAAACTGCCGTACCATGATTAAAGTTGGCCAGGGCCAAGTGCAGGCAAACACTGCATGCGGCTGTGTGCTTTTTGATTTACTGCCTATACCAATCCGGCCCACCCTGTTCACTTGGCCTGTTCCCTTACACGTGAATTTTGCCACGACAATGTACATACATACACTTAGGGTTGGCCAGAACCATACATATACGGTGTGTATACGGTATTTTTGGCAGGGAAATCACCAAATGTACGGTGTAAATATACGCTTCTGGCCAGCCCTACGTACACTGCATGTGACTGTGTGGAATTTCCCTGCCTACAACAGGCTCATCTGTGGTCTGTCCCCTTACACACACAGGCGATGGTTACGAAGACCTCGTGGCGGCAGACCTGCGCCAAGATGCAGGCACCCAACAAGAGTTACTGGAGAGCAGCGCAACCGAGGTAAGCATTTGGTAGTGCAGGCCGTGACGCATCTGCTGTAACCAGTACTTGCAAAGAGGCCGTGCACACACACACACACACGTGCTGTGCCTCTCTAGTTCCTGCTGCACAATTTGACCAAAAAGGTCTGGATGGGAAAGGGAATTTGGGTTGCAGGTAGTATGCTGCACAGTCAGGGCAAGCAGGTCTGGGTAGAGAAGGAGTCATTGGGTTGCAGGTTGTCTGCTGCACACCCAGCGCAAGCAGGGCTGGGTAGAGAAGGAGTCATTAGGTTGCAGGTTGTCTGCTGCACACCCAACGCAAACAGGGCTGGGTAGAAAAGGGGACGTTGGGTTGCAGGTTGTCTGGTACACAGTCAGCGCAAACAGGGCTGGGTAGAGAAGGAGTCATTGGGTTGCAGGTTGTCTGCTGCACACCCAGCGCAAACAGGGCTGGATAGAGAAGGGGACGCTGGGTTGCAGATTGCGGATGGTGAGGAGGAGGCAGGCCTAGCGGGTCGCTCCAAAGTGTAGACATGTGTTTTTCTGCTGCAATGTTTGTGTGGGCGCAGGCAGGGCTGAAAGGAGAGGGGGAAGGTGTGATGCACGTTGCCGATACTGATGATGAGGAGGACCCGGCAAAATCCTGTGTGGGGCTGTGGCCTCACTTTGCCTTGCTCAACCACAGCTGCCTGCCCACTTGCGTGCATTACGTTGTTGGTGCTGAAATGGTACGACCCGTGCGTGAGTATGTGTGTGTGTGCGTGTGTTTGTATGTGTGCGTGCGTGTGCGTGTGCGTGTGTGAGTTTGAGTATGAGTATGAGTGTAAATGTGCGCACACTTCCGAAATCTGAAGCACAGGCTCGTCAGGAACGTCTACCTGTTACGTTGTAGTTCGCACGTTTTGTCACATCGTAACTCACACTCTCCCTGCTGTGTCAGAAATGCTGCATGCCGCGCACAGCATTGATTTTGGCAGTCATTGAAATGGCTTCACAACTAAAAGATACACAATTACACAATGGTCAAGCATTTGTAAGGTTGGCCAGAACCATACATATATACGCCGTATATGACCGTATATGACCGTACCTTTGATGAAATCCCTGCAAAAAAAGCCGCGTATGTACCGTATATATGTGGTTCTGGCCGACCGTGCTGCCCTTTTAATTGATCAATTTTCAGCGATGTGGGAGCACATCATACTCACAAGCACGAAACAAATCGAGCATCATAGCTCTGCTTTAGTCGTATTTCAGCACGACTTACAAATCTTGACTCTGATCCTCTTTGCACAACATTCAAGAAGGAACGTCCTGTATGCACTTGATGCTTGTGCTTAGTTCTTGATTTCCTGCAGCTGCTGTCTAGATCTTTGCTCTCTCTCATCAAACCTATCCAGGTTGTAAGAGCGGTCCGAGACATACAAGCGTATGAAGAGGTGACGGTGAGCTATCTTGGCAGGGAGGACTTCTCTTTGGCTAAAAACAGACAGCGCATTTTACAAGAAAGGTGAATTGACCAAAATGGAAGGATGACAGATAATGCAAGGCATCATGGGTCTGGCAATCACAAGCCGATTAGCAAAAGAATGGAGGAAAGGAGAGAATAGTTATGTCACAAAGAAAAAGCTATGGGCGTGAGGCTGCAAGCAATTGTTGAAAATAGAATAAAATATCATACCAGCTAGCAAACAGTCTCTTATTCTCGCTTTATTTGTGCGGCTGAAAGGGGGGGCTATATAAATGTAGGGTTGGCTAGAACCAAATATATATGGTGTACCATTATGCGCTTTTGGTATTGCAAGGCCTAGCTTTTGCAAGGTTCTTCAAAAGTTAAGAACATCTGTAAAAAATTGCGATTTTTAGGGTTACTATATTCCCTAATATATATTCCCTTCCTTGGTGCCTCTGGGCTTCTGCTTCTGCTGCTTGTGCTGCTGCTGGAGGATGGTTGCCTGCTGCACGCAAGCACACTGTGCTCCAGGAGTTTGCACCTGAGACAGCAGCAGCTCTGCCCTCATGCTTCTCTCCTTGCTTCTCTCCTTGCTTCTCTCCTTGCTTCTCTCCTTCTCTTGCTTCTCTCCTGGAGAAGTTTCAACCCCCATAGGAGGCTGTGCATGGGTCTGCCCAAAGTCTGAATGGGGCAGGAAAAAAAAAAATGCTGGTCAGCAGCAGGTGCTTGCATACTTGCTCAGGGCAATGTCAGTCTCAGAAGTCAGTCTCAGAAGCTAGCTTCCGAGGCTTCTCAGGGTGCAACTCGGCCATGAATGATGATGATTGCCCCTGAAAACGATGGGGATCTTGCGTAGCCCAGGATCGTCCCCGCTGATAGTCGAAGTTTTTCGAGGTCTGAGAAAACTTTTTTTTTGGCCTGACTTATTGCGAGTGGCCTCAATAATTATGTATTTATTAGCAAAACAACCAAGCGCAATACGGTATGTACGGTAATTTTGGCAGGGAAATCACCAAATATACGGTCATATACGGTGTATATATACGGTCTAGGCATATACTCTCGAGTTTTCACGCTTCAAGAGAGGTGCTTCCCTGACCTCCGTCTACTTGACCTCTCTCCCATCTTGTGGCGGAGGATTTTACTTTTTGTTTGTCGACGTACTAGCTCAATCAGTGTTACAACCTGGCATGCGCACGTGTCCACCACATCTGCTTGTGCCATCACAGAATTTAGCGGTATCACAGGGTTTAGTGATGATACAAGCACCAACCAGGTGTCATCGCTCAGCCTTTTTAAACTAAACGCTCTGTCACTACACCCGTTCATTACACCCTTTCATGCAAAGGGTGAAAATACTCACCCTTGCTGTCAGGGCCCCTTGTCAGGGACAACATTAGGCATCTGTGGTCTTATGCACGCTGTTATGGTTCAGAGCAAACTATGGATTGTGTTGCAGCGTCAGCGTGCTGTTCACAAATCTGGCTCTTCCTGTGCCCAGTGCCATCTGGTCCTTCCTCCAAATGTTGCTACAGCTCAGTACAGACCATGCAACATGTAGAGACATTGAGAGACATGTAACATGTACAGACCATGCAGACACATGTACAGACATGTACAGACATGTACAGACCATGCAACATGTAGAGATGTACATGTACAGACCATGCAACATGTACAGACATTTAGAGACATGCACAGACCATGCAACATGTACAGACCATGCAGACACATGTACAGACATGCACAGACCATGCAACATGTACAGACATGCAGACACATGTACAGACCATGCAACATGTACAGACCATGCAGACACATGTACAGACCATGCAGACACATGTACAGACCATGCAACATGTACAGACCATGCAGACATATGTACAGACCATGCAGACACATGTACAGACATTTAGAGACATGTACAGACCATGCAGACACATGTACAGACATGTACAGACCATGCAACATGTACAGACCATGCAACCCAATGATGTATTTCTCATTTCTTTGGTGAGGGAGTTTTACGGTACCCGGTGCTAACGTGGCTTGTTTACCTTAATAAACGTGGGGATTGTTTTTTCACTGCCTGTGTAGCTTTTCCTTTTTCCCAAACGCCTGCAAGAGTGCATTTTTCACACAGATGTGGTGTTATCCGTACCTGGTGTCTTACAGAGCAGTACTGTGGTTCAAATTTCAGCATATGTGCAGGAGGCCTCAGGAGAAATAACTTATAAACGGCATGTCTACCTCTCGATAAAAGTTCGAAATTTGGATTTCTGACGTCAAGAGCTATCGATTGGTATATATGTATATATATGGGTCGAATCTGGGAGGGAGTGGGGTGGGGTGGTCCCCCGGTGTGGTTTTAGATTTGGGGGGGGGGAGCTCCACTTTTGTGTTGGCCTCTCCCACAGAATGCTAAACATATCATCGGAATCCTCAGCTCAAGCCCAGTTGATTGCCACCCTTCTTGAGCAATTCGGGTAAAAGGGGGGGTATGTGGACAAGATTGAAAGTCAGAGGCACACGCGCTCGGGTGCAGGCCGCGGGGAGAATCAAGCCAATGGAGCAGCAATTCACTCCAAACTTACAGGATTGTGCCAGCATGAGATAGTCAGTGGAATTCTAAAGAATTGGAAGCAATGTGGGGAGGTGCAAGCCAGTTGTGGGTGCCTGGTAGGTCATGTGTGCATGGGCGTCTGTATCTCAGTGTTTGCCCCACAACTCTGCAAAACTTCAGTTTCAATCTTGTTGAGTATGCAGATGGATACAGAATTTAAAAAGGCACCCTCTTTCGTCTGGTGGGGGCACTGGAAGGGGGGTTTGGGGGGTGCGAAATTTCTCAGGGGGGTCCACCCCAAAAAGTGGACATGCCTTCACACCAAAAAAACTCCTGATATGCGTTTTAAGCAGTGTTGTGACTTTACGCCGTAATTGAGAATTTTGCACCGTATTACGGTACGGTGTACGCCGTACTACGGTCATACCGTAGAAATTACGGTAAAACCGGGATTACGGTCCAAACCGTCATGTACGGTGGCAAATCGTACAAAATACGGTGGGTAAATCGTAGTAATTTTGAGGCGCGTGTCAGAAGTTCGTGGTGGGAACCTACATCCCCGTGGACATCCCCGTGGGTGTCTCCACGCAATTAATTTATTAATTAACAGCAATGAGTGCAAATGTTTCTAGGAAGAAGCAAAGGGTGGAAATGCATGGCAGTGGCTTGCCCATTCCAGAGACCTGGGTGTGAGGGAGCACCCTGCATCAGGGAGCCTGCAGGGCAAGGGCAGGCAAAGCAAGCGCCACGAAGGAGAATAAAAATTGGTGGGGGAAGGACACACGTGCATGCACGCACGCACGCACGTACGCACACGTGCACACGTGCACACACACACACACACACACACACACACACACACACACACACACACACACACACACACACACGCACGCACGCACGCACGCACGCACGCACGTTGCACGCACGCACGCACGCACACACGCACGCATGCACGCACGCACGTTGCACTCACGCACGCACGCACGCACGCACGCACGTTGCACGCACGCACGCACGCACGCTTTGAGTTCGATGAATTCCCTGAGTCAGACAAGGAGGAGTGGCTGGAGGGCATTCGCTCTGCTGAGGAAGAGCAGGAGCAGGAGCAGCAGAACAGCATGGACATGCAGCGAAGTGGTTCAGACAGGGGTTTTTTGAGGAACACATTTCGAGTAGCAGGAAGTTAGCTATCAGTGGCACAAGTGTTAGCTATCAGTGGCACAAGTGTAGCCCACAGTGAAGGTAAAGAAATTACGGTAATTTACCGTAATCGAGGAAAATTATGGACCGTACCGTACACCGTACCGTAATCGACCGTAATACGGTCCCAAATTTGCGAAAACCGTACAAAATACGGTACCGTATTACCGTCAACCGTACCGTACACCGTAGGGTCACAACACTGGTTTTAAGTATAGGTTTGCCTGTGTGTGTGTGTGTGCGTGTGTGTGTGTGTTTGTGTTTGTGTGTGTGTGTGTGTGTGTGTCTTTGCCCGGTGTCGTCTAGAGTCCTTCTGTGCAAATTGTGTGGATTAAATGCTGGTGCGCGTGTGTTATTACTGATTTGGTTTGTCTGTACCTGTGCTCGGTGTTGTCTAGAGTCCTTTTGTGCAAACCGTGTGGATCAAATGCCGGTGTGCGTGTGTCATTCACAGATTTGGTTTTTCTGTACCTGTGCTCAGTGTTGTCTGGAGTCCATTCTGTGCAAACCGTGTGGATCATATGCCGGTGCGCGTGTGTTATTCACAGATTTGGTTTTGTCTGTACCTGTGCTCGGTGTCGTCTAGAGTCCTTCGTCAGCCCTGGCACCGCTGACTTTCTGCATCGGCTGAAAAAGGACTGCCAGATTGAATTGGGGCCAGCCTTTTTGGACGCTATCGAAGCAGAGGACAAAGAAGCCTTGGCGCAGGTAAAGGCTCTTGTGTGTGTCCAGAGACAGGGGAGAGGAGGATGGCAGTTGTGTACACCATAAACCTGATTGATTAACAAATTAGCATTATTTAATAATCTAGTTGACTAGTAACGCAGTTTGGATTCGATGGACCTTCACTTTTGTCAGGGAGACTCTCCTGGATGCTATTGTTGACAGAGAGTTGGTTGCAAACTAAAGTAACCTGAGCGAAAGGCCACTTGAGCATTGAATACCATTCCCCACTGGCAGTCCCCCACATCTGATATCAATTCCTGTATCAGAGGAAACTTACGCTACTCGTACCAAAGCAGTTCCTTCTCTTGATTGCTGTGGGAGGTGTTCTCCACTGCTTGCGTGAGTTTTCCCCCTTCTACATTCTGTAGTCCCCCCACGTGAAATCTGGAAAGAAGCCACTTTTAGAGCACCATAAATTACCTCTACTGTGTATGATTGGTGGCAGCAACAAATTCTGTGATGTGCAGTTGATTGGTTACCCTTTGGTTGTAAATTCAACGAGTTGAATTTATGCTGTTATTTTAACATGCTGACCTATTTATTATATACCTTGTCATAAACAGTGATACGACCTGGCAACTGCAAAAAAAATGTGGCTTGAATATTCAGGATGTGCGCTTTGAGTCCTAGATCGTACCTTGCCGGTGCTTCAATTTCAGTTCAAGCTCAGGAATTTTGTCGTCGTGTGATAGGGCAAGTTTAAGCTCAGGAGTTAGGTTTGCGTGTAGCAAAGATCCTGCCAGGCACATCTCAAGGTAAGGTTGCATCGCTATATATGCCTTTGGGGGGCATCTGAGCGGACACATCTTAATGTTATGACTTCTTCTTGCTACACTATCTCGAGCCTCGTTCCCAGACCACACCAAATGCAACGCTTCGCATTGGCAAAATGTCTGCAGGTTGGAGAGCGTCTGGTTGATTGGTCTCAGAAGCTGCAGCCTGCCCTGCAAGACTTCCTTGAGCAGGCTCAAAGAGCAACAAACAGTGACTGCAGCGTAAGCAGCAGCAGTGATCGCCCTCACGAGTTCCGCGACCTTGTTGCTGCTGTAGGTGAGTTACACATGCATTTGTAAGCAACATTCTGCAAATGTGCTGGTGACTCATTGTACTGAGATGCAATCATCGTCAATGCACACAAGTCTGACTAAGCCACATCCTGAGTGTACGGTGTGTGGTGAGTGGTGTGTGTGTTGCGTGTGTGTGTGTATGTGTGTGTGTGTGTGTGTGTGTGTGTGTGTGTGTTGTGGGCTGGAAGGAGAGGCTGAGGAATTAGCTCAGGCCTGCAACAAAGTGTAATGCATCATCAAAAGTTCCGGAATACAATTGTGCTTAAAGGATGCTCGCTGATGTGATTGACAACTCCCATCAGGAACCGGTCCCAGTTTGTCTCCTTATCATCGCTAGTCTCTGTCCATCTTACTAGAATACATTCTTAATGGTACGAAAGCATTTCCAATTTCCAGTGATCAGATCACTGATGCTTCCATGATAAAGACTGCTCACACCATTCATTTCCAGTGATCAGATCACTGATGCTTCCATGATAAAGACTGCTCACACCATTCATTTCCAGTGATCAGATCACTTATGCTTCCATGATAAAGACTGCTCACACCATTCATTTCCAGTGATCAGATCACTGATGCTTCCATGATAAAGACTGCTCACACCATTCATTTCCAGTGATCAGATCACTTATGCTTCCATAATAAAGACTGCTCACACCATTCATTTCCAGTGATCAGATCACTTATGTTTCCATAATAAAGACTGCTCACACCATTGCAAGATTGCGCATCTTGCTAATAGATAGGTTTCATGCAATGATGAACTGGCACGTACATGTAATGGACACGTTCAAACGCACACATTTGCCACACCCAAACGCACACATTTGCCACACCCAAACACACACATTTGCCACACCCAAACGCACACATTTGCCACACCCAAACAGGCACACAGACTCTTGCACGCACACATTGCCAACAGGTGGGCCTGAAGCTGCTGTGCTTCATTTGGAAGCCACGGTGTATGACTTCTTAGAGCTGCTGCAGCAGCACACGCAGCTGTGCATCAGCATGGGCAGTGACATGAAGGATGACAGCATTGGCCAAGCAAAAGCAGGAGCAGCAGCGGTAGCAGCCCTGCACTTATGTTGCCAGGTAGGCACAGAGTGCATGCTGGGTGGGAGGGTATGTGTTTGATTGGTTATGTGATGTTTGATTGGCTATGATATGATGTTTAATTGGTTATGATGTGTAGGTAGGCACAGAGTGCATGCTGGGTGGGAGGGTATGTGTTTGATTGGTTATGTGATGTTTGATTGGCTATGATGTGATTGGATATGATGTGATGTTCAATTGGTTGCCAGGTAGGCACAGAGTGCATGCTGGGTGGGAGGGTGTATGTTTGATTGGTTGTGTGGTGTTTGATTGGTTGTGATGTGATTGGATATGATGTGATGTTTGATTGGTTATGTTGCCAGGTAGGCACAGAGTGCATGCTGGGTGAGAGGGTGTATGTTTGATTGGTTGTGTGGTGTTTGATTGGTTATGATGTGATTGGATATGATGTGATGTTTGATTGGTTATGTTGCCAGGTAGGCACAGAGTGCATGCTGGGTGGGAGGGTATATGTTTGACTGGTTATGTGGTGTATGATTGGCTATGATGAGATGTTTAATTGGTTATGATATGTAGGTAGGCACAGAATGCATGCTGGGTGGGAGGGTGTATGTTTGATTGGTTATGATGTGTAGGTAGGCATAGAGTGCATGCTGGGTGGGAGGGTATATGTTTGATTGGTTTTGTGATGTTTGATTGATTTTATGTGATTGGTTATGATGTGATGTTTGATTGGTTATGATATGTAGGTAGGCACAGAGTGCATGCTGGGTGGGAGCGTATATGTTTAATTGGTTATGTGATGTCTGATTGATTATGATGTGATTGGTTATGATGTGATGTTTGATTGTTTGTGATATGTAGGTAGGCACAGAGTGCATGCTGGGTGGGAGCGTATATTTTTGATTGGTTGCAATGATTACAATACGGGGCAGCCAGGTATTTTGGCTGATTGGTTGCTGACTGTTCTCGACCGGCCGCAAGCAAACCCACAAGCTCAAATATAAAAGGGAAAAGTCTAGTCTGATTTACTTTGCAGGTGTGATGTGGGTGTAAGTGTAAGTGCATGTTTGTGGATGCGTGGATTTGCGGATCTACTGTGGGGGCGAGGGCATTATGAGTGTGTGTGTGTGTGTGTGTGTGTGTGTGTGTGTGTGAGTAGGTTTGGGACTTTGAGGAGGTGCTTAACAAGTTTGTCAGGAGTCAAAGTACGTTGTGCCACAAACCTGGTAGAAAGCTATAATTGGTTGCTTCGATTCCATACCGCCACTAAAAAGGTTGTAGCCTCAAACGCGTCATTTCAGCCACTTGTTCCACACCTGTGTTGCGTCCTATGAACAAACGTACAGCAAGCTGAATTATAGGTCACTAGCATGCACACGAGGTGTTTCTTAGCTGTTGTGTCCAAAAGCACCACCTGTTTTCTATCTGGTTCGTTTTGGTGCATGTTTGTGTGCGTCTTTACGTCACGCACCCTTGCTCTTAACCCTAGAGGTGTTCACCCCTCTTCTGCACCATTTCCAAATATATTCCAAATAGATTCCAAATAGATAAGGCTCTGCTCCTCCACAGCAAAGAGAATGAGAAAATCAACTGGGGAAAAAAGGCTTGCCTGGAACTGGTTTCTCAAAACAGCATTTTGCAACCCTTTATTTTTTCCGTCACCCCTACAAACCCTCCTTACTTTCACCTCAGATGCTTTTGTGCCTTAGATTGTATCAATCCACTACAGTATTCTGTTTTGATTCATTACCGTAAGCTTGCAAGCTTGCCGGGTTTTGCTTAACAGATGTGTTCAACGTGTACAGCTTTCCATATTATGTTTCATGGCTGCCTCAGGTCATGCATGCCACCAGCAGAGGCTCAGAACTCCACGTGCTCTTGGTGAGTTGTGTGCATGTGGGAAGCTTTTTTGGGCTATGTAATCATAGGTAGGGGCTGACAAAAGGGCGAACGGAAGTGTCAAATAGTTTGTGAAAGAGGGAGTTTTGTATTGATCATTAAATTGTGCACATGTTGAGCCGGTTGGTAATTTATTAGCATCTTAAACTTAAGACTGGTCACTCACACAGTTTTGCATCCCCTCTATACTAGCTGGAATGTTTGCTATCTATTTTAGAAAGGTTGCTTACTTTAAACTGTGCTCTCCTTTGTGTGCATCTACATTGTGGAACCTACAGGTGGTCACAGGTGCTGCTTGATCTTGTTGCCAGCATAGCACTTAACACCCAAATAATTTATAAAGTGTGATGACGCGCCTTGCATGCATGCTTAAAATCACCAAGTCGTGCATGTTTTTTATATAGGGTTGGCCAGAACCATACATTTGGAGGTATACACCATGGGTATACACGTTGTAATACGGTATTTTTAGCAAGAAATTCACCATACATACGGTCATATACGGATACGGTGCAGATTTACGGCTCTGGCCAAATATACCTTTAGGGTTAGTGTTGTCGTGTACAGTACGTACGGTACGGTACGGTACGAGGGCCTCAGATCGTACCACCTCTCAAACTTAAATTTTAATCTAGCAACTTGCATGAAGTGTAGCCTGCCCAATGCAACATAAAAGAGCATATTTTGACATAAATATATATATTTGTGGGCTTTGCTAGTCAGATCTGTAGTGGTGGAAGGACACCTTTGACCGGATAAGGAAGGTCAACTTAGATGAAAAGCTCCTAAGTTTAGAAGGCTGTACTTAAGAGCTAAGTATTTAACTTCTGTTTCTCTGCCAGGGCCTATATGTCTGCTATGGTGAAAGAGCTTGACGGTACTCAGTACCGAAGTGGTTCCCTATTTTCATGGGGGAGTGCCTCCCTTTGCCTGCGTGGTCTTTCAAGTTTAAAAAATATAAACAAGAAATAAGAGCAAGGAACAAAGAATTATGGAGATAGAAATCTTAAGTGCAGTTTGCTTATCAAGAAGCTCCCATTGAAAGGCAGCACACACACAACTAAGGAATAAGGAAAATGGAAGTCTGGTCTTGCACACATAAAAGAATTGATAGAATACGCAGGTAGTAAAAACCACTCCCCACCTTAACTAAGGGAAAAAAGAAACTATTTGGTACCACCGCTCCTTAGCTGACAAAAAAGGCCCTGGAAAAAATACAGAACCTTAGAGGAGCTTTACGTACACACACTGCAAATGCTGGTAACTAATCAAAGCACACAAAGCCAAATCTTGCAGACTGGCCCTTAATTTTAGTTGCAGAAAGTGCACGCTGCAAAAACTGGTGGAATCGCAAAATGCACGAAACCAAGTTTCACACAATACAGAAACCTTGAAATAGTGAAGGTGCCTTAAGTGCGCACTGACGCTAACGCATTTTAAACTAATCACGGACAGGGGAAATTTAGTGTGCAGTTTAAACTAAATTACGGACAGGGGGAAGTAATCACAGACAGGGGGTACTTAGTGCGCACTGACGCTAACGCAGTTTAAACTAATCACGGACAGGGGGAACTATCTTACGACCACCCCTAGTCCTCTTTTTCCCACTGCTTCCTGGACTCTGGCCGCCCTTCCTCTTTGTTGCACTGCTGCCGGGTGTGCTGTGCTGTTGCTGCTGATCCTGCTGTTGCAGAGGTGTGCTTTGCTGCTGCTGCTGATTCTGTTGTTGCGGAGGGAAGGGAGGAAGAGGTTGCGGCGACAGAATGCTTACGAAAAGGAGATGGGCCAAAAGCGTGGGTGGTTCTCATTGTACTCAGCGGGCAGGACTACTGGCAGATACCAACCTCTAAGAGAGCAGCTAGGGGAGTGGGGTGGGGCGGAGGGGTGAGGGGGGAGGTGGCGGAGAGGGGCTGCGGTCATGAGTGGCGTCATACTCTGCCTCCTACTCCTCATGCTCCCTTATCAGCCTTTCATGCTCTGCCCATACTGCCCTCTGATCCTCCCCTAGCTGCTCCTCTGCATATGTTATAATGTAATCTCGGTTAAATACTTTTTGAGCACAGATTTATACATTGTGATTTTACGTCTGTAGAAGCATCAACTAAAATTCAGGCACCTTACATGTAAGACTACTGAAGTGTGCAAAAGGTGTAGGGCACAGATGTAATAATGTAATCTTGTGTAATTCTTGAAGGAGCACAGATTTAAACAATTATGATCTTACGTTTTTTATTAAGCACCAACTCAAATGCAGGCACCTAACATGTAAGACTTTTGAAGTGTGCAAAAAGTGTAGGAGCACAATAAAGCGAGAGAACATTATGTCCTTAAAGCAGAAAAAGCAATTCGCCCTCAGCCTCGCTGCCACTTTCCTCTGAGATGCTGCAGTTTTGAAATGTGCAATTGTGTGTGAGGTCTCACGTGTGGGTATGTGTGTGTGTTAGGGTTTAAGAGGTCTAGTTCCTCTAAGGCTGCTGCGGCCATCCTACCTTACAGGGAAATAAATACCTCTTCAGCAATAGATATAAGTTATAAATTTGAGTATTATAACCTCTTTTTCTCGCGTCCCCTCATATTCAACCACCTCCGCTCCTTTTCCAATACAGTTATTAAATTCCCGTACGCGTCGATCCGTACCGTACGGACGTACAGCGTACGGTAAGGGTCTGTACGTGCGTACGCGGCAACACTGCTTTATATTATCACACGACGGCAGTGTAGTTCACCCCGCGCGGCGCCCGCATATTTTAAGTTAATTTTGGGTTGGCCCGAAGGGCCAGCCCAAATTGGTTTCGGGCAGACCGGAACTCGCAGGGGCGCAGCCCCTGCAAGTTTCGGGCAGACCGCATTATTTTAAATTTAGCTTAGGGCAAAATTTAGGTACGGGTAGAGGCAAAAGTGGACATGGCAGCCGCGGGGCGCTGACTCGGGGAAGGGGGAGGGGCCAGCTGAACCGGGAGAGGCCAGCACGGCAGAAGGG
>Ga0307968_1002452_pt1 | contig 15428 bp, 18 predicted proteins | sample OrgLakmetagen650_FD_201834 | JGI IMG/M metagenome (GOLD analysis project Ga0307968, IMG submission 201834) | Saline water microbial communities from Organic Lake, Antarctica - #650 | ecosystem: Environmental > Aquatic > Non-marine Saline and Alkaline > Saline | place: Antarctica: Organic Lake... | reverse complement strand
TCTTGTTCAGTCTGGCCTCTTTCTCTTCTTGAAGCTGGCTTTTTATGCTATAGCTCAACTGCCCTCGCTGGCGGATATAGCTGTGTAACCCCTTACCCTTACCCCCTTGACTGAAGGCCTTTTTTGTAACCCTTGTACGTGGAGTGCGGGGGGTCCTGCCTGCCTGCGCTGCTGCTTGTGCCACTGTGCGTGGAGTGCAGGGGGCCCTGTCTGCCTGTGATGCTGCTGCCTGTGCCATTGTGCGTGGCTCAGACAGCCAACGGCAGCACACTCAAAAAGGACTTGTCGCAACTGTTTAATTAAAAGATATGACCAGTAGTCCAGAGTAGTCCATGCTTTTTACAAGTTACGTATATGTAGCGATACCGCCTGCACAGATACCGCCTGCACATTCTCCACTGTAAAGCAAGACACCCTAAAGTTGCCAACACGCCAAGAAGTCACTAATTCCTCAATGTACTAAATGATTGTCGAGCGCCCACTGCTCTAGTAAGGCACTCCTGCTATGCTGCTGCCGCTCCGTGCGTGCTGCTTCTCCTGTCTGTTGTTGCTGCTGCCTGTTGCTGCTGCCACTGCTCCGCAATATATTTGTTCGCACCCAGGTACATCCTACTTGGCGGTCTCATCAAAGCTGCAGGTGTAAGCGGAAAGCAGGGGCAGTTTACAACATTATTTGCAGAGAGGGGCATTTAAGGCACGAAATGGGGACTTATTATTACCAGGGATGTGTCATACAGTCATTTGGGACGTTCAATACGGTAAAACACGCGTTAAATACGGATTACGCGTATAATACGATCGTAAACTTAAGCAATATCGGGCGTGCCAATTTTAACCCAAAATGGACCCGATTCGCCCCAAAATCACCCAAAACGTCCCCAATTCTTTTCCAATGCATTATGTGTTATTAATATATTATATAATAGCATTGGAAGCTCACTGGAAGGCCGTTGTTAGGGCGGAAATTGCTTAAAAAGCCCCAAAACGGCAAAAATAGGCAAAGTTTGTAAACATGTAATACGGCCCAATTTGTTCAATACGCGTAAAATACGATACGGCGTATTATACGAATGCGCCGTATGACACATCCCTGATTATTACTCATATCAAGCAAGCATTATACACTGACAACCCGGGCTTGATATTAGTTTAAAAGGCAAAGCTAGGGGCGAGATGGTCCACTTCATACAACATCATATTTTGTTATACAATTTAATGAGGGCTGCTTACACCCAAAAAGTACCCAGATTGGTGTTATATTGGCTGGTACAAATTGCAGCTAAAAAGACTGGATTGTTGTGTCGCATTGGTCACAACACCAATGGGTCTGAACAAACCAGATTTTGTAGCAGCCCCTACCAGGTGAATATCTGCCCAGACTAAACCTTGTTCAGTGAGCTTGATGCGTGCACACTCATCCATTGCAAAAGAAAGCTACTCGTAGAAGCTTAAATAAAGGCCCCTACGCCAGAAGGAAAAGGTGCTTGCAGACTCCAAGTAAGGGCGTTGACATCTCCGGCAACCAATTCAGGCTCTGGCAAAAGTTTATTATATTTGAGTCATGCTACAACAACTCTTGTACCCATTGTCAAAATGTCCAGGTTGGGTTTTCAGTGATGCTGCCAAGAGATAGCTGCACGCTCCTTGCCACTACTAGTATGACCGGAGCCTTTCTCCTATTAAAAGGGGCAGGACTACCGGCAGCCCTATTGACGTGCACAGGCACTTAAGCGAGTACTGCCCCTTTTTAAAAAGGTCTACGTCAATCAATACACAAGGAATGAGCACCGAGCTCTGGGCAGCAGCGTCGAGAAACTGCCTGGAATTCTGGCATGCGGAACAGTACACAGGGAATAGGGGCTGTGCACGGATCATTTAAGGCCTTTGCAGCACGGTAGAAAGTTCAAAGATACAACGTGGGTGTTCGACACAAATTTACAGTATCCCTGCCACACTTACACCCACAATTCACTTGAGAGTGATCGATTGTACGTGCAGAGTCAATTTGCACTCAAAATGGATGAAGTGAGCTACACTTCAAGTCAGAGGCTACTAATTACGCAACTGAGCATTGAAAAAGGATTGAGGAACATTTGAGAACACTTGTGCACACTTGAAACAGCTGCTGATCAATATCGGTCGTTCTGCTCCCCGGAGCTGGAGGACTGGGCAAAGACAGAATTAAGTGCCTAGCAAAAGAGGTTAGCTACAGAAAACATCTTTGTCGGTAAAAATGTCTTCTGCAGCTGCACCCAGATTTAGACAGGAAAGGCAATGACGACCCCAACCTTAGGACGATAATGTCACACCAATTCATGGGAGGACTAGTACCTGTTTTTTGTGAATGTGAGGATATTTCGCGGTTGCTGTTGACAATCAAGCGCAGAAACGTACACAATAAGGGAGTCAAGCTTTTTTTACTTTCACAACCATTCCTGCAACGCTAACAGTTGTTAGGCACCACACACAAGCAGGTGCCCAGACACAGGAGCAGCTCAACATACATCGCATTCCACACATAGACAAACAAAAGCAACTTGCACACCAGAAATACATAGAAACGCACGCAAACCCGGAGCTAGCAACTCACTTGTCGACCAGGTCTGGGACATCTGCACAACAGCAAAGAGGAAGGGAAGATCATGAGAAGAGAGGTTGACAACGTTATAGAACGAACGAACGCACAAGGACATGGATAGTGTGATAAGCAGACAAAGCAGGCAGCCAGGCACTGCAAGCTGAGGCGCAAATACGTGCTCTTTCCTCACCATCGTCTCCTGCATCTCCTCCAGGCATGCCGCCCATGTTAGGCATGCCACCAGCGTACTGTGGACACAAGGAATTATGCGGAGAGCATGTGTATGAGTGAGGGCACGTGTGTGGGCTACAGAAAGTGAGTCAAGAAGGTCATGAGTTGTTAGCCACGTAAACCAAGGTTTCACTGATTTTGCAGCTATTAGAATTTATAGAGTTGGCCAGAACCATATATATACGGTGCATATACGGTATTTTTGGCAGGGACATCACCAAATATACGGTCATATACGGTATATATATACAATTCTGGCCAACCTTAAGTAATAACGAGCAACCCATGGACACCCGCTGCTCTATCAGCCCACACACGCACCTGCTGCATAATTTTCTTCAAATGGTGCAAGTTGTCAGGTCCCATCTGGTTAAGGATGCCGGGTAACAATTCCTGGATCTCTGCGCAGAGGAAAAAGAAATGAAGGACAGGGTAGGGTGGCAGTGAAGGGCGCGGTGAAGGGCAGTGCAACAGTGTAAGAGTGATTGCTATTTTTCAAAACGTGCACGCACGTGCTAGCGCATCTAGCAGCTGATCAGGTGCCCATTATAGGTAACATCTGTGTAGTAACTCAAGCGCCTGTCGGTCTCTCACCCAAGGTGAGCATGCAATAGAAAGGCTAGTGAACATGGTCAGGCCAAGGTCACGCAACGTCACAGGAGGGCCTACAGTTCAGATGACGCAGGTAGGGTACATATCAATCATGCATTCCTCCGGCATGCGCACTCACTTTTTGTTTGTGATGGTCCACTGATGACGTAGGTGTTGGCTGCGATGGAGGCTTGCACTGCAAACAGAGAATGCAAAAATGGGAGTGCGTACGCATGTGTGTGTGTATGTGTGTGTGTGTGTGTGTGTGTGTGTGTGTGTGTGTGTGTGTGAGTGTATATGTGTGTTATTTGCACACATGCATGTTGTGAACGTGAACGTGTTTATGTAAATGTATATGTGTGTGCGCGTGTGCGTGTGAGGGTGTACGAGTGCATGTGCGTTTGCGCATGCGTGTGTCCGTTCGCAGGGCCTTCCTCCATGCGTTCTGTATAGTCCAATCCATGCACCTTGCACACTGTTGTGTTGAGAGCATAGCCACCCACTCACCCTTGGGGTTGGAGAAGTGCACCACATCGTTGCTCTCCTTGAAGATGTTCACCTCCTCGATGCCGGGGATGGTGTTCACGCCCAGGCGCTTCAGCGTGTTTTGGAGCCTCTTGTCATCCGTGGACGTGGTCTTGTGGACGGCCTTCTTCTTTCTGTGCGTGTGGGGGGAAAGGGGGAGGGGGTGTGTGCGTGTTTGTGTTTCTGCGCGTGGTGGCTGGTTTTCGAGCGTCGGTGGCGCGACATGCTGCTGCTCTGCTGCTGCCGGTGCTGCTACTCCTTCTCCTCCTCCTCCTCCTCTCGCAGTTGTTGCTCATTGTGTTACGTGTGTATCTAGCGCCGATGATTGGGATCCTGTCCTTGCAGTGCCCGCAGGAAAGGGGTAATGAGCTCTGACCACTGTGCTGCAATCAATTCGCATCAATCCGCACACACTCACTCCGACCCAGCTGACCCTCCCTTACCTTCGCACACTTCCCTTTCCTCCAGTTCTGACCGCCCCAGCCATTTTTGCTAGCTTCTCGACGTCCATTTTGTCACAAAGTTATCAATAATTAGAAAAGGTTCTGCCCGTACATTCCAAAAATCCAAATTGTCTACCGTAATCCAGCTTGGTATCACATTTATTGCTCATAAGTGGCAATATAGGTCAGGAATGTCCCTCCTCCAGGCAGCAGCTAAACTCATGGGGAGCTCTGGAGGATTCTTGCAGGGTTATGCATCGCAATCAGTGGCCAGGTAAAGTTCAATACACGTCTGAAGCTGTCTCAAAATGCAGCATCAGTGTATTCATGTATGTACGCACGCACGCACACATGCACACACGCACGTGCAGGTGCATTGCCTGCCACTCACCGAGCCTAGCCACATCAACAACTGGGAGGTCCATGTACAGCACGGGAGACGCGCCCAATGTGCGTTTACACTCACGGCACTCGCTGAACAACCGTGAACAACCTGTTCATGAAACAATAATTGCAAGCACAGCAAAAGGATGTCCAGGGTGCTCGTGTAGCAGCGCGTTCTAACAGGCAAACTCGAGATGAAAGATTAGGATTTGTAGCGTTACAGTTCGACACAGCTCAATTGTTTCAACTCAGGCACACTGCCCTTCTGTCTGTCAACGCAACCTATCCGTGGTCAGTGTCCAGCACAACGTTTGTGTGTGTGTGTGTGTGTGTGTGTGTGTGTGTGTGTGTGTGTGTGTGTGTGTGTGTGTTCAGATAATTTGCATTTCTTCAACTCACCTTAAAATCATTCTTCAGCAGGCCCACAGCACCTCAGCCGCAATGGATGCCACCTTCACAGACACTGACAGCGCATCAGCCAGTGAAGGCTTCACTTCAGCCATGCCAAGATTGGTCATATTCGGGGCAAGAGGATTTGTGGGCAGCCACATCGCTCAGGAATGCCTGAATTCTGGCCTTGCTGTGACGGGTGTAAGTAGATCAGGTAGGTGTGTGTGTGAGCGTGTGTGTGAGTGTGAGTGTGTGTGTGTGTGTGTGTGTGGTTGTGTGTCTGTGGTTGTGTGTGGTATGAATGTGTGTGTCTGTCGCATGCACAATATGGTCAATGTAGGAAATGGAAGCAGCTGATCATATCAATCGTAGGCCACCTACAAGGATGATGTGCTCGTGATATGTTCCCTGTTTTGCTCACCTTTTCACAGGCACGCCACCCGTGCGTCAAGAGCCGTGGACAAAGGAGGTGGAGTGGGTTCGGGGGAACGCCCTGGAGCCAAAGTCATTTGAGCAGCACTTGGACGGAGCTGCAGCGGTGATTTCTGCTGTGGGGGCGTTTGGGTCGCAAGAAGCTATGCTACGGGTAAGAACGCGTGTATTTCCACACACACACGTGCGTACACACATACACACATACTTAGGGTTGGCCAAAACCATATATATACGGTGTATATACGGTAATTTTGGCAGGGAAATTACCAAATATATGGTCATATACGGTGTATATATACGGTTCTGGCCAACCCTACACATACACAAACATGCACATTCACAACACACACATGAACACACGCGCACACTTTCATACGCACGCACGCACGCACACACACATGCACGTACACAACACACAGTTACACACGCACAAACACACACACGCACGCACGCACTCATACACATAGACCAACGGCACAGCGAACGTGACCTTGATGGAGGCCGCTGCTCAGGCTGGTGTCCACCGCTTTGTGTATATTAGTGCCCACATTCCCAACATCCCTGGTCTAGGTGCGTGTTCCAGGTTGCTTGTATACGCTTGTGCGTTTCTTGTGCAGGTGTGCTGGCCTGTCTGTGTGATTGATGCTGCACATTTATTGCCTCGGTCATCCGTATGTGTGTGCACAAATTCATTGTGTGTTTGTGTGTGTTTGTGTGTGCGTGTGCCTGTGTGTATGCTTGTGTGTGTGCTTGCTTAAATGCTCTCCTTCATCTCAGAGGGCTTGACCTTGAGTGGGGCATCAACCTTCCAAGGAAATGTAAGAGCGGCTCTCTCTCTCTCTCTCTCTCTCTCTCTCTCTCCCTCTCTTCCTCATTTCTTGCCACTCTGCCACCACCTGTCTTTGCTCCCCTGGTGATCCCTTCTTTAACTGCCACCTGCCTTTGCTCTTTCACCTCTGACAACCACCTGCCTTTGCTCTCCTTCCGATCCCTTCTCTAACACCTGGTCTAGAGTTTGGTCAGAGCCGTACAATTGTTTTTATCAACAAGGTGGAGTAGCAGTGATTTCAGCCGGGTACCTCCAAACGTACAGTCACGTGCCGTAAACATGGACAACAGGGTTTTGACCCACCCTACATGACATGCTGTCACGCGCCGACAATACACTGACAGAGAGGGTACAAGACAGAACTCGCCGCATGTGTACACAACACTGCTAGTGGCACGCACACACATACACACACTGGCGCACGCTGACGCATAACGATAAGAGGATTCCGCACTCTACCTCTCGCGGGTGTGGTTATGGGGGCCTGCACATTGAGCGCATTATAAAAATTGTGTGACTGGAGCTGCACACCCCTTTGTGCCGTTCATGCTACCTGCTGCAACGCTCCCGGTGACAGCATCCAGTTGAAATGGTTGGCAGCGTAGGCAGTACGTAGTCGCTTGCTTTGTACGTGGCCAAGGCGGTGCAGACCTTGGTTGTAAACGTGTACGCAGTCCCTCAAAAGAAGGCTACACACCCAACCCAACCAGGATTGCTAAGATGAGGCACCGTTCTGACGAGCACTGCCGCATGACTCCCTACGCATAGCAATAGAGAACAACGCTCTCTACCACGCGCAGGCTTGGTGATGGGGGGCTACACGCGAGGCAAGGCAATGGCAGAGGAAGCGCTGCAGAAGCATTTCCCAGAGGGAGGCGTGGCCCTGCGCCCGGGAGTCGTGTATGGCAACAGGTGTGTGTATGTGTGTGTGTGTGTATCTGTGTGTGTGCAAAGCTGACAAACGTTGGCGTGCACACCCTAAGTGTTTCTAGGTCAGTGTGCGTGTAAAGAATTCCGGCGTTGGCGGGCACACCCTAAGTGTTTCTAGGTCGGTGTGCGTGTGAAGCATTCCGGCGTTGGCGGGCACACGCTAAGTATTTCTAGGTTGGTGTGCGTGTGAAGTATTCCGGCATTGGCGGGCGCACCCAAAGTGTTCCATCGTTAATGTGTGCATCTCTATTGTTATAATGCTGGCGTGCGTGCGAACGATCCCGGCAATGGTGTGTGCATTGAGAGTGTTCTAGCTTCCGTGAGCGCGCAAAGTACTTCAGTGTCGGACGTCGTGAAAACTGTGTCTGCTCTCACGCTCAGAGACAGGTGCACGGGACGTGTGTTTTCTGGTGTTGTGTTGAGGACAGGAATAGACGTGCATCAAGTGTGACAGCTGTTGATGCTTGTGTCTTAAAGCATGCCTGGGTTTGCTTGGCGTTTGTTGGATTGTATGCCTGGCTTCTTCACAGAACTTGAATGAAAGAGATTGTCCTCAGGCAGTTAAACCAATCCTTTCTCCCCACCCCTATTGACTATCCTTTCTCCCCACTATAATTGACAATCCATTCCCCACCCCAATTGACTTTGAGATCGGGCACTGTGAAACCCCTCCATTGTAACAAGGGGAAAATGTCAGTGGGGGTCAAAGGATGGTGACCAGCTGGGCCTCAAACCGGCTTCAAATAATGTTAACAATTTTTACTGTTTCCTTCTAAATTGGCAATCGCCTTAGCAGCAATGGGCAGCGGCATGGCCCACCTCCCCTTTTTACTCCATGTAGTGTAACCCTTTTTACTTTCTTGAGCTGGTTTTTCTAGTGCTAGAGTAATACTAATTGATGACCGATGACACACTTTTGCATGGATGTAATCCCATCTTATTACTTAACCCCTTTTTTACAGGTAATACCCGCCAAAAAGCTGTTTGCCTCCCTCACCCTGCCACCAACAAATGCCCTCTCAAAACTACCCTCGTTCATATATGTTCCTCTTTACACAATCGCCCCACTTCTTCTCTTTCTGCATGCAGGGTCCAGACCCTTGAGCTACCTCGCTTGTTTTGCCGCCACTCAACACCTCTCCACACCTCGCGCGAGGATGCTTAAATGTCTCTAGACCTCTTCATTTCTCTCGTTCTGCACGCAGGATTGCGTCCATCTCCCTCACCATCCCCCAATTCTGTTTTTCACCTTAACACGTAGGGTCATGTCCCAAGTAGGGTCATGTCCCACGTAGGGTCATGTCCATGTGTAGGCTCTTTCACCCTCCCCATTTCTTCCCCTTCTCATCTTGCACGCAGGGTCGTGTCCAGTTCCCTCACCCTCCCCCTGCAGTTTGTGTTCCAGCCGCTAGACCTACTACTCTCCAGCTACCCTGCCACCAAGCAACTGGCCAACACGCCCTTCCTGAGCGCATTGGCTTCCCCACCAAACAGGTGAGCAAGTGTGTACGTGCTAAGTGCGTCACAAAGAGGCAGACGTGTAGCGCTCAGCACCCTACTTCTGGGCAGCTGGTGCGCGCGTGACTGTGAATACACCCTCCCTGCGCGCACTAGCTTCCCCACCATTACAAGCAACGTAGAATGTTATGCCACGACTAAAAAGGGCTGTGTGTAGCAAGGTAGAGCAAGCAAGGGTTTCTCCACAGATGAGTCGCGTGGTGCATGATTGAGAAAGGCACTGATTCCACCTCAGCCTTTCTCGATCATGCACCACGCGACTCATCTGTGGAGAAACCCTTGCTTGCTCTACCTTGCACTTATGAGTGCTTGTGTTTACCCCTGTGGGTTTGCAAGTACAGTGGCGCCCCTCATAATGTGCTGTGATCCTTATTTTGACAACGCTTGTGCCAGTGATGCGTATATTGTCCAGCTTCAATGAAGAGAGGGGTAGAGGATGTACGTGGCCTTAGAGAAGCATCCTACCATTCAGGCTGCTCACACAAGCAAAGTCTATACAACGAATACCATTGTACACACGTCCAGCATGCTCTTGTGCCTTGGGGGGGGGAGGGATACTTATTTGATGTTGACATGCTCACACATAAACACCCTCACATTCCCTATCCATCAGCAATGTCTTATTCACGCGCATGTGCACGTACACGCACGCACGCACACACAAACACATACTATACAGACACGCACGCACATGTACACACGCATGTGTATTTGTTCACAGTGTGCAATCTGTCGCAAAGGCGGCTGTGGATGCTGCCACTAACCCCTCAGTTCCACCAGGCGTCATGGTAAAAGCAAAAAAAAGGCACTAGTGGGGAAAAAGCAGGGACACCCACTTCCCACATCGATCATCACGTGTCGAAAAGTCACTTGTCTTTCTTGCATTCGTTCAACCTCTGCTGCGTTTTCGACCTTCATGGTACACCTACTTTTCATCTGTGTCTAAAATGCACCGCTAGATGCCGTGTCTTGTAACCTGAGCACCTTTATACTGTTTGGGTTCCATTTGCTTCTGGCTTGCCCTTAGCGTCATCCCAGTGACTGAGCTAATAATCTGAAATCAAGCACGCATATATGCACCCTTTTCCCTGTACAATTTACAAACACAAGTACACATTCACATTTGTATGCACATGTACTATTTGCGATGCAGGACCCTTGGGAGATTGCCAAGTACAAGGAATGAATTGCAGATGAATAGGCCCGGGCGAGTCCTCATCCTAGACCATTATGCTCGCATTTTTTAGTGGGGTGGAATGGTGGTTGAAAGGTTGCTTTAACATCCTGACTCAGACACGTTAACAATTTGAAAAGCCTTCCTCCCTTGTAACTTCCTGTTGCTTCCTGGTATTTTGGAACCCTAGGATGGCTTTTGTTGAGGACAGGGACGTGTCTGGCAAGTTTCTTGACAGAAAATTGAAGATAGCTGAAAAGGGGATCTTAAGTGCCTTCTCATTACTTCGGAGAATAAACTATCAGGCATAGACAGATTTGATGGGTCAGAGTGTGTCAGGCTGTAGGTTGCTGAGGATTACAAGGTGCTACAGTGTACAGGAGGACGAAAAACGTTCCTTCTGTTCTTCAGGCGTTTGACGGCTGACACTACTACTAGTTTGGAAAAACTTGATTAAAGGAAATAATCATCTGTTTGCAGTGGTGAACTGGACACAAGTATGGACACCTGTGGGATGCAGGATTGCAGTAAAAGCAAGGGACCTGCATACGGTGAAGGAAACTTGCAGCGCAAAGAGCAGACCTGGGGATTAGTGCAAAACAATTGAACAAGACGTATTGTTCTTCATCTTGCTTAGACATTATCTGGCGAATCACACAAATCACACTGAAAGGAAGCAGTTAATGTGGAGAGGCTCAAGGTAACATTTACGCACACTAGGAGGAGGTACTATATGTTTCCAGAGTTTTCAAGATTCACTTTTGGAGAGGAATATTTATCCAAAATAGCTCGTAAACTGCTAAGACTGGTAATAGCAAAATCCTTATTTTGTATATCAATAGTGTCATGCCCACCTGCGTCAGACAATTCAGGCCTCGGTTGAAGTGCGGTTGAAACGGTTGATTTCAACCGCTGTTGAAATGCGGTTGAAATTTTACCGATCAACCGCAGTTATTTGGTTGAAATTTATTCAACCGAGGAGCGGTTGATTTCAACCGCGCTTCAACCGCACGGTTGAATTCAACCGCTTCAACCGCACTTCAACCGAGGCCCTATCCACCTTTTCTTTCAGTTGCACAGTGCAGAATTCTGTGGGTTGCTAGTTCCCTGTAAACAAGGTAGTCCAATCACCTAGCTTGTTTACTACTGATAAAAGTAATACTCCGAGGACTACCCAAAGTAACAAAAGAAAAGATGGAGGAGAATGGAGAACCTGTGTTTGCGTATGGCTTGCGCCTTGTGTGGTGTGTGTGTCGTGCGTGCGTGCGTGTGGTGCGTGCGAGTGTGTACCAGTGGTGGTAGTGAGGTAATTGTGCTGAGTCTTGGACTTTGTTATGACAGTGATTAGATCTGACAATAAACAAAAAGACTCCCAACTGCTTGTCAAGGGGTTCGTACGGGGGCTAAATTCATAACAATCTTATGATGTATAAAGTAACAAAAAGACTGAATTGGTATAATTCACGTACAATAATCTGGGGGAAGGCTGTTCGGGACGAGCTAACTTGGAAGAAAGACTTTAATAAAAAGAAGTCACAGATCTTTGTCACCACCACAAGTGTCCATTGCTTTAAGCGCTGTTCACAATACGCAGCAGGTGCTCACTGATCTCCGAGCATTTCACTTTCCGTGTGCCAGGGTAGCCCTCCTTGAAGATATCCCCGGTGCGCAGACCATCGTCCAGGGCTTGACTCACAGCGGCTTCCAAGCGATCAGACACCTGCTTGTGAGTGGTTAAACGAAATGCCCCAGGCATGTGTGCCTCCACATCCATTGGGCGGTGTAATACACAAAACATCCGTTAAAAATTCATACTATTTGCGGGCTTTTCTTTTTTTTCTGAGTGAAATGTCCTTTGCGTAAGCCTTGTTTGTTTGACTAGGTGAAAGTTACAAATTTACGCCGACAGCGTCACAACTACCAGCAAAAAAATTCCCTTTGTTCCTTGAAGAGTTCAGGTATTCACCCTTTAGCAACAGTGGCTTCTATTCCCTTTTTTTATCACTCTGCTTCTCCTATTTTGTGTGAATAACAAAGGATCAAGTATGCTGATGCTTCAATCCCTGCTGTTTTGAAATATTTGGAGTCCATAATTAGGGCCTCATCAGGTGCTACACTTACCTTTGACGCGGTTTAATGCTCCGCACAGAACACATGAGACAAGCTATTGCATACACACAACAAAAATAGTGGCGCTGCGCTTAAGGGACCCTAGGTCAAGTCCTCATAAGGATGTCTGCAGTTAGTGGTTAGTGGTGCATGCACGTGCTCTCCTGGAACTGGTTAGCTGCTCATCTCTCCATCTTCCACGTGCAAATGCTATATTTGATGCATGAACAACGCTTGTACTTATTGCATACTTACAGACTGTAACTTACAGTCCTATTGTTTTCCACTACCATGCATATGAGTGCAAAAGATGGATGGCTGGAGCAGGCCTATTCAGGAACTCACAACTTGCCGTTCTTCATTCCAGGCTCCTCCGCGCGCCGCGTCATCATAACGACAAGTGATCGGAATGCAATTGTGCATCAGCAATATGAATTTAACTTCCTGCTCATCGCGAACATGCAACAACATGACTCCGCTTGGCAAACAGGCTGCAAACCCGGCGTCGCCAAACGCTATGGGCTAGGGCCAGAGGTGACACTCCAGCCAGGACACTGTTTGACTATCGATAAGCACCATCCTGCTTGCCATGAGGTTCTCACTCGATTTGGCGACAAAAAGTTCTGGAGAGAGCCAATCTTTTATAAGCTATAAGGCTCTCAGTTTTTTCAGGAAAGCATAGGGTTTGTGTCCTATGGTCCGACACAACAACAATTGCATACAAGCGCACGGCAATCAAGAGCAGCCACACAAAATGGAGCAGACGCACCTTGGTGCAGTTCAGATCATACTTGCACATCATGGCAGCTGACATGACCATGGCCATAGGGTTGGCAATATCCTGACCGGCGATGTCAGGGGCGGAGCCGTGCACGGGCTGTGGCATGTGTGTTTTTGATGTGTGTATGTGTGCATACTTGTGTGTGTTTTGGTTTATATGTGTGTCTGTGTGTACGTGCCAGTTTAAGCATGTGTATGCTCGTGAACACATCTTTGTGTGTTGTGTAAGATAGACACATGTGTGTGATTTGAGTGTTTATATGGGCCTGCATAAGATGAATTGAGGCAGTCTTACCTCGTAGATGCCAGGCCCATCCCCACTGATTGATGCGGAGGGTAGCATGCCTAGTGAGCCGGCCAGCATAGAGGCCTCATCTGAGAGGATGTCTCCAAACAGGTTCCCTGAAACGTGCAAGGGATCAGAGGAATTAGTCGAGGTGAAGGCAAAGGAATGGTGACTGGGAGGCTTTGGTGTGCGTGAAGGGTTGGGGAGGCTAACATATGAAGGCTTGAGGCCAAATCAGATGTGTTGAGGTGTCGAAGGTTTTGTCTGTGTGTTGAGGCAGAGGGAACAGAGAGGACAGTGTTGGCCGACTCAGCAGCTCATGCTGCAGGTTACTTAAGTTTAAGCTGTCAGGCAGGCATTGATTGAGGACAACCGTTGCGTCTTTAAAATGTAGTAGTGTCATCTCAGACAAAGCTGCAAGTGCTGCTAGCAGGAGAAAATACTTTCATGGCTGCTTACCGGTTACAATGACGTCAAAGTACTTGGGGTTGCGCACAAGCTGCATAGCTGCGTTGTCCACGTACATGTGCGTCAGCTCCACATCCGGGTAGTCCTTGCCCATCTGTGTGATTGTGTATATGTATATGTGTAGGGGGAAGGGAGCTTGTGTCTTTTTCTTTTTCTGCACTCATGCACATTTTCAGCACAATGACAAGTGCTTCCACGGGCAGCGGAAGTTTTGTGGCAAAATGTTAATTAGCAGAAGCATGACATAAAAGTGGTAATCCGCCTTGCAGCTTCACATTCGAATCCCTGCTGTTTCATGCAGAAACCTCAGAAGGTCTGTGTAGTGTCTAGCTGTTGTGCTCCTTCAGAAGCATGTGTGCACAGTGTCAGGGCATACAGACCCTGCAAGCATCTCTGCAAGCATCACCTCAAATTGAATTCTACCTCCGATACGTACCTTACTTAAGGTAATCTGAAGGTACCCACACGCGTGTACACCGTCTTTGACCGTGTTCAATTTTCTTTGCTGGAACGCAGGTTTTGAGAGACAGCCTGTTTGGAACCCACACCCTCTGGCCGCTCACCTTCGTGACCACCTCCTTCCAAAGTTGCGACACCTCCAGCACGTTGCTTTTCTCCACGCTGCACAGACGCTTGCTGCGCTTGCGGGCAGCCTCAAAGGCGACGCGTGCAATGCGCTCAACCTGCAAGTGTGTGTGTGTGTATGCACGTGTAACTAGAGTAATAAACCACTTCCTCGAGGGCTGTCTTGACTCGTAGCATAGAGCGGAGGGGCTTCTGCTGCTAGTTGCCTTTACAACCCTGAGTTGTAGCAGTGGCAAAAGCATAACTTTGTAGCATTGCATGCAAAATCCCAACCTACTCCACCCAATTTGTGGTGTGGTGTGGAAGCTGAATATTGCTGCATCTTAAAGCAACCGTGAAGCTCTCCTTCTGTGGCAGATTTTGCTGACCTCAGCGGCCACAATAAACCCCATGGGATCACCATGAACATCAAGTTTGCCCTTTACATAGGCATACAACGCATATAAATTTAACCCCCTGATCCCCTATGGAGCCTGGCCTGACACCACAGACTTGGGGTTTCAAAATAGCTACCCAGATTATACTATAAAAATTTATGATACCATGATGCTGTAGTCAGGAGGGTGTAGGAAGCATAACTTTTGAACGGCTTCCCCGAAAAAATAAATATGAATTCTGACATTGAGAACTATGAATTGGTATATAATCCTGATATTGAGAACTATGAATTGGTGTATATATGGGTCATATCAGGGAGGGGTGGGGTGGGGTGGTCCCCCGGTGGGGAAATTGAGGGTAGCCACAGGTAGCCACCAGATTTCATCATTTTACCATGATGCTGTAGCTAGCCATCAGGTCTGCCTATTACATACAGCGCAAGTAAATTGCTTTACATGGAGGCAGTAATTGCTTTACATGGAAAAGGGAGCACAGGTAAGACGTCCCCAAACTTTCTCTCACCTCGCTCTCGGAGTACACCATGGTGTTGTAGCCGTAGCGCTCGCCCTTTTCGTTAGTGCCAAACCCACGGGGCGCACCAAAGTAAATGCCACCGACCTGGTGGCAGGAGGAGGAGAAAGAAAGAACAAAAGGAGTGAGGAGTAAGATAGGAAAAGTGCTAAAAGGGAGTTGTAACTTTGGAAGAGTTGCAGAGAGCATTGGGGAGGATGGGTGTAAGAAGGAGTGCAATAGGGGGGTGTAAAGGAGGAGTGCAATAAGGGGGTGTAAGGAGG
>Ga0307968_1002450_pt1 | contig 15435 bp, 19 predicted proteins | sample OrgLakmetagen650_FD_201834 | JGI IMG/M metagenome (GOLD analysis project Ga0307968, IMG submission 201834) | Saline water microbial communities from Organic Lake, Antarctica - #650 | ecosystem: Environmental > Aquatic > Non-marine Saline and Alkaline > Saline | place: Antarctica: Organic Lake... | reverse complement strand
GTGCCCACAAGCAAGGCCAAATATGGGAGCCTCCGTCAGCGCCCACAAGCAAGGCCAATTCTGGGTTCCTTTGGCAGTGCCCACAAGCAAGGCCAAATATGGGAGCCTCCGTCAGCGCCCACAAGCAAGGCCAATTCTGGGTTCCTTTGGCAGTGCCCACAAGCAAGGCCAAATATGGGTGCCTTCGTCAGTGCCCACAAGCAAGGCTAAATATGGGCGCCTTTGGCAGTGCTCATATATGCGAGCCCAACTCTCAATGCCTTTGTCAGTGCCCACGATCAAGGCCAATTACGGGTGCCTTCGTCGGTGCCCATAATCAAGGCCAAATATGGGTGCCTCTGGCAGTGCTCATAAGTAAGGGAATGGCACATAAGCTCGCACACACACACACGCACACACACACAAACACACACGCACACACACATGCACGCACGCGCACGCACACACACACACACGCACACACACACATGCACGCACACACACACACACACACACACATACACACACACACACACACTCACTCCTCTATCACAAAAAAAACGTGATGTTGAGACACATGTTTTTCTGGTCATGATGGTGGTGGCATTGAGCAGGATGCTGGCCGTTGTTTGCTAGCAGGCCGTTAGCGTCAGAGCCAAGCTACCTCTGCTTATGAATGTGTGTGCGTACACTATTTGACAAAGATATGCTTGAGTGTGACTGTGCCTCACACAGATTCAACCCGTAGGTTGGTGTTTGAATCAGAGCTGAAGCGGCGTTTAAAAGATGCGTGTGTGTATGTGTGTGTGCGTCTACTGAATGACTAATACGTATGCTCAAGTGCTGCTGCACGGAAGCTCAGCTGCACGATTGCTTATAAGCGCCACACTCATAATCACCCGCAGGTCGGTGTTAGAGTCAGAACTGAAGCGGCCTTTAACAGATGTGTTCTCCTCCATAAACGAAGTGCCTCTCGCTACTGCATCAGTGGCTCAGGTATGTATGTGTGTGTGTAACTGTGTGTGTGGCTGTATGTGTGTGTATATGTATGCATGTGTGTGGGTGTGTATGTGTGTGGGGTGGAGCCCTGTGTGTGTATATGTGTGTATGAGCAAGTGTGTAACTATATATGTGTTGATTGTGTGTGTAGGTGTGTGTAGCTATGTGTGTGTATTTTGCATGTGTGCGTGCATGGGCGCGTACATGCAGGCATGCATGTGTGTCTACTTGTGTGTGCCGCTACGTTTGCAACAACTTATCGATTGGGCGTGCGTACCGCTCTTGAACGTATGCTACTTTTTTGTGGTCATCGCTGAGCGTTTGCTCAAGGATCGTTTTCGTGGTTTTTCTTGCAGGTGCACTCGGCAGTTCTTCAAGGCAGTGGCAAGGAGGTTGTGATTAAGGTGCGTGGAGTGTAATCTTTCTTTAAGGCAATGACAAGGAGGTTGTGATTAATGGCACTCGGCAGTTCTTAAGGGCAGTGGCAAGGAGGTTGTGATTAAGGTGCGTGGACTGTTATCTTTCTTAAAGGCAGTGGCAAGGAGGTTGTGATTAAGGTGCGTGGACTGTTATCTTGCACTTGGCTCGTGGCAAGGAGGTTGTGATTAAGGTGCGTGGACTGTTATCTTTCTTAAAGGCAGTGACAAGGAGGTTGTGATTAAGGTGCGTGGACTGTTATCTTTCTGAAAGGCAGTGACAAGGAGGTTGTGATTAAGGTGCGTGGACCGTTATCTTGCACTTGGCTCGTGGCACCTGATTTTAAGCACCCACCTTGTGGCACCTGATTTCAAGCACTCACCTAAGGAAGGCTTCAGCATCCACATGCGGATCTGAAGGAATGCACATGCATACAACAGACGCACTGCACGGTTTGTAAGTGGAACGGTTTGTAAGTGAAAATATGCGCTTACATAAGTTTGACATCTTGAGTTGGGAGTGGTGCCCAGAATTGAAGGCACCTTGACAACAGGCGTGGCATACATGCATTCATGTACCCCCCCCGCCAAAAAAAGAGTACTCAACTGCATTTTTATTTCATTCATCACCAAAATCAAAAGCACCTTGACAACAGGCGTGGTATACATGCATTCATGTACCCCCCCCCAAAAAAAGAGTACTTAATTGCATTGTCGATTTCAATCTCATTCATGAGTCACCCATATCAAAAGCACCTAGACAACAGACGTGGCATACATGCATACATGTTACCCCCCCCAAAAAAGAGTGCTTAATTGCATTGTCGATTGTAATTTCATTCATGATTCACCCGAATTAATAGCACCTTGACAACAGGCGTGGTATTCATGCATACATGTACCCCCCTCCAAAAAAAAGAGTACCCAATTGCATTGTCGATTGTTATTTCATTCATGAGTCAACCGAATTGAAAGCACCTTGACAACAGGCGTGGCATTCATGCATACATGTAACCCCCCCCAAAAAGAGTACTCAATTGTCTTTTCGATTGCTGCTCATTCATGCGTGAAGGTGTTGAAGCCTGGAGTCGAGGACATCTTGACAACGGACATGTCGTACATCTACCTCTTCAGTAGGTTTTTAGAGTTCATCCAGCCAGACCTAGCACGTCTCTCCCTTACAGGTGTGTGTGTGTGTGGATCTGTGTGTGTGTGTGTGTGTGCTTGTGCGTGTGATATGTGCTTGTGCGTACGTGTGTGCGTGTGTTAGAGTGTGTGTGTGTGCGTGTGTGTGATATGTGCTTCTGCGTACTTGTGTGCGTGTGTTAGAGTGTGTGTGTGCATATGTACATGTCTATGTTTGTGTGTCTGTGCGCATGCGTGTGTGCGTGCGTATATGTGTGCATGCACGTTTCCAAGTGTGTGTTTAAGTAAACGTGGGTAATAAAATGCGTTTGCCTCTTAGGCTGGTGTGAATTTATTGTCTTGCTTCGAGCAAGCTGTTCCATTTCAGTGGAGAATGTTCAGCTTTTGTGTCCATGTGGTCCTCCTGCACGTGCTTTTGTGCCATGCACACCTACATGTGGTTGCACATGTTTTCGTGCCATGTACACCTGCTTGTGTTTGCACATGCTTTTCTGTCATGTCTACACCTGTTTGTGTCCATGTGGTCCTGTCCTGCACTTATTTGTTGTGTCCCATGTACACACCTACATGTGTGTGCACATGCTTTCGTGCCATGTACACCTGTTGTGTCCATGTGGTCCTGTCCTGCACATGCTTATGTGCCTTTTACATGTGCTTGCACATGTTTTTGTGCCACGTATACACCTGTTTGTGTCCATGTGGTCCTGTCATGCACATGTTTTTGTGTCCGTTTGGTCCTCTGCAGCCATTATCGGAGATGTGCGGACGTCAATGATGGAGGAGGTTGACTTCAACAAGGAGGCTGAGCACATACAGGAGGTGTGCTTTTTTGTTTATGTTGTGTCTAAGTGATGGAGGAGGTGGGCTGAATAAAGAGGCTGAGCACATACAGGAAGTGCGCTTTTGTGTTTACATTGTGTGTATGTGATGGAGGAGGTGGACTTCAACAAGGAGGCTGAGCACATACAGGTGTGTGTTTGTGTTTACGTTGTGTGTATGTGGTGGAGGAGGTAGACTTGAGTAGAGAGGCTGAGCACATACAGGTGTGTGTTTGTGTTTACGTTGTGTGTATGTGATGGAGGAGGTAGACTTGAGTAAAGAGGCTGAGCACATACAGGAGGTGTGCTTTTGTGTTTTTTTGATTGTGTGTTTGTGATGGAGGAGGTGGACTTCAACAAGGAGGCTGAGCACATACAGGTGTGTGTTTGTGTTTACGTTGTGTGTATGTGGTGGAGGAGGTAGACTTGAGTAGAGAGGCTGAGCACATACAGGAGGTGTGCTTTTGTGTTTTTTTGATTGTGTGTTTGTGTTCAATTACACGCCCTTCAGTAACCTGAACAACTCCTCCTTCAGCTACTTTGCTGATTTTACATTCAACCGTCTCAAGCTTCATCTGCTGTTAAGCTTAGTTCAAGGGTTGCCAGCAGGGTGTATAGCGTGCGTGTGAACAGGTAATTATCGTAAGGGTCCACACGCACGCACGCACACGCACACTTTAGCAAGAATGCACGGGGTCATGTGGTGGCTTCTACCTTCGGTGTTAAAAAGGCAAATGTGCGACGTTGCCGGGTATTGACGACATGACTGGAGTCAGAAGGATAGTTCTTGCAGCATTATTGTTTATACTGAGTAAAAGAGGCCAGCACTTTAACTAACTTACCCTAAATAAGGTTCCACACGCACGCACGAACATGCACACACACGCAAGTCCACACTCAAGTCCACACGCAAGTTCACACGCACGCACATGCATGCACACATGCACGCATGTATAAGTATATGACTGCATGGCAACTTTTCCGCTGTAATTGTCGTGTATACGCCGTATATGTCATGTATATCATAGCCAATCACTCTTATAATATCTCTGTCGAATGCCAGTCAAGTTAACCTTGCCGACCTCTTGTTTTGCTCTGGTTTCCACTAAAGTGTAAGATGACGGATTGTTCTGACATCATCCTGTTTTTGCTCTGGTTTCCATTGAATTGTAAGATGATGGATTGTTCTGACATCATCCTGTCTTTGCTCTGGTTTCCATTGAATGGTAAGATGATGGATTGTTCTGACATCATCCTGTTGTTGCTCTGGGTTCCATTGAATGGTAAGATGACGGATTATTCTGACCACGTCCTGTTTTTGCTTTGGCTTTCATTGAGTTGTAAGAAGATGGATTGTTCTGACAACGTCTTGTTGTTGCTCTGGGTTCCATTGAATGGTAAGATGATAAATTGTTCTGACCGCGTCCCTCCCCTCCCTGTTGTCTGCACTGCCTTTCCTCTATGATGGATTGTTCTGACCACGTTGTCTGCAATGCTTTTCCTCCGTTCTGACCGCGTTGTCTGCAATGCCTTTCCTCTAGATGATAGATTGTTCTGACCGCATCCCTCCCCCTCCCTGAGACATCTGCACTGCCTTTCCTCTGTAATGTCTATTTTGCCTGCACTGCCTTTCCTTTGTAATGTCTTTTTTGCCTGCATTGCCCTTCTTCTGTAATGTCTATTTTGCCTGCACTGCCTTTCCTCTGTAATGTTTATTTTGCCTGCACTGCCTTTCCTCTGTAATGTCTATTTCGCCTGCACTGCTTTCCTTTGTGATGTCTTTTCGTCTGCACTGCCTTTCCTTTGTAATGTCTATTTTGCCTGCACTGCCTCATGGATGCCATTGCCATGTCTCCTTTTGCAGGCTCGGCTGTACCATATATATGCAGTGTGAATAGTTATAATCTAATAAACAAGTAGAAGAACTAAGCAGGCAGTAAAAAGCTTCCCCATAAGGAAAATGAGCCACTTTGGTTCCAGGCATCGTGAACCCTCACCCAAGAAAAGATAAAATCTATCAAAAAGGATCAAAAGGGTAAATTATGTTCAATGTGTGATTGTGGATTTTAATGTGTGATGTTTGGTGTTTGATATGTGAAGGTTGAGGTCCTCCCAGTGCCCTTGCTGTGTCTGCAGCAAAGCAGCCCCTTAACAAATCACTTACGCATATTTTAAAATCCGACATCTTCCCCGCTTTTCATTATGTTTCATTCTGTTGTTTGAAGTCCTCAACTTCTTCCTGGGCGTCTCAGACATCCACATCCAGCCTACCTGAAATTTGCTCAAACATTTGGTGCAGTCCTGAACCCTCCTTGGTTCCTCTGGCATCCGCAGCCGCCTTCATCATTTTGCGCAGTCCCTTCATCGTTTTGCGCAGTCCTTATAACCCTCCTTAACATTTTGTGCAGTCCTCAACAATTGGTTGCCCTTCCCAACATTTTGTGCAGTCCTCCACATTTGGTTGCCCTCCTCAACCTTTGGTGCAGTCCTCAACATTTCGCTGCCCTCCTCAACATTCCGTGCAGTCCTCAACAATTGGTCGCCCTCCTCAACATTTCGTGCAGTCCTCCACATTTCGTCGCCGTCCTCAACATTCTGTGCAGTCCTCAACATTTCGCTGCCCTCCTCAACAATTCGTGCAGTCCTCAACCTTCCTAAACTCACTTGGCCTCTGCATCCAGCCCCTAATCCAACTCCTCACCACTCCGCCTCCGCACAATTCAAAAAATTCTGTAATTTCTCAGGCATTTGCAGGCAGCTTTCTCTAACATTATGCCAACGCCCCCATTGTTTCCCATTTTGTGCAGTTCTCAGCTTTCTTGGATGCCTCTGGCTTCCGCAGCCAAGCCACCTGCCCCTTTGTTTACCCTCAATTCTCGTCAAAGAGGTACGTGTACGTAGTGTGTGCATGTTTATGTGTACTTTACATTGTTGCCCTTGGAAAGCAGCAAGTGGCCCAACATATGTTGTTTTCGTCCGTTAGGGAGGTCTGATGCTTTCCTTGATCAAGGCAGTGTGTGTATATGTGTGTGTGTGTTTGTGAGTGTGTGTGTGTGTGTTAGGGTTTAGTTGATTTTTTGACTGTGGGACAGCATTTCGGAGAGATTGCACTATTCACTGAGGTGGGGTGTTGCCTTGAAAAGAGCATTTCAGAGAGATTGCACTATTCACTGAGGTGGGGTGTTGCCTTGAAAAGAGCAGTTTGGAGAGAGTGCACTATTCACTGAGGTGGGGTGTTGCTTTAAAAAGAGCAGTTTGGAGAGAGAGTGCACTATCAACTGAGGTGGGGTGTTGCCTTGATAAGAGCATTTCAGAGAGATTGCACTATTCACTGAGGTGAGGTGTTGCTTTAAAAAGAGCAGTTTGGAGAGAGTGCACTCTTCATTGATTCAGTTGATTGTGGTGCTGCCTGCTTTAACAGCAATGGAGCGTATGCGGCTTCAACTCCAGGATACTGGTGATGGAGAGGCTGGGGGGTGCTGCTTCAGGAACTTCAACGCAATCTGGAATCGTTACATTCCTGCACCCACTGTTATATATCGTCTGCATCGTGAGATATTGCAGTGAAATGTGTACAAGGAGTTGGATAGATGTCAGAGGTCGTGTGCTTGGGATCTGCATCGTGAGATATTGCAGTGAAATGTGTAAAAGGAGTTAGATAGATGTCAGAGGACGTGTGCTTGGGAGTTTGAGTGTGATGCTGCCCGCTTGGAAGAGACAAAGCGTGTACCTTTTCCTTTTACTCCAGGATTATGGTGATGGAGAGGCTGAGGGGTGCCGCTCTGGTGGACTACGCTGCCATCCGTTCCATCACGCCAAAGGTATAATTTAGCATGATAATTTAGATCTAGATCTACATGGGGAGACCTTCAGCCGGACTGTTTGGCTGATTGGCCTGTGACTGGTCCTCGCCAGTCAACAATAAATTCATCAGCTCAGACACAAAAGAAAGAAGTGCGTTGTTGCGTTGGCAGAGGAATCATAAACCACCTGGGCACTGACTTGTTTGTGGACTACACTGCCATTCGCTCCATCACGCCAAAGGTAACGCCCACACGCACACACACTCACGCACACACACATAACAGGCTCGCGCACGCGCACCCGCTCATATGCTGCTCGTATGGTGAACATCACTATATGAAGGCCTTGCGACCATACTCCCCCCAAAAACCCAAAAACTTTGATCTCTCGTAAGGTGCTGTCTCTGTGTGTGTGTGCGTGTGTGTGTGTGTGTGTGTGTGCTGGCAGGGGGCCAAAATCAACAGACACGGTCACATGTGTACAATTATTTTAGCAGGGGTATTTTAAAATCACACGGTCATATACACAGTATCAGTACGGTATTTTTAGCAGGGGTTTCTTTAATACACACGGTCATATACACGGTATCTGCACAGTTTTTGTAACAGGAGTTTAAATACACACAGTCATATAACACGGTATGTGTACGGTATTTTTAGCAGGAAGTCTTTACATACGCACGTTCGTATACACTGTAATGCATACCCGTGCACGTGCGCACTATAATGTACAGTCATATTCACGATGCAGTGTATACGGTTATGGCCAATTGTAAACAATAGGACCCAGGAACATATGTACGCACACACACACACACGCACACACACACACGCTGCTCCTATGAGGCTGTGCCGCTGCTCTGTCACAGCAGAATAGGAGGATCTTCTACTAGGCTGCGCGCATACACGCACACACACACACACACGCACACACACACACGCACAGGCAAACACGCCCAGGCTGCGCAGCTGCTCTGTCACAATAGAATTAAAGGATGGAGAGATATACACTTGCACACACATGCACACACGCTGCTCTATAGAACCTCACCCTGTTCTCAGCCATCACTACAAGGACAAGAATTAGAACACACGCTCACACACACATGCGCATGCATCGTGCATTGTGCATTGTATATTATGTGCTCACAGGATCCTGAAACAGTGCTGGGTGTCTGCACTTGCCTTCTGGTTTCACAGCACTCACATAAGCGTGTGCACCTGTACACATACACACACGCACACATGGTGTACCTGGTTTGCGCCCACAAGACCCTGAAACAGTGCTGGTGTCTGCAATCAACTTCTGTTTTCACAACAATCACGTACGCGTGCGCAGCTGTACACATACACACACGCACACATGGTTTACCTATTTTGCGCCCACAGGACCCTGAAACAGTGCTGGTGTCTGCACTTGACTCCTGGTTTCACAACAATCACGTACGCGTGCGCAGCTGTACACATACGCACACGCATGGTTTACCTATCTTGTGCCCACAGGACCCTGAAACAGTGCTGGTGTCTGCACTCGACTCCTGGTTTCACAACACTCACATACGCGTGCGCACCTGTACACATACACACACACACACATACACACACACATACACACACATGGTGTACCTGTTTTGCGCCCGCAGGACCCTGAAACAGTGCTGGTATCTGCACTAAATACGTGGTTTGCAAGCGTCATGGGGGCATCAACTTTCCATGCAGACGTGCATGCAGGTGCGTATGTGTGCAGGGTTGAGTGTGTGTGCTTTTGTAGCTTTTAAAAGTATAAGCACAACTCTTAGTAGCCTTTTGAAGTATAGGCAATCATAATTTTTACAAAGCAATGTTTTTTTGAAGTATATAGGCAATCACGCAGTATATAGGCAATCAAGTCTTACAAAGCAACGTTTTTGGAAGTATATAGGCGATCACAAGTCTTACAAAGCAACGTTTTTTTGAACTATAGGCGATCATAATTCTTACAAAGCAACTTTTTTAAAGTATACAGGCGATCCCAAGTCTTATAAAGCAACGTTTTTTTGAAGTATACAGGCGATCCCAAGGCTTACAAAGCAACGTTTTTTGAAGTATATAGGCGATCTCAAGTCTCACAAAGCAACATTTTTAGTAAGTTTTAAATGTAGTTTTGGGCGGGGAGGGGGGGCCGGTGAATTTTTTCGTGCATGAACAAGATGACGCGGTGCATCATGGGAAAATGTATTGACAGCAAGGACCTACGAAGTTGGTATTAATGCAATAATGGTGCTTAGATAGCAAGCAAAAGGGAACAGAACGCGCGCACTCACACACATGCACACACACACATACACACACATCATTAATGTGCAGATGACAGCACGCATCACTTTTTTTTGCTGAATCAGCTATGGAAATTTAGTGCTATACGCGCACAACACATAAAACAGCTACCCACACAACACATAAAACAGCTACGCACACAACATATAAAACAGCTACGCACACAACACGTATAACAGCTATGCATGCAACATATAAAACAGCTACACACACAACACATAAAACAGCTACGCACACAACACATAAAACAGCTACGCACGCAACACATAATACAACTACGCACACAACACATATAACAAGTACGCACACGACACATAAAACAGCTACGCACACAACACATAAAACAGCTACGCACGCAACACATAATACAACTACGCCCACAACACATAAAACAGCTACGCACACAACACATAAAACAGCTACGCACGCAACACATAAAACAAGTACACACACAACACACAACACATAAACACAACTACTTACAGAACACATAAATCAATTGCTCGCTGCGTGGCCAGAGCTTATGGATTCAATCAAGCTTATAATATTTAGGTTACATGGTTTCTCTACAAAACTCTCCTTATGACCTTTGGCATCTAATTGCAGGCAACTTGCCGGTGCTGCCAAATGGCCAAAAAGGCTTCCTGGACTTTGGCATTGTTGAGCAATGTGCATACGCACGATTTTGTATGCAGCAAAACCACCGACACACACGCATGCAGGCAACTTGCTGGTGCTGCCGGATGGCTGAGTAGGCTTCCTGAATTTGAGAATTATGTGCAATGCACGTATTCAGGCTTACTTTCATCAAAACCAGGCCACTGACATATGCGTGTGCAGGCAACTTGCTGGTTGCAACTTACTGCCGGATGGCCGAGTCGGGTTCCTGGACTTTGGCATTGTTGAGCAATGCACATACGCACGATTTTGTATGCAGCAAAACCACCGACACACACGCATGCAGGCAACTTGCTGGTGCTGCCGGATGGCCGAGTAGGCTTCCTGGACTTTGGCATTGTGGGGCGTATCTCTCCCGTGACCTGGCGGGCAGTTGAGATGCTCATGCAGTCCCTGGCGGTGAGTCTCTAGCTTGCAGCACTCTGTGTATGCGTGTGTGCGTGTGTTATTTTTTGCTTGTGGGGTGGGAGTGGTGTGTGTGCGTGTGTGTATGCATTTGAGAGGGTGCACTGTAACTTGTTGCTTGCTTGCATATAGGGTTGGCCAGAACCGTATACGGCGTATATTCCCGCATATTTGATGAAATGCCTGCCAAGAATACCGTTTATACACCGTACTTATATAGTTCTGGACAACCCTATTTGTATGCTATGTCTCGATCATAATTTTGTTGTACCTGATACTTTTGCAGACAGGGGATTACGAAACCATGGCACGTGCTTTGGCAACCATTGGCGCCTGTGATGAGGCTGTTAATTACGACGGGTAAGCAAGATCGAGATGAGGGACAATGTGCATGCATGCTAACCTTCAGTTAAGTGTGTGCACGTGTGTGTTCATGCTGGCCTCTAGTTCAGTGTGTGTATATGTGTGTGTGAGCATCCTAGCCTGTAGTCAGTTGTGTGTATGTGCTCGCTAACGTCAGTGACTGTGATGAGGCTGTTAGCTACAGCGGGTAAGCAAGATCAAGATGAGCGACAATGTGCATGCATGCTAACCTTCAGTTAAATGTGTGCGTGTGTGTGTGCGCGTGCGTGCGTGCGTGTGTGTGTGAACTTGTGTATTTGTTTGTATGCGCGTGTGTATTTGTTTGTGTGTGTACGCTTGTGTGTGTACGTGTGTGTGTGTGTGTGTGTGTGTGTGTTTGTGTGTGAAAGGCTGATGAACTACGTCGGGTGAGCTACAACAGAACTACGCAGTAATGATGCCAGAGCAAAGCCGTGCTGTTACAAAAGAAAATTGGCAGAATGCTGCAAGCTGCTTAACTTAAATTGAAAAGCTCGTGGTTGCACGGTTGCAAGAGCGACGGCTGCAGCTCTCAAGCCAGAGCAAAAACCGCTAGCCGTTGCAACAAAGCCAGAGCAAAAGCTGCTAGCCGTTGCAACAAAGCCAGAGCAAAAGCCGCTAGCCGTTGCAACAAAGCCAGAGCAAATGCCGCCAGCTGTCGCAACAAAGCCAAAGAAAATGCCAGTTGTCGCGCAAGAGAACACCAGACTCAACAGTGTCAATGCTTTTGTGCAAACTGCCAGGTTTCCACGAGATCTTGATCTCATAAGGTCTCATTGCTTTCATGCAACAGTGTCGCCAGGTGCATCCCACTCTATAGTGTCGTTGCTTTTGTGAACGATGTCATTGCTTTTGTGCAAACTGCCAGGTTTGCGCGTGATCTTGATCTCATCAGGTGTCATTGCTTTCATGCAACAGTGTCGCCAGGTGCATCACAATCTACAGTGTCGTTGCTTTTGTGAACGATGTCGTTGCTTTTTTGTAAACTGCCAGGTTTGCACGTGACCTGGAGTCGTTCTTTGTAGAGCTGGAGCAGCTCAATACCAATGTGGTGATCAGCAACGAGCGACGTGGAGGAGGTGAGGAGGGCAGTGTGTGTGTTCGCGTGCTTGTGTGTGTGTCCTTGTGTGTGTGTGTGTGTGTGTGTGTGTGTGTGTGTGTGTGTGTGTTTGTGTGTGTGTACGTAAATTGTTTTGGTAAAGTACTGCCCAAATTATGGTCATCAGCTACGAGTGCCGAGATGGCGCTAAGTGGACTGTGTATGTGTGTGTGTGTGTGTGTGCGTGCGTGATTGTGTGCGTGCGTGTGTGTGTATGTATGTGTGTGTGTGCGCGTGTGTGTATGAATGGGTCTTTGAACGTAGCAGTGTTGCTGTCTCAGTTTCAAAACGTGGCGATCTGCAACGAGCAAGCTCTATTCCGGCTTGATTGCATTGGGTGTAGGAGGGATAATTAAACTTGAGGCTAACATTAAGCATAAAAGGGAAATAAAACACCGAAGGCCCGAGTATCAAAGGATGTTTTTTACAGCGCAAGCTGTGTCAAGTCAGTTTCATTTGACGTTCAGTCACGCTCGCCTCCAAGAACTTGAGTACTTCTGCAGCTACAAGTTACTCAGTATTTTTCAGGGCAGACGTTGTAGTCTGCAGCATGCGACAAAATGGAGGCGTGGGGATGTGAACCTGCAAATGAAGGCGAGGGGATGTGAAATTAAAATTTGCAAATAAAGACGAGGGGATGTGAATCTGCTTTTGTTTTGGCCAGGCATCAATTTAAGTTTGCACCACAGAGGCATTGAGTTCGGGGGTTTTCACAAACAGGCATTCCAGCGGCAATCAGGCAAAGTCATGCCAGCAACTCGTCAGGTTTAAATACTTGAGCCGAACATTTCAAACCATCAACTTAACCTGACCTTGAGGGGCCTAGCTCAACCTATTGGAACTCCCAGAACAACCTCCTCTTTCATTGTCTTTGCACGTGTCCACACACATGCGTAACAACTTCATATTTCATTGTCTTTACGCGTGTCTACACACATGCATACACGCACGCACGCACGCACGCACGCACAGGCCCAAGCTCAGTGTCAGCTGCCTTAGAGGTCGACCAAACTCAGCTCAACCGCTTGTTCCTCAACCTCTTTTTTATTTCTCTGCACGTGTCCACACACATGCATACACGCATGCACGCACGCACAGGCCCAAGCTCAGTGTCAGCTGCCTTAGAGGTCGACCAAACTCAGCTCAACCGCTTGTTCCTCAATCTCGTGCGCATTGGAGAAACCCACGGCGTCCGATTCCCCCGCGAGTTTGGCCTGTTCCTGAAGCAGCTACTATACTTTGACCGTTATACACGCATCCTGGCGCCACAGCTACAGGTGCGGAGTGAAATGTGCAGTTGTTTGCACCACACGTATGGTGTGCTCCTTATGCTGCACTTAGTGCTGTACTTTGACCGTTATACACGCATCCTGGTGCCACAGCTACAGGTGCGGAATGAAATGTGCAGTTGTTTACACCACAAGTATGGTGTGCTCCTTATGCTGCACTTTGTGCTGTACTTTGGCCGTTATACACGCATCCTGGTGCCACAGCTACAGGTGCGGAGTGAAATGTGCAGTTGTTCGCACCACAAGTATGGTGTGCTCCTTATGCTGCACTTTGTGCTGTACTTTCACCGTTATACACACATCCTGGCGCCACAGCTATACGTGAGGAATAAAATGTGTGGTAAATGTAATGTATGGTGTGCGCCTGTTCCTGAAAAAGCTATAATACTCTGGCCGTTACACGCATTCTGGCGCCACAGCTACAGGTGCGGAGTAATTGTGTGCGCCTGTTCCTGATGCATTTATTTGGATTGCTATACGTGCATCCTGGCTTCACAGCTGAAGCTGAGGAGTAGTGAAATGGTAGTGGAATCATAAATGTGTAAATATGGGGTGCTCCTGCGCCTTTATTGCTATACACATCCCAGGTCTGCAGCTCCAGGCCAGAGGTAATAAGATCGGTAATGAGAAGTGTTTGCCAGAACCATATATATATTCGGTGTATATACGGTATTTTTTGCAGGGAACTTTCAAATATACGGTCTATAGGGCGTGTAAATACGGTTCTGGCCAACCCTAAGAAATAAGTACGTATGTTCTGAGGCATGCTACTAGTGTAACTCGCCATCACGTCCCATGATGGTTAGCCGAGATCAAGACGTGCACGCTAATATTAAGACCTGCGCTGCTGGTCGAATTCAGTGTCTACTTCCTTGTACATGTTTCTCGATGCCTTTACAATAAAAAAACCTGCGCTGCTGGTCGACTTCAATGTCTTGTTTCGTCAACTTCAATGTTTTGTTTCGTCGACGCATTTTCAGGTGCTGTCTGATAACCGCATCCGCACTTCCAACTTGAGCAGCCAGTACGGCAGGCGGTAGAAGTGGGGGGGAGGGGTTGGTTCAAATGAGCAGAATATACGAGCGTGAAAGCAATTTGAATAGTTTTGAAGCAGTCAATTTTGCGCTCTTTTGCGCTGCTGTTGTAAATTATGCGAGACAAGGTGGGGCGGTTTTGTGGTTGCCCCAGTTGGCTTGAAGTGAGAGGTTACGAGGGTGGGTGTGTATTTTCGAGTGTAGAGTGTTGTCTGAGAGGCGAAGAGAAAGGAGTGCAAAAGTAGGGCAAGAGTGAAATGGTGAGAAAGCTTGTATTATGTGACCGTTCAAAAACTACTGTTGTTCTTGGGGCGAGCTTGCTGTATTCAGCGACCCTGCAGTGAGCGTCATCTTTCCTTTTTCTAACTGTCAGGGGGTGTAGGGTTAGTCAAGTTTATTGTGCTTTCCTACTATGATGTGCTGGGAATGGATCTATTTGACGCCGTTAATTCGTTTTACGGGTGAATACCATTGAGTCAGTCAATTTGTGTAAAGGGGTGACAAACAGGTAATTCCTGAGAATGAATGCCTTTACTCAGCTCGGTGGTTTCTTCTGAAATGTTATTCCTTGCCAGCAAAAAATAAATGTATCTAGTTAGGTACAACCGCCTTCATCGCCGCCCACAACGAATGGAAAGCTTGAAGCTTGGCGAGAGGAAACATTGTGAAGGCTGTCACAAAACAAGAAGGGACGAAGATGGTGAATTTCAAGGTTTACAAGGTTTGCAAAAAGGGTTACAAGGGTTACAAGGATGGCCTACAGCCCGAGTCTCTGGCTGATGGCAATTGGCTGGTGAAACAAAATCAACCAGTGTCGAAAATTGATACTAAATCTGACACAAACTTGAGAAGTCTGTATGAGTCTTGATTCAGGAATGTAATAAAAAAATAGAGCCACTGTACTCGTCGCAGTGGCTCTCTCAATTTTTGTCGGGTCTGGCGACCCGTGTTGGTTATGCATGGTTATCAGGAGACCAGCCTCGCCGTCTCCTCTTCACGTGGCCCTCGCGAGGGGTGTCTGCGCCAGCGGGCTCTGCGGGTCACGCACGGGCCCTCGTGGTCCTCCCTCACC
>Ga0307968_1002449_pt1 | contig 15440 bp, 21 predicted proteins | sample OrgLakmetagen650_FD_201834 | JGI IMG/M metagenome (GOLD analysis project Ga0307968, IMG submission 201834) | Saline water microbial communities from Organic Lake, Antarctica - #650 | ecosystem: Environmental > Aquatic > Non-marine Saline and Alkaline > Saline | place: Antarctica: Organic Lake... | reverse complement strand
CAGTAAGGTAAGGTTACATCGCTATATATGCCTCTGGTGGGCATCTGAGCGGAAGCTTGGAAAAAAAGCCTGTAACCAAACCAAAAAAACGCTAGAAAAATCAAGAGAACAGGGCTAGGCACTTAGCTACAAAAGAGGCAACACCAAAAATATCAGGTTGGTTCATAAAGGTCCTCAAACGAGATGATGTCAGTAAAGCACCTGTTCCCTTTCTTCCCAAACGCCGCCCACCTTTTACCACTCAGACCTTGAACCAATCCTTGCCTCAACAACATTATAATGCACCACTCCTATCCGGCCCCTACTTTTCAGCAATCTTTTCCTATGCCGCCCACCGCTCCACCCCCTTATGTTAATGGTCATGCGGGAGGGAATCGTAGTGGCCCACCTTACACGTCTGGTGCACACACACATGCCCACAACCAATCTGCTGCAAGCGGTTTCCGTAGGCCAGGGTACAACGGCTACAACAATTTCAACGGACTCCACGCTGATTTGGGGAACTTTGGACACACGTAACTTTTAATTACATCCATTCCTACAAACTTTTATTCTTGAGGCAATTTCTCTTCTGGTACCACTACGCACCCGGCAATTAATTCTCTTTTTTAGGTACTTTTTCCAGGCCAGGCCTGAAGGGTGCCAGGCACCTAGAGGCCCAGGGCCTGCCCCACATGTTCACCTGTCACTGACTCAGGCCAGGCCTGAATTTGCATAATTCATTCCCCTGATCCCTGATCTCATCCAGGCCAGGCCTGAACCCACACATTTATTACCTTGATCCTTGAACTGATTCAGGCCAGGCCTGCAAGGTGCCAGTCACCACGGAGGCCCAGGGCCTACCACTTTGACCTTGTTATTATTTATTAATCTTAATTTTCTTGCCCCAAAGAACGTGTATGTAACCTTCCCATAAATCAGGGCTCGGGCTTCCTTTTCACTTTCCTTTGATGCAGGCCCAGCGAAGCCGGCAGTTCCGTCTTCAGGTGGGCTGAAGCGGCATCGTTCTTGGTGGTTGGAAAATTGTTCAGACAAGTGGGTACTTCAGTGGGTGCAGCATGGCTTCCCCCCTTATTTTGGTCCTTTCTCCCAAGCCCAGCACCACCTTTTTTCCAACAAAATAACAAAGAGGCACTGGCCTGCAGCGATTTTGTCACATCTCCATTTTTGACCTTCTCCACGCAGATGCTATTATGAAGTGGCATACCGAGCCTAAATGTGTGTCCCCCTTGAACGTTGTTACTAGATCAAATGGCAAACAACGTTTGATCTTGGACCTTAGACACGTGAATCAATTTCTGATGGTACCTTCTTTTCGCATGGACTCCCTCAATCTACTGACTGACCTGGCAGACCTGGACGACCTCATGTTTTCTCTTGACCTTGTCAGCGATTACCACCAGGTGGATATGGATCCCAGATATTACACGTACCTTGGGTTTCAATGGGAGGGTGAATTCTATTTTTCAAGAGTCCTTCCTTTCGGTCTTGCTTCTGCCCCCTGGTGCTTCACAAAAATTATGAGAACCATCTCTTTATACCTGCGCTTTCGGGGGGTCCAGCTTATAAACTTCTTGGATGACTTCCTTTTCCTGGTCTCTGATTCCCAGTCTATAGCACACAGGCAGTTGGTTTTGGACACTTCAAATCAGCTGGCCTGGCAATTAATGTGTCCAAGTCTCATCTGCAATTTACACGCCTCCTGACCCACCTTGGTTTTGTCATTGTGACCTGGATTCTGGTTCCTTTAAAGTGCCGCTAGAGAGATGGGAGAGTTTGCAACAGCTGATCACAGTAGCATTGTCAAGACAGAAGGTGGTAGTGCACCTGCTTTCGCGAATTGCTGGCCACCTTAGCAGCATGATTCTGGCAGTTGGCCCTATTGCTCTCATCACATCAAGGCAATGCCACTCTTACCTGCAGCAGTACAGCTTGCAATTCTACGTTGCTATCTCTGATGGCTTGCGAGACAAACTCACCTACTGGTCCCACTTGTCTCGTACGCATTTTCGCAAATAGATTTGTCCTCCTCCCTTTACCTCTTGACATTTCCATATGGTGTGATGCTGGAGCAGCAAGTTGGGGTGCCACGATGGAGAATCAAAAATTGCAGGCACAAGGTTTCTTCCCCCCGAGTTGTGGCATGGCACATCCAGTAGCACACTGAGAGAAATGTGGGGACTTCTTCACAGTCTGAAATCCTTTTTGGACATCATTAGGCACAAGTCTGTTCAAATCTTCACTGACAACTCCAACTTGGTCAGAGTTATGGGCCACTCACCTTGAAGACCCTTGTGAACGAACTCTGAATGCTGACGTCTTCCAAAAAATCGTTGCACAGTGGGGCCTACCTACCATTGACCGTTTTGCAAGCCACTCCAATCATTTACTTGACAGGTTCAACTCTATGTTGCGGTGCCCAGGTTAAGTCGGTATCAATGCGCTTGCTCAAATAGACTAATCAGAACATTTCAACTGGTGCTTCCCACCTTTCAACTTGATTCCATCGGTCATATCCATCATCCAGCAAATCAGTGCAACCTCTATCCTTGTCCTACCTCTCTGGCCATTTAGCCCTTGGTGGTCTCTACTGTCTAAAGGACAGCACTTCTTTCCTTTTGTACACGGTTGTCGCGTGCTACCACGCTTAGAGAATCTGCTGACTCCAGGCCCCAGCACAGCCTCAGCCCCGCGTGCATTCACACGCTAGACCTTTCTGGCTGTCTTGTGCTTCTCCGCTAAACCCCCTCCTCAACCAATCCCAATCCCCTCCTATGCTTGCAGGACACAGGTGCACCCTTGAGTCTGACATTTCAAAGTTTTTGTTTGGTAAATGCCCTACACCTACCTTGAAAGCTGAATACACGTACACTTTGAGCTGCATGTCTCAGTCACGTTGTCAGAAAACGTTGCTCAGATATAACGCCCACTGGTTCCGTTTCAGAAGTTTATGTCAACAAAACAAGCTTTCTTTCTTGCCAGCTGATCCAATGCACGTTGCTATGTTGCTGTCAAATTCTCTGCGTTTTGCTCTCAGCCGGGGTTTGACCTACTCTACTTTCAAAGCAGCAAGCGCAGCCATCTTTACCGCCCAAAATTTGGCTGGTTTATATGATTTGACCAGCTACTCCTGTGTTCAAGCGGTTCGATCCTGCGCACAGAGGTCACTTTCCTCTGGAGGCCAATTCAGAAAAGCTCCCTTGTCTCTTGACCTCTGTACAATAACAGTCTCTTTCCTGCTTCAGCCAAGCCAGTCCACCCTACTCAACCTCCAAATTGCAACGTTTATTATGGTTTGCTTCTCTGGTTTTCTAAGATATGACTGCGCTTGCCAGATTTTTGCGGATGAAGTCAGGTTCTACTCTTCTCACATGAAAATATTCTCGGCCAAAAGGAAGAACGACCAAATCGCCCAGGCTCAGTAGTAGGTATTGCTCGGGGCAAGTCCCTTTCCTGCCCAGTCTCTCTCTTAAAATCCTTGTTGGTGAAGTAAGGCAGGATCCCTGGGCAAGCACGTTCCCGTTTTTCGCTCCTTCAAGAACGGTTCATCTGAAATTTTTTGCCCCTCAAATCATCCCTGGTCTTACTCCTTTGCTCGAGCTCGCGTTCTGCAAGCTTTGGCTGATTCTGCTCACATGTCCTTCGCAGATTATACTGACAGATACGGCCTGCACTCCCTTCGCTCTGGGGGTGCTACCCTCGTTGCCAAGGAGGGTGTTCCTGATCATATTTTTCAGGCTCATGGAGGCCAGGCCACGCACGCATACATTGAGAGGCCTATTGCCAATAGATTGCTTCCAACCAGGGCCATGCACTACTAAACCACGACTGTAGTCTGCCTTGGTAATAATGACAGAGCCCTATGCATCTCACGATGCAAGTGAAATAGAACTTATGAGTTCAGTGTGAACATCTGAACTCAGGTTCTTGTAGTGTAGCATAAAGTGAGATGTCCTCACTTTCTGGTTTTCTCCCTTCTCCATTCTTTTTATTCCTTGGAGAACACAATTCTCTCTCTAGCATACTTCCCCCCCTCTCTCACCTCTTTTCTATATTTTAGTCCTTTGTGTTCTCCCGTTTCTCCGGTTTCTCTGAGTTGTTGTGTTCTCCTTGGTAATAATGACAAAGCCCTATGCATCTCACAATGCAAGCAAAATAGAACTGTTGAATGCCAAATTTTCTGCAGGTCCGAATCGCCTAGCATTTGATACCACTCTTACCACTCTTACAAAGCATGGTAGCGTGCTGGCTACTTCTACTTAATATGAAGAAAAGCTAAATGTCCAGACTGTACGATTTTGTTGCAGATCAGATACCTGATGTCTGTCATTCCCTTTGTTGTCTGTGATTCAAGACATGTACAACCGTGATGAGTAGGTCTTTTAGGATGGTGATAAGACTACTCGTATGCATCCGACTCGTGGGGTTAAACAAGGTTGCCCCCTGTCCCCCCTGCTTTTTTCCCTTTACATTAACGATATCGACGACATTGCTGAGGGTGTATCAGGGGCTATCACCGGAATCGCGGGTGTGCGCGTCTCACACATGTTGTATGCAGAGGATCTGACTTTGCTGACTAATGAGCCCCGTGATATGCTAATCATGCTGAGTCGGTTGGCGGTGTACGCCAGGAATATACATCTAATTGTCAACACTTCCAAGTCCGAGGTTGTGCACTTCAACTCCGCGGGTGAAATGTTCCTGATTTTGATGTTGGCGGTGCCACCCTTCATCACAAAGATTCTTTTAGGTATTTGGGCATGGTTTTCTACAGGACCTTGAACATGGCTAAGTCTGCTGAACACGCGGCCCGTCCTTTTCTTGCCTCTGCCTATAGGATACGTAGATTTGTGCGTGAACACGCTTTGGCAGATACGCCACACACTTCTTTGTGGCTCGCTAAGACGTATGTTATTCCTGCTGGCATGTATGGTAGTCAAGTATGGGGTACTGGTTGTTTGCAGGCAGGCAGGGAGTTATCTAGCTCGCTGTCTACGCTTCATTTGCATTTTCTGAAGAGCACGTTAAGTGTGAAGCGGTCTACCACTAACTTGGCTGTACTCCGAGAATGTGGACATGAACCGTTGCAGTTCTACTGGTTTCGGTCAGCTGTCAAGCTTTTCATAGTTTGTTTAATACCAGTAGTGTCACTTTGCGGAGTCCAGGCTGATCTCAATTTACAGCCTCGTTCAAGTGCCTGTTGGAATGCTCAATTGCTGAGCGCTTTTCAAGGACTGCGTGGGCGTGAGTTGTATGTTCGAGCTGTTCAAACTGGGCGTGCTAATCCCATGCAAGAGTTTACTGCATATTTTTAAGCATAGGATGAGAGGTCCTTCACGAAAATGAATGGAACCTGGCGAGTAGCACTCTCACCTTGAGGTGCTGCTCGTCACGGAAAGGAAGTCCTTTTGACACTTCCCATGGGATGATAAAGCAAACAGAGGCACACCTGACCCCTTCACCTTAGAATCCAAGATAACAAGGTTTAGAAAAAGAGGGCAGCTCTGAAAGGCAATGGCTGCACAGCTCCATAATAGACCAGGCAGCCTTCCACGAATGCATCAGCTCAGACTGAAAAACAACACATCACCAGGCCCAGAAGGTGTCGTTAACGAGGTCCTAAAAATGCTCCCTTCTGAAATACAAAGGGTAATGCATATGTTGTTTATCATAATGTGGGCCACAGGAGTGACCCCCCAGGCTTGGAAAATAGCGAAACTGTGCTCCTTGATAAAAATAAAGGAGAAGAGACACAAATAACATCGTATAGGCCCGTTGGATTGGCTAACACCCTCTACAAATGATGGACACGTATGGTTACAAATGCAATGTACAAATATATGCAGAATGTAACTCGCTGCTCAGCAACACACAAGCAGGCTTACGAAAACAACCAGATACCATCCACCAACTTGAAAACGTCATCATGGCCTTTAAAGATTCAAAACTACACAGCAAGGGCATATATGCCCTTGTTGTTGACTTTACCTCCGCGTTCAACACAACTGACCATGACCGCATGCTATGGATTATGTACGACCTGGCTTTCCTACGGATGCAGTTGAAGCGGTGAATCATCTGTACACTCAGGCAAGCACGCAGATCCGCCTCCCAAGCGGTAGAAGTACGGACCCTATTCCTGTAGAGAGGGGAACGATCCAAGGAGACACCCTATCCCTTTTACTCTTTCTCCTATATCTAGAACCTCTTTTGAGGTGGCTCCATGTGGGTGGAAGAGGGTATAATTATGCATGTGCTGACTCACATGACCACTCAGGCAGCCTGGTTAGCCTAAAGCACATGCACCTTAACAACAATACTCGTCCAAGGACAACATGCACACTTCATTGAGCAAAGTGACCCTTTTACCTATCTCGGCGTTGAGCTTACTATGAGCCTGAACTGGACACACCAATACACACGTATGACAGAAACCTTGAAACAAAAACTAACAGGCATCAGAAACTCATACGCCTCCCCCTGGCAGGCCATGCACATTATAAATACCGCAATCATGCCAAGCATAGCGTATGCATTTCCGGTCACCCCCTGCGACCCTGACCGACTAAACGACTGGGACAATACAATTGGGAGCCTGATCAAGCATAAATTCAAGTTCATGAAAAGCATCCACACTGCCATGATCAGAGAGAATAAAGATGACTTTGGCTTAGGATGCCATTCAATTTCAGTGGAATATCAAAGGCGAACTGCCGAAGCCCTAATACACAGCATGAACCATAAAAGGCACAGACATAAATATATAATAGAGAAGCTGCTCCGCAATCAAATTGCCTTCGTAAGACAAAAAGCCTTTGATCTACAAGCACAACACAGGGAGTCATCAATCCCTCTGAGACACCTCCTAGGATTCAATATGCGGGTACGGTAGCTGCTTAGTATCAAACTCTCTAACATGTGTGTTATTAAAGTGAACAACAGACATTTCTCTGAGGACCTGAATTGGATCTCAGCCCTTGTTTCATCCAAACGGTGCAACCTTGAAAACCTAGTACTTGTCATCGCCAAGCCCCTTGTAGCACTGGAAGCCTCCACTCCCACTGACCTCTTGGAAGCAAATAGCACACATACAATCACTGGTAACGCCCTTAAACTAAGATTTGGGAGACACTGCTCAGATGAACGTATCATCGCCTTAAATCAACTATCTGCTCTCCTATACACAGATTCAACGACTGTGACCACGCAAGACACAGCTCAAGAAGCAAGGCATTTGGACAAGAAATGACAGAAAGACAAGCAACCATTCGCGTACGCACACTACGCCCAGCACCTAATATCCTCCCAATGCCTACACACACCGCACGACGCACCCCCAACCTTTCAAAGGCACCCTGTAACTCTTAGACGGGTGAGCAACAGCTAGCCAGCCCACCCCTGGCATTATTCACAATAATGTCCAGAGAGCCAACCAACTTTTGTCACAACACCCCTTACAAGGATACCATACATAGGCATTAAACACAGAGGAGCAACCTACTAAAAATATCAGACCTGCAGCGGTCGGTTCAGAACAAATACGACCTCAAAGAGTTGCGACCACACCTAGTGCAACGTTTGGGTTGCAGTTAGGAATTATCTGGGTTGATTATTCATCCTTGCCTTTTGAACACTGAATCTGCCAGGTTCTGGGCTTATTATATTAATTAGTATTTGTAATATCAATACGCTAATGGTTGGGGCAGAGGGCCTCTGATCCGCCAGCTGTGTAGTGGGCTTCGCAGCGAACTTGCCCACTCGGTGGTGCTCCTTGGTGAGAGACCACCAATAACATTGCACCTAGGCTACCACACCGTGCCATGACCAGGCAGGAACTACCCTGTACATCTGCTAAAAATAGATTAGCGAGCACGAACAGAAAGCGCACACACCAGGACCCTGATGAGCATGACGCATCTCAATCAAGACAGATTCAAGGCAATGCTAACAAAACTGGACGATTGGAAAATCTGCACCAGTGCTCCCAAGGACAATCTGATGATGTTAACGTATTAAAACATGCTCCCCAACATCAAAGTCCAGGATCTTCACAAAGGCAAACACGCTCCATGACTCAGAGGTATGAGCCAATGCAGAAGATTGCCATATTAAGAATGCTTGCAAGAAACGCCCATATTCTGCGAGGACACCACCTGAACCCCCCTCAGCGACCCAGGATAGCAAAATACAAAACACTACACAAAGAAAATCACAAAGGCTAGCAGAGAGACAACAAGCACTCGCCCCACAGGCAAATGAACAGCCGCCCAAGCCCAAGGGGAAAAAGCGTCAACGACCATCAGAATACAAATTACATAATAATGACATATCGTACTGTGTGGTATAACCGCTTGACCCTGAAAATAGGGCAACCTCTCTTTGGGACTACAAAAGGTTTGTGTTGCGGGAACTTTCAATGACCCATCTGATGCTTTTAACTATATATACCAATACCATCTGCAAGCTGCAAATGTGGCAGACCATCACCTGCACATCAACAACAAACGCAGAGCAGATAAAACAGAAGCCGAAGACCAAGAGCAGCACTATGAGCCCTTGATAATGGAAAAATGGGCTCTTTTTCTGCTTAAAGCCGACAAAAACAGAACCATCATCAGCACGGAGCCTATTGCCCACATAGATTTGGAAGATACCGGCTGCGAGATCTGCTGTGACCCAGGAACACGTGAGGAACACACAGAACAAGGAAATCTACCTACCACAGATATGTACCAATGCAGCGCATGCAACCGCACCTATCACTAATCATGTCTAAAACAGCTCCAATGCTACAAGGAAGAATACAGAAATAACATAGATGCACAGTCTGACTGGAGCTGTCCTGCCTGTCACGACCTCTCCCTAGACGAAAAAGAAGCTAAGTCACATGCATCACAACACAAACTGCTCAAGGTAACCTGGAGCCCCACCTGGGAGCCAAAAAAGCTACTGCACTCATGGGCAAGCTTTCGGCAAATGATTCAAATTTATGAAGCTAAGCAAATTGCACCCCCCCTTGATGAAGGACTTGACAACCTAAAGAGGCAAGGTTTTTGCACATCAATAAATCACAGCAGATGGAAATCCACACAAGGCAAAGAAATTAGGTCAAAGGCCTGCTTTGATATGCAACCAACCAATCCACATGTGGACATCACTCCCACAAGGCACTAGGAAGTTTGGATCAGAACGGTGGACCTTGTCCGCCTGAAGGATGATATTGTGCAAAACAGATCGCTAATGATTTACGCCACACACAAGGCTTCCCTCCCAAAACTGTATGAAGCTAGAGCGGCCTGCATATATAAGCCAGATGGCAAATGCATAGGCATAATGACTCCTGAGCGCTTCCACCTTTTAAGAGAAAGGTTCCATGAAGCTCAGAAAATCGGACTACACAGAGATGTCTTCTCCTGTTCAATGCCTAGCCTCTGAAATTGTGGGTCTGCTTCAAGACCACCAAGCATGCCTCAAAACCCCTAAGGCAAGCCAACTAACACTAGAATCCTACTCCCGTATCCTACCCCAACACATCAGTGCAGCACTACAACAATGCGAAATGGTCTCAAAAGAAAGGATGGCGTCTGCTCTGGACTTTGATCCTGGGAATTCCTCATATTGGAGCGCACGTCACCGTGACATTGTCTTTGGTGCCAATTACAATGCATTTGCCTCCAAGTTTACAGGTTTCTCAATCTGCCACCCAGTGTATGATGACACAAAAATGCTCAAGTGCGTGCAACACTCCCTAAGTCTGCGATGTGTAGCAAGCTACCAACCGCCACCTTCTTATTCTTCCCAATTGGGAAAACAAGAGCATCAATGCCTTTAGAGCATTGGTGCGAGATAACCCAAAATACTGCACCACGCTTGGCTTCATCCCCAAGACAAATCTCACATATGCAATGCCAACCTCGTGGAAGGGTGTACAACGTAATTTCTCCAACCACACCTGGAGCATGGATATTATTGCTGTCTGGAACAAAGAAGCGAAACAGCGTTTAACTGATGCCTCACCAAATTGGTTGCAAACACTGCAAAGGAGTATCCCAGAAGCAGTTTGGGAAGAAAATCAGTACCTCGCAAGAGAGGACGCAAACCACATCACCAACCATGTTTGCCCCCAGTACTTCAAATCAAAAAGAGAGTACGTTACTGGCCAGGAAAGAGGCCAAAACGCTAACGTCCACCTCCAACCATGGGACGATAAGCAGTTTGAATTGAAGTGCCCCAATTGGAAATTATGGGCATACACTGACGAAAGCTGCATAGGCAAGAAAACTTTTTAGGCGCAGCAGGGGTATACTGCACTCAAACCAAAGCTGAATGTTATGTGGACTCAGGAGGCGTGGGAATGACAAACACCATCAATAGAGCTGAGCTCACAGGGATTGCAGCAGCGCTTACCAATAAGTATGCCCAGATTGCAACGGACAGTGCATGCTCCCTAAGCCAAATTAGAAAACAGCTGCTCTTCCCTGAAATGCAACGTGACCATATACACTCAAATCTGCTAGAACAAACTGTATCTATAATTTATGCTTCGCCATAATCTACCTGCTTCTATAAAGTGAAAGCCCATAGTGGCATTGCCGGAAATGAATGTGCAGATGCAATTGCCAAACACTCTGCCTTACATGACGAAGGTCATGACATGCACTTTCAGCCTCCAGACGGTAATGCATACACACACCTTTACTGGCTTGCGGCTAAAGACACCGATGAGAATCCCAGCGGAAGAGGGGCGACTACACCTAGGCTTCGTGCACACTCTGAATTAAAGGCCAAGCTGAAAACAGAAATGTGCAAATCACACAGACTGGGGAGTGCCAAAACTGACACAGGGTATTACAACTACTGGAAGGACCTCATACTGCTGGTCAATAAACAAGCCACAAATGCTTTCTGGAACAATAGTAATATCAAATTCTACAAAAAGCGTAATGTTATGAGGTACCGCACTGGTACAGTTTTTAATCAATAACACGCCTTTCGGTACGGCTTCTCTCCCAATGCAAACTGCCCCATCTGCCTTAGCACTGATAGTGCGCTTCAAATACTCTCAGGTTGCCAACACACTAAAATGAGGCATGATTATAAAACGCCATAATACGGCAAGTGTGCTGATTGTCCAAGCCCTACAAAAGGGACCATGCGGTGCCAACCAAATTGCCTACACTGACTAAGGCAGCGCAGATAAACTGTCAGAGCAAGGCCTAGATCTGAGAAACACTACTGCCAACAAAACACTGCCCTCTCGGTTGCTTCCAAAACTAACAGCACATGCTTTAAAAGCCTCTTCTCGGCCTGACGCCATCCTATTTCTACCTAGCACTCCTCTCGCATAACAACCCGCAACCCAAACTTTCAACAGCTTGCTAAAGGCAAGAAAATAAATCCAACCCAGTGGGAGGTTCACCTGATTGAATTAAATTTTGTGAAGACACTAGGCCCGATCCCCAACTCCAAAAAGCAAAAGCACAGCACAGCATACTTATGGCCAACCTAAACAGACAAGGATATAGGGAAATCAAGCCTCACGTGATCCTCGTTGGAGCTATGGGGACTATCTACAAAGACTATACACAGACAAAACTCTGGCAGACCACAAGATTAAAAAACTGGCACACAAACTGAATGAACTGTCCATCAGACATGCATCTGCACTCATAAAAACAAGGTATGCACTGCAATATAATACAAGCAACAACAGTAAAGGATTGGGTCCAGGTGCTACGGCACACAACCCCCCTGACCCACATTAATTTCTTTTTAATTGTTTGCGTGGTGGGGGTTGCCTGGTGCGGGCACCTAAGTAACCCCCTCCCTTAATCATGCTGGCTGTGTTATCACTACCAGCGGAGTCTTTTCTTTTTTCTTTTTTAATGAGAGGTGTTTGGAAAGACGCTGAGTTGGTGGACCCCAACACGCACAACAACAAACTGGCCACTTATCATTCTTGGTTTGAGACCCCTTTTTCTAGAAATGAGCATATATATGCCGACTATTGTACCACAGTATTTCCATCTTGATATGTCCAAACATGTTATGCGCAATGTAAGTAGACTTTGCTTGCGTGCGCATACTTTGAAAGTTGAGGCAGCAGCGTGGCTTGAAGATGGTCGCACGCCCAATTGTTGGCAGTGACGATTCGTGTGATTTGGTTTGTTAGTTTTTCAGTTGAGGATGTTTTGCCTAGTCTCGTTCAATAAGCTGGTGAAGCTGGTTTATTGAAGAATTGTTATAAGCCAGGGTCGAGTCTCTCTCGAGCAAAGGCTGTATAGATTATTGTTGTGCTGAGTCTTATACTTTGCAGTGACAGTGATTTGCAGTGACATGGTTCTCGCGTATGTGACCAACGTCCTGGTGAAGAGGAACATGTTCAGAACGAGGTGCATGCTCTTTTATTTTGCTAAGACCATCGGGTTTGTGTGCTGAGGAAACATTTTCCTTTTTGTTTACACCTTCTTTTGAGGACTTTTCGGCAGCCCAACCCTTTTTGCTGCAACAGGTCAACAACCAACTTGTTTATTATTGTTTATTTATAATGCACTTCCTTCCTCAAGGTTTTTCTGCTGGCAGCAGAACACTGAACACTAGACTTTTTCTTTTCTTTTCTGAGCTTATGGATTTGTTTGTGGCCGGCCAATACCAGTCAGCAGCCGTCAGCCAAACAACCTGGCTGCAGGTCACCCCCCCTTGACACCTGATGGCATGTCACCTTACTTTGAGTATTGTGGCTGGTAGCCCAGAAACTCCGAGGCTGTGGAGTGAGTTCTTGGACGAATGCTGAAGATTGCTCCTAGTTCGTAGGATGGTGTAGAGGTTCTTTCAGTAAGAGCCAGCTTAAGTTCACATCAAACAATGTTATTTGCATCAGCTACAAAGTCAGAGCTCAATGGTATATGAAATTGTACAAAATGAACAGAGTACAAAATGAACAGAGTACAAAATGAAAGTGTACACAATGAACAGAGTACAAATACAAAGAGCTGGAGTGCTAGTGCGAAAAAGGAAAGCATAACACGCGATGCAACAACAAAACAACGAGACAACATTTTTTTAAGACAAACTCGGGGCATCCTGAGCTGCAACGGGATGTTAGAGGATAGCTCTAACTGGTTGTCTATGGCCAAATTATATTGTACAACTTTAGTACGTGGCGGCATACGGCACACGGCGATTGCACACACACACACACAAATCTTTCTGTACTACCAGGCAGGGTGTACAACAAAAGGGGGCACCAAAGTACGCACGTAAGGGAAAACAAAATGGATAGACTGACACCAATTAAGGCTAACACGCAATTTTATGAACATTTCGTATCTATTGGATAACCTATTGACCTACCTATTATATTGCATTAATAAGCCAGCCACCTGGTACAGCCTGCATGACACACGGGCCACACGCACTGCAGCAGCATGATGGGAAAAAGATGAAGCAAAGAACAAAATGTAGGGAATAGGAACTCGTCTATTTCAAATTGCAGCCGTGCCGCCTGGGCAGACACGGTAAACCAACTTTTAAGCATCACTGCATCATCCACCACGGAACACTGCCCCCAACAGGACACACCATGCCGTCGCTCCTGCCCCTCTCCCCCCAACTAGGCATCAAAGGCACGTCCTGTAGCCCAAAACCAGAGCACCCCTGCACCCCCACACCCCACTCCTCTGTGCTGTTTTGTACCAGCATTCCACTCCCTCCCCTTGCACGCTTAGAGCCCGCACATGCGGCTGCAGCTGCGGAGGGCGCACATCCTCGAACTGAAGTGTAAGCACGGCGATCGACGCCTCCGTCACCACCACTGCCGTGCTGCTGCTGCTGGAAGCTACACCCCCCTGCATGAGTCACAGTTGGGAGCATTGAACAGTGCTGTCAAAAATGTAAGGCTACACCCCTCTGCATGAGTCACAGTTGGAAAAATTGAGCAGTGCTGTCAAAAATGTAAGGCTACACCCTCCTGAATGAGTCACAGTTGGGAGAATTGAACTGTGCTGTCAAAAATGTAAGGCTTCTGAGGTCCTGGGTGGTAACTATGAAGCATGATTTTTGACGGAGAACTTGGTTGCTAAACGACGTGCGAGCGATTCCGATTGAATTACAGCAGAAGCTCGACAGAAAAATCCTGTGAACACCTCGCAAGCAACCTTGAGACCTACCTGAATGCTGTGGGACGTTGACATCGTAAGGAGTCGCAGGTGGTGTGTGGGGGGGCACGCAACTCAGTGCGCCTCTTCGGGGACCTAAGCAAGAGACGCCCAGCGCGCGTCCAACACCCTATGTATGTTTGTGTGTGTATGTTTGTCTGTATATGTGTGTGTAAGTGTTTGTGTGTATGTGTGTGTGTGTATGTGTGTGTGTGTGTGTGTGTGTGTGTGAAGAAAATGCCAGTGGGTAGACGAGCTATCGTGATTACTATAACTTAGTTGATATGTATCAAGGGGGTGCAAGCTGCAGAGCAGGAGTGTGTAAGGATCTAGGCAAGAGTGTGAGGATGTAGGCAAGAGTGTGAGGATCTAGGCAAGAGTGTGAGGATCTAGGCAAGAGTTTGAGGATCTAGGCAAGAGTGTGAGGATCTAGGCAAGAGTGTAGCGTAGCGCCCAAAATAGTAACTCGAAGTGGTGAGATGAGATGAGGTAGTTTGTACATTACTTATGCATAACTCAAGGAGGCACTTGGAGAGGTGCGATGAGTTGTTTGTACATTACTTACGCATAACTCGAGGATACACTCGGAGAGGTGCGGTGAGTAGTTTGTACACATACATAGAGTATTTTGTAGACATACATAGTTTGTACACATACATAGAGTAATTGTAGACATACATATTTTGCACACACACAGATAAGTTTGCACACAAGCACGCATACATAGTTTGTACACGCGCAAAGTTTACGCACATACATAGAGTAGTTTTTACACATTTATAATTTGGAAACTTACATAGAGGAGTTTGTACACGTACATAGTTTGTACACGCGCATAGCTTATACACGTACATAGAGTAGTTTGTACACTTACATAGAGGAGTTTGTACACATACATAGTTTGTACAATACTTATGCATGTTTCAAGGAGACACCCGGTGCACAGACCTGCGTGTGGCAATGACACTTATGGTGTACCGTACGAACAGTATATCACCGCCCGCTAATTATTGTTTTTTGGTGGGGGCGGTGACAGGGCGGAGGTTTAATATATTTTTATTTCTAAAGGGCTGTTGCAGGGCGGTAGTGGAAACTATAGTTTTTAAGCAGTGCGAGCGACGTGTGGTCAGGAAGCCTCCCCAGAACTCCCTGGACCCCCAGCCCCAGCTCTGCCTGCCCCTGCCCCTGCCCCTGCCCCTGCCCCTGCCCCTGCCCTTGCCCCTGCACCCCCAGCCCCAGCCCCGCCTGCATCCATTGCACTCGTCAGGGAGTTCCAGCGAGGGG